>Ga0123333_10001078_pt1 | contig 28817 bp, 21 predicted proteins | sample BioC12SIPDNA_3_FD_89957 | JGI IMG/M metagenome (GOLD analysis project Ga0123333, IMG submission 89957) | Anaerobic biogas reactor microbial communites from Washington, USA - Biogas_R2_B C12 SIP DNA | ecosystem: Engineered > Bioreactor > Anaerobic > Unclassified | place: Washington, USA... | reverse complement strand
CTGACCCACAGCCCCAACCCCGTGCCTGCCACGCTGCCCACCACGATGAGCGAGGCCAGCTCGGCAGCCAACTGCGTGATCATCTGCTTGGTCGACAGCCCCACCGCGCGCAGGACGCCGAACTCGATGAAGCGGCGACGGAACGAGAAGAGCGCGTAGAGCAGGAAGCCCAGCACCGTGAGCGCTGCCGATGCCACAAAGCCCACCGAGAGCAACCCGAACAGCCCCTGTCGTTGGGGCCGGCGCTGCTCGTCGAGGATCTCCAGCGGCGCGGACTTCCAGTCTGTCACCATGATGTTGAGCCCATCGTCGACGACCTCGCTCGAATCGATGTAGGGATCGGTGAGCAGCACCGTGAGCCCACGGACCGTGGCCACGACCTTGCGCTGGTCGGCCGCCGGCGTGGTCTTGAGCCAGACCTCGTAGGGCACCGTGTACCCGATCCGCTCGTGCAGGTAGCCAAGGTTGCCGACGAACAGCGGGCCGTCCTCCGGATACCAGGTGGGGAAGAGGTCGATGGCGCCGACGATCTTCACGTTCATGCGCGTCGGCGCGTCGGGCACGTTGATAATGAGGGGCACGATCTCGCCAACGTCCAGCCCGGTGGCCGACAGGTAGTCGCGCGAGACCAACACCCCGTCGGGGTCGGGGGCCAGCAGGTTCATCAGCCCGCCCAACGACTCGTTGGCCAGATCTTCCTGCCAGTAGGCCACCTCAGGGAAGTCCATGCGCTCCACGCCGATGTAGGAGGCGTTGAGCGGCGTGCCCCCCAGACCCTCCGCAACGGCGGGGTAGCGGCCCACGCGGGTAGCGGCCCGCACGCCGGAGACAGTCAGGTGCGACTCGAGCGGGCGGAAGAGCCAGCGCGCGCCCAGGGGCACGGCGCTCAGGTCGGCAACGGAGGGCTGCAAGCTCGGGGGCAGGTCCAGGGCGCCGGCCCCTCCGCCGCTCACCTCGATGCCCCTCTCCGCCAGACGCAGGTCCGCGCCCACCAGGTAGTACATCTGCTTGCTGAGATGGGCGTCCAGCGTGTTGGCCAGCGACGCGGTGAACGTCGAAAGGCTGAGCGTGAGCGTCAGCAACACCAGGGGGATCGTGAACATCGCCGGCGCCCGCGCCAACTGGCGCGCCGCCAGCAACACGCCCACGCTGCGCGTCTGCGCCGAGATCCACGCCAGGATCGACATCACGATGGGCAGGATGCGCGCGAGAAAGAGCGTCAGCGCGAACAGACCCAGGGCGGGCGTCAGGAAGAGTAGGGGGTTCTGGAAGATATCGGTGACGTCGGTGCCGCCGGCCGCCGCCAGGCTTCCCTGCTGCTCCAGCAGGTAGAAGCCATAGCCGGTTGGCAGCAGCAGCAGCACATCGAGCCAGATGCGCTGCCACCAGGGCGGGCGCAGCAGCCGCGCGCGCTCCTGCTTGTAGGTGATGATGGTGTGCCGGGCGGCCTCCAGGGTGGGGAGCAGCAGCGCGACAAATGCCAGGGCCAGTGCCGCCAGGCCGCTGGCCCACGCGGCGGGCATCAACCCGACCCGCAGGTCGGGCGGCGCCGAGAAGTCGAGGAAGCTGCGGGCCTGCCCCATCAGCCAGGCGATTGTGCCCCCGGTTGCCGCCCCCGCGACCAGCGCCAGGGCGCCCAGACACACCCCTTCGACCGTCACGATCCCGGCCATCTGGGCCTCGGTGGCCCCGCGGCTGCGCAGGATCGCGATCTGACCGCGCTGCTGGGCGACGTAGAGCCCCACGACCAGGCCGATAAAGGCCAACAGGAGCGCCACGGTGGGGATGCTGAAGGCGAAGAGCTGAAAGGAGAGCTCGGGCACGCCCTCGCGATAGGCGACCAGCGCCGCCTCCGGCGAGATATCCATAGCCACGGAGGGCAGGTAGAGGTCGGCCTCCTTCGCTATGGCCAGGATGCGGTCCAGCAGCGGGTCCACGTCGCTGGCGTGAAGCCCGTGACCGTCGGCCTCCAGCTCCCACTGCCCCAGGTAGATCTCGTCCTCCATCATCGGGCTGATGTGCTCGGCGAAGGTCTGCTCGGGAACGAGCGCCAGCTCATCCAGCGGCGTGCTCCAGAAGGTGGCGCCCCGGTCTACGGGGGTCCAGGTCCCGGCGATGCGGATCATGAGGCTGACGGGCACGGTGCCCAGGACCAGCCCCTGTTCGTCTTTGCGCACGTCCTCACGATACGCGAGGTAGACCTCGCCCGCCTGCCAGCCCTGCTTCCGCGCGGCTTCGGCGGAGACGAGGACGTCCACGACGCCGTCCATAGGCGCGAGCGTGCCCGGAAACGCGCCGCTCTCCAACTGGATATGCCGTTCGAGGTCGCTCACCATCGCCAAGCTCAGCCACGACATCGCGGGGTTGAGCGTGGGATCGGCGTTGGCCCAGTGGATCTGGAAGATGTTCGTCTTGAAGTGGCGGGTCAGCGCGTGCGGCTGGAGTCGGCGCCAGGGCAGCGAGGGCCCGGGCAGCTTCAGCGCGTCGACGGCGGGCGCCTCGAGATAGGCGTCCAGCGACCGCGTATCCTCCCACTCCAGCGGGCCATCGCGCGCGCCCACATAGCGGAAGCGGAAGGTCAGGGGGGTCACCTCGGCGGGGGGCGTCTCTCCCAGGAGCAGCTCGCGCAGCAGGCGGAAGTAGACGGCGTCGGCGTAGAGCGGGATGCTCATGATGAAAGCGACCGCGGCGGTCAGCCCGGCGAGGGTGGCAAGGGCCAGCCCCCACTGCGCGAGCAGGCGCTTGATGGTCACGAGGACGATGCTGGCACCCTGGCTTACGACTCGCAGGAGAACTCTGATCATAGCGACGACCCCCAGAGAGTATGGCAATGCGCGACGGTCCGCGGCCTGCGCGACACTCCGCGGCATGCGCCAAGGTCCGCGGCATGCGCGAAGGTCCGCGTTCGGCGCGAAGCCCCGCGGCGGCTACGCTGGCCCGCACGATCGTATACAGTATACGACGGAATCCGCGCCGCCGCAAGAGGGGGGACAGGGACAGAACGGCCCTTCTATGCGGGTCAGGAAAACGGGGTGGCAATGCCGAACCCTCGCCACGGCGAGCCCGCCCGGCGATGAAATCGCCGGTCTAGTGCACGACACCCGATCAATCGGGTTTCCGGACCGGAAAAGGCTGGCGGAGCTCCACTCTATGGGGCGTTGCCCATTCCATGGGGCGTTGCCCATTCCATGGGGCGTTCCCCATTCTATGGGGCGTTGCCCTCAAGCCCGGGCATTGGTGCCCGGGCTTGATCTAGCAGGTCATTCCCTTCCTTTTTCCCCCAAAGTGAAACGTTGAGACGGGCGCATGTGCAACGATGGTCGACCGCTCCCCAACCGTGAGGCGTATGGAGACCCGCCGCCGGCGCCGCGCCTGGCCATCTTGGGCGGGGAGATCTGCGAAATCATCTGCCTCTCAGCGGCATCAGCGATTCAGTGCGTGTCCAAGCCCTCGGCCTGCGCACTTCTGCATACAATCGCGCGGAAGAGGCTTGCAATTCCTGCCAGGTTGGGTTATTATGGTATCTAGTCTGCAGGTTTGTATACAAAGCGCTGGGAGCAGCGCATCCACCAGAACTCAGCATCGGCAAAGGCAGGCGCCACCATGGCAAGCGTCACGCTCGAGAACGTGCTGAAGTACTACGAAACTACCACGCTCATTGGACCCGAGGAACGCAAGCCCGCCCTGGACCACATCACCCTCGATGTCATGGAGGGCGAGACGCTCAGCATCGTCGGCCCGTCGGGCTGCGGCAAGAGCACGCTGCTGAAGGTGGTGGCGGGGTTGGAGATGCCGACCGAAGGCCGCGTCCTCTACAACGGTTACGATGTCACGCCCATTCAGCCGCAGAACCGCGGCGTCGGCATGGTCTTTCAGGACTACGCGCTCTATCCCACGCGCCAGGGCGAGGGCAACCTGCGCTACTACTTCGAGGTGCGGCAGACGACGGAGCAGGAGCGCCAGCAGCGGGTCAAGGAGACTGCCGAGCTGATGGGGATGGGGTTCGAGATGCTGCTGGGGCGGATGCCCGACACGCTTTCGGGCGGCGAGAAGCAGCGGGTGGGGATCGCGCGTTGCATCGTCCGCGATCCCAACGTCTTCCTGCTGGACGAGCCCATCTCCAATCTCGACGCCAAGCTGCGCGAGCGCACCCGCACCGAGATCAAGCGTCTCCTGCGCAAGTTCCAGATCACCACGCTCTACGTGACGCACGACCAGCAGGAGGCCATCTTCATGGGCGACCGGATCGCGGTGATGCGCGCCGGTCGCCTGGAGCAGGTGGGCACGTTCGACGACCTCTACTACACGCCGGCCAACCTCTTCGTCGCGCAGTTCATCGGCACGCCGCCAATCAACCTGCTCACCGGTGCCATCGACGACGGCGCGCTGGTCATCGACGACGCGGCGCAGGGCACGATCCGCCTGGCGCTGCCCGATGCGGTCGCCGAAGCGCTGCCGGGCGGCCCCGTCCGCCTGGGGGTTCGTCCGGAGGGCTGGCAGGTCGCCCCTGCAGGCGCGCCGGGAGCCCCGCTGAACGTGGGGCACATCGAGCGCCTGTATACGGAGCGCGCCGGGTTCGTCTACGGCAAGCTGGCCGGCGTCTTGATCAGCGCGCTCGTCCCGCTGGACTACCCGGAGGTCACTGCGGTCAGCCTGACGCCGGATTGGGACCTTGTCTATTTCTTCGATGCAGAGGGCGAAACGGCGCTGCACGTTCCCGGTGTACCGGACTTATTCTGAGGGGCTCAACAGGAGGGGGTATGCCTGCCGTCAACGTCAAGAACCTGACCAAGCGCTTTGGCGACAAGACCGCTGTGAACGACATCAGCTTCACGCTGGCAGAGCAGGAGTTCATGGTGCTGGTGGGGCCTTCGGGCTGCGGCAAGACCACGACGCTGCGCATGCTGGCGGGGCTGGAGCCGCCTACCAGCGGCGAGATCTACTTTGGGGACTGGCTGGTCAACGAGATCCGGCCCAAAGACCGCAATGTGGCGATGGTCTTCCAGGACTACGCCGTCTTTCCGCATCTGACGGTCTACGAGAACATCGCCTACGGCCTGCGCTCGCGCCACGTGCCCAGCATCACCATCAAGCAGAAGGTGCCCGAGGCTGCCGAAATGTTCCGCATCACGGACTATCTCAAGCGCAAGCCACGCCAGCTGAGCGGCGGTGAGCGCCAGCGGGTGGCCCTGGCGCGGGCGATGGTGCGCGATGCCGTGCTCTATCTCTTCGACGAGCCGCTCTCCAACCTCGACGCGCAGCTACGGCACCAGGCCCGCGAGGATATCCTGATGCTGCACCACGAGAAGAGGGCCTCCAGCATCTACGTGACGCACGATCAGTCGGAGGCCATGGCGTTGGGCGACCGCATCGCCGTGATGCGCGACGGCCACATCGAGCAACTGGGGACCGGCACGGAGCTCTACGAGCAGCCGCGCAACCTGTTCGTGGCCTTCTTCATCGGCACGCCCAGCATCAACCTGTTCGACGTGACGCTCCACGCGGAGGACGGCGCCATCTATGCCCGGAACGAGGCATTCGACGTGCGCCTGCCCGACGAGATGACCGGTCGGGTGGGGAGCCACGCCGGGCGGGTGGTGAAGCTGGGAATCCGCCCCGAGGACCTGCACGTGCCCCGGAAGGCGCCCTTCCCGGTGACGGACGATAACCAGATCCACGGCGTGGTCAACGTCATCGAGCCTTCGTCGACCGGCTGCTCGGTCTACCTGAGCACGGTGACGCACGACCCGCAGGACTTCGTCGCCACCTTCCGCACGCGCCTGCCGGCCCGGTACGTGGGCGAAGAGATCCCGCTGGCGATCAACCTGCGCCGCGCGCATCTCTTCGACGCCGAGACCGAACGGTCTCTGTTCCATCCATAGGGCGCTGCAGACCATCCGGCTACGACCATGCCATTCCCAGACGATACCGGCGTCCGCCTGGAGGACCATCGCGGCCCTCTGTTGAGCGCCCTTGCCACGTTGTGGGACCAGGTCGAGCGTATGGTGATGCTCAACGTGGCGTGGGCGATACACCTCCTGCCGTTGTTGGGGGCCGTGGGCTTCCCGGAGCTGCCGCGGTGGCTGCGCATCGGCATGATCGCGTACAGCGCGCTGGCCATCGCCCCCGCCACGGGCGTGCTGTTTGGCGCGTTGTGGCAGGCGTGCGACCAGGAGCTGTTGAGCGTGGAGCTGGTGCGCGAGACGCTGCAACGCGTGGGCGTGGCCAGCTATACGCGCCTGGCGCCGCTCTACAGCCTGTTCGTGTGGCTCTCGTTGCTGGCGCTGTGGGCGGCACGCCGGGACCTATTCGTGCTCGACACGGTAGCGCGCCTGCTCTTTCTGCTGCTGGGGGTCTGTGCGATGTACTGGGGGCCGATTTTCGCCGAGGACCCCGACCGTTCGCTGCCCGCCATCGTCCGCCGGTCGGTCGCCGTGGTCCTGCGATACCCGCTCCCAAGCCTGTTGCTCAGCATCGGCGTGGTGCTGGCCCTGACGCTCGGTCTGATCTCGGTCGGAGGGATCTTCCTGGTGGTGCCGGTGCTGGTCGCGCTGCTCCAGATTCAGCACTACAAGGGGAGCGGGCTCCCGGGCTGAGCAGGCGCTGTCAACAGCGAGCGCTGCAGGTGCCCGCCGTGCGCAACCGGCACCCAGGGTTGATAGGTTCGTGAAACGTTATAGCGACACCGTTGGGGAGGGTGAGCGATGCTTGAGATTCGTGGGTTGACGAAGCGCTATGATGACAACACCGTCGTCGACGACGTGACGTTTGACGTGGGCGATGGCGAGTTCTTCGTCCTGCTGGGGACGTCTGGCGGCGGCAAGACCACGCTGCTCCGGTTGGTCTGTGGGTTGGAGCGGCCCGACGCCGGAACCATCATCGTCGATGGCCGCGACATCACCGCCCTGCCCCCGCGCGAGCGGAACGTGGGCATGGTCTTCCAGGACTATGGGCTCTATCCGCATATGAACGCCTACCAGAACGTCGCGTATGGCCTGGAGGCGCGCCGCATGCCCAAGCACGAGGTCGACCGCCGCGTGCGCGAGGCCGCCGAGAAGCTCAACATCACCGAGCTGCTGGAGCGCATCATCGTGGACCTCTCGGGCGGTGAGCAGCAGCGGGTGGCGCTGGCGCGCGCGCTGGCGAAGGACGCCGACCTCTATCTCTACGACGAGCCGCTGTCGAACCTGGACCCCAAGCTCCGGGCGCAGGCACGCCGCGATATCCTGAAGGTGCACCGCGAGAAGGGCCGCCCCAGCATCTACGTGACCCACGATCAGACCGAGGCGCTGGCGATCGGCGACCGCATCGGCGTCATCGCGCGCGGGCGACTCATGCAGGTGGGCACGGCCGAGGCGCTGGTGGACCGGCCGGCCAACCTGTTCATCGCCGGCTTCATCGGCACGCCGCCGATGAACCTGATCCACGGCACCGTCAGCCGCCAGCCGGGCGGCTTCCAGATCGACGGCAACGGTATGAAGCTGACGCTGCCCGAAGCCTGGAACCCGACGCTCGACACCTACGACAAGCCCGAGATCGTCCTGGGCATCCGCCCGGGCGCCGTGGTGCAGATGGACCGGCACGAACATGTGGCGAATGTGGGCAGCGTGTTGCCCCAGAACGTGATGCCCGGCTACGTCGAGGACCTGGAGCCACTCGTCGGCGAGACCATTGTGACGCTCAAGATCGGCGAGACGCTGCTCTCGGGCATCTTCCAGGAGGTCGATGAGGCGCTCAATCCGGGTGAGCGGATCAACGTGGGGATCGACAGCGATCAGATCAGCCTCTTCGATCCACTGACCGAACAGGCGCTTCCCTATCCCGAGTTAGGACGTGCCTAGCGCGATGAGGCCCAGAGCGATGGCTCACAGATCTGTGGGGCGCACCCACGCGGCTCTTGGCGACCCCGGCGTGGTGATCTCTCCCGAGGCACTCCTGGCCCTGAACCGGGGCTTTGACCGCCTGGCGGCGCTGCTGGCGCTGACCCTGGGGCCGAACCAGGGCGTGGTCATCAACGCACGCAACGGCAAGGGCGACCCCGAGCTGCTCGTGGATACGGCCACGATCGTCAAGCGGGTTATCGAGCTGCCCAACCGCGCCGAGAACGTCGGCGCGATGCTCATCCGCGCGATGGTGCAGGATATGCACCAGCGCTATGGCGATGGCGCGGCCACCGCGGGTGTGCTGGGCGCCGCGATGCTGCACGAGGCGTGCGTGCTCATCAGCGCGGGCGCGAACCCGATGCTGCTGCGGCGCGGGCTCGATCGCGGTGTGTCGGCGGCGGTCGCGGCATTGGAGGCGCAGAGCCGTCCCGTGGACGGCCGCGAGCAGTTGCACCAGATCGCGCTTGCCGCCACCGGCGATGCGGACCTGAGCACCGTGTTGGGCGAGATGTTCGACCTGCTGGGCCCCGACGGCGCGCTGATCGTCCACGAGTTCTACGCGCCCTACCTGGAACGCGAGTACCTGGACGGTGGGCGCTGGACCGGACGCCCCGCCGCCCGGCGGTTCCTGGCCGAGGGGCAGCCGGAGCTGGCGCTGGAGAATCCCCTGATCCTGGCCGTGGACCAGCCCCTGACGAGCCTGGACCACGTGCGCCCGCTCCTCGAATTGGCGCTGTCCCAGGGCACGCAGCGCCCGGTGCTTATTGTGTGCCACGAGGCCAAGGGAGACGCGCTCAACACGATGCTGCTGAACCTGAACCGGGGCACGCTCAACGTGAACGCCTTCGTGCCCACGGCGGGGCTGTTGCCGATGGAGGACGAGCTGGCCGACCTGGCGCTGCTGACGGGTGGGCGCCGGCTCTCGCCCGCCGAGGGCTGGCTCCCGGCCCGCTTGCGCCCCAGCGACTTCGGGCAGGCCCGCCAGGTCACCTTGACCCGCGAGGCGCTGACCGTGATCGGCGGCGCGGGCGACATGGCCGAGCGGCAGAAGCGCATCGGCGAGCTGCGGGCACGCTTGCGCCAGACGCAGCGCGACGCGAAGGACTGGGAGCGGCTGCGATTCCGCATCGGGCGGCTGGCCGGCGGCGTGGGCATCCTCAAGATCGGGGCCTACTCCGAGCGGGAGCGCGCTCTGCGCAAGGAGCTGGCGATGCAGGCGGTTCGCACGCTGGATCTGGTGCACGAGGCCGGCGTGGTCCCAGGGGGGGGCGTGGCCTACCTGGAGTGCCGCGCCGCGGTCGCGGCGGAAGCGCAGCGCTGCAGCGACGACGATGAGGCGCGCGGGGTTGCACTCGTTGCGCGAGCGCTGGAGGCGCCCTTTGCGCAACTGGTGCGCAATGCCGGGGAGCACCCGCCGCTTGTGCTGGCCGAGGCGCAGCGGCTGGGGCCGGGCCACGGCTTCGATGTGCGAACCGGTCGGTACGTGCACATGCGCGACGCCGGGCTGCTCGACTGCACCAGCGTCGTCTGCGGCGCGCTCCAGGCTGCGGGGAGCGCCGCCGGGATCGCCCTGACCACCGACATCATCGTGATGCGGGATGCCTGAACGGAAGGTCAAGTCTATGACGATCTGGGAAGACTACGTCTCGATCGACGCTCCTTCAACGGTGTTGGCCGTGGCCGTGGACAGGGGCCGGGTGTGGGCCGGCGGTGTTGGCGGCGTGGCCGGCTATCGCGAGGGCGGCGACGGGGCGTGGCAATCGTTGCGCGCTGGTCTGCCGCTCACGTCGGTCACGGCCCTGTGCTACGCGGGCGGATGGCTGATGGCCGGAGGCCCCGGCGGCCTGGCGCGTTCGGCCGACGGCGGCCGGCGTTGGGAGAGCGCTCACATCGCCGGGCCGGTCTACCCGGTGAGCGCGCTCGTCGCGTCGCCCGAGTTCAGGCGCAATGGCTGCGCGCTCGCGGCGACCCTGGGCGCCGGGATCTACCGGTCGGAGGACGCCGGGCGCACCTGGAAACCGGCCAGCTTCGGGCTGCAGGCCTTCGAGGTGCTGGCGCTGGCCTGGCGCGACGATGATGTCGTGCTGGCGGCTGCCGATGACGGGATCTACCGCTCGCCCAACGGCGGGCGTGCGTGGCAGACGACGCGCGGCGCCGAATGGGAGGGGGTGGCCGCTCTGGCGCTGGCGCCCGATAGCGCGCTGGCGGCGCTGGAGACCGGCGTGCTGTTGCGCTCGACCGACGGCGGGCAGACCTGGCGACCCATCGACGGGGCGCCCGGCGCGCTCGAGGGCCTCCATCCCCTGGCGCTCGTGGCGCTCGATGCCGAAACCTGGCTGCTGAGCACGCTGGAGCGGGGCCTGTTGCGCACCGGCGACGCCGGCGCCACGTGGCAGAGCCTGGCGCCCTACAGCGCGCTGACCTTTGGCCCGCCGGGCGAGGCGCTCTACGCCGGGGTCGAGGATGGCCTTGTCCGGATCGCGGGCCGGGGGGTCGGCCGCCTGCCGTCGCCGCCCCTGCACGACCTGCACCGTCTGCTCGTGGCCGGGGAGCGCCTGCTGGTCTACGGGCTCCACAGCGGGCTACGGGTGTGGGAGGCGGGGGGCTGGCGCGCCGCGGCGGAGGGCGCGGGTCCGCTCACGGCGCTCGCCATCGCGCCGGACGGGGCATGGGTCCTCTCGGGCGGGGCCGGCCTGTTGCGTTCCACCGATGCCGGCAGAACATGGGAGACGGTCGTGGCCGGTGAGGCCGGGATGGTGGCGCACCTCACCTTCAGGCCCGACGGCGCCGGCTGGGCCGGGAGCGCCGACGGCACGCGCCTGTTCCAGACCCGCGATTGCGGCGCCACCTGGGAAGCGCTCGACGCGCCCTTCGGCGTCTTGCCGCTGGCGGCGCTGCAGGCCACGCCGGACATGCTCATCGCCGCTACCTACGACGGGCGCACACGCAGCGCCGAGCTGTGGAACGCCACCGCCGACGGCGTCACCTGGCAGCGGGGGGCGCGGGCCACCACGCCCTGGCCTATCGTAGCGACGGCGGCGCAGCCGCCGCTCCTCACGCTGGGCGGGCTGCTGTTCGTGTTGGGGCCCAACGGCGCGTGGGAGCAGCACCGGGTGGGCGACGGCGCCGGGGTACGGCGGCTGGTCAGCGATGGGAAGACGCTCTACGCGCTCACGCCGAACGGGCTGTTGCAGTCGCCGGACCTGGGCGCCACCTGGGCGCCCCTGCCGGACGCCCCGCCACCGCACACGATCCTCGATCTGGCGACCGGCGAGGACGCGCTCTACCTGCTGCTGGAGAGCGGGCAGGTCCTCCGCGGGCCGTTGGCGTAGGCGGCAGAGGCGCGCAGGGCGTCGCCACGTAGCGTGGGCCTTTGGCCCGCTACGCGGCGCAGAGGCGCCGCCGGGACGATCACGCTACGGCTGAGGCCCGATCTCCCCGAACCGCGCCAGCACCTGGGCGCGCGTGGCGGTCCCCGTCGTCCCGATCTGCTGGATCGTGATGGACGCCACCAGGTTCCCGATCAGCGCCGCCTCGGGTGGCGTGGCGCCCGCACAGAGGGCGGTCGCGATCCCCGCCATTGCGCTGTCCCCCGCGCCCACGATGTCGATCTCGCCGATCACCGGCACGGCGGGGACGAGTGTCTCGCCCGCGTCGTCGCAGACGAGGATGCCGCGATCGCCCACCGTGAGGAAGACGGGGCGCCGCGCGCGCCGGTAGAGCGCCCGCCCGTGCTCGCGCGCCACGGCGAGCCTATCCCCTGCGGCGCTGCCATCCCCCGGCGGCGGGGCCAGGTCCAGCGCCAGCGCCGCCTCGCGGGCATTGGGCTTGAGGACGATGTCCTGGAAGAGGCCGATGCGGGCGCGAGAATCGACGGTGAAGATGACGTCGGGAAAGGCGCGCGCGAGCTGCATCAGCGCCCCGCGCACCCGGTCGGTGACGACGCCGCAGTTGGGGTCCACGACCTGGTCGGCGATGACGACGCCGTCCACGCCCGGCACGAGCGCACGCAGGTGGTCGAGCACCTGTGCCTCGGCCTCGATGGAGAGCGGGCGCCGGTTCTTGATGTCGAGCCGGTTGAGCTCGTGCTCGCGCCCGTCGGGCTCGCGCATCATGGGCTTGGTGTAGGTGGGCGTGAAGCCGGGCGCCTGGGTGATGAGGGGCACGGTGCCGGCGCCGGTGGCCTCCAGCGCGCGGCGCAGCTCGTAGCCCTCACCGTCATCGCCCACCACGCCCAGCGTCGCGACGTGCGCACCCAGGGCCGCCAGTTTGCTGGTGACCGAGCCGGCGGCGCCCGGGCTGCACTGGACGTCGACGACCTGGTAGGCCTCCAGGCCGGTCTCGAGCGAGGTCTCGCTCAACGCCCGCTCGATGATCAGGTACTTGTCGAGGAAGAAGTCCCCCACGACCAAAATCTCGAGCTCGCCAAACCGCCCGAGCAGATTCGCTAGCCGGGCCTCATCCATCTGAGCATTCACGTCCATCGTCACCCCCTCCGGGAAACGTCGTTGGTTCATCTCTCGGCACTTTGCGTCCTTCGCATGAGCCGGTCGCCTTGCGCGTCGATTGGCGGCATTCGCGGTTACTCGCCCATCCCCGCCACGACGCCGTGGCGGAACGCGGGGATGGTGGCGCGATGGTCGCCCTGGACGTAGAAGCTTTCGCCCCCGTCCTGCACCGTGCGCACGAGGATCGTCTTGAGGAAGCGGACGTAGTAGCTCGGCGCCTCCTTGCCGGGGACGGTGTGCGCCTGGGAGCCCAGGGGCTGCAGGTCGAAGACCGCCGTGGTGAAGCGGTCGATGTGACGGCCCTCCTGGTGGGCGACGTTGCGCGCCATCGACAGCGCCTTCAGATAGACCTCGGGCCCCATCACGGCGGTGCCCACGTTGAGCAGCAGCCCGCCCTGCAGGCCCACGATCGACTGTGCCAGCACCAGGAAGTCGCGATAGGAGGTGGCCCCCAGCGCCGCGCCGTCGCAGTTGGGGTGCTCGTGGATGATGTCGTAGCCCATCCCGACATGGACCGTGGCGGGCACGCCCAGCCGGTAGGCCGCCGCCACCACGCTGATGTCGCGGTGCGGGAAGGCGCCTTCCTCTATAGCGCGCCCCGCCGCCTCGCCCAGGCCGATGCCATCGGCAGCGCCCCGGGCCGCGGCGTCATTGATGCCCCCGGTCTCTTGCCAGAGGCCGAACTGGCCCCGCTGGATGTAGCGCGCCACGTCCTCCGACGTGCCGCCCACGAGCGCTAGCTCGAAGTCGTGGATGACGCACGCGCCGTTCATCCCCAGGTGCGTGATCACGCCGCGCTCCAGCAGGTCGATCACGAAGCGCGAGAGCCCCAGCTTGATGACGTGGGCGCCCATCAGCAAGATCACGGGCCGCCCCGCCTGCCGGGCGGCCACCGCGCGGTCGACCACGTGGCGCATCGCCTCGGCGGCGGGATCGCTCAAGGGTGGGGCGGGGGCGTCGAGCGCCACCAGGTCGGCCAGCGCAACGTCGTGCTGGCGTGCGGAAAGCGGCAGCAGCCGCAGCCGGCTCCGATCGAAAGCAGGATAAGGCATCGTCAGTCCTCCGCAAAGAGATAGGCCAGCAGCCCTAGCCAGCTGCGCTGGACAGAGGGCCGGGTCATGATGAGTCCCTAGGCATCAAGTTAAGCCATGTATCGATGCACGTCAGTCACGTTATGTTGTAGGGGCTAGGCATTCCCGCAGCAGGAACCGCAATACCAGGCACCGTTCTAACGCAGTATTTCCTGCACGACAAGGTGCCTTATTGGGAATGCCTCGCCCTCTGGGCGGCGCGGCGCGCGTCCGTTGGTACCACGTGGCGCACAGCCCGACCCGTTCCTGCGGGCGACCAGCGTGGCGGCGGCTCGTCTGCGTCCGGGCAAGTCTATGCGTACCAAGAACGTGCGGGAATACGCGGCTGGGAAGCCGGGCGCCCCTACAGCAGAACGTGCGTCGCGGACTGCCCGTTCTTCGGAGGCCCTAACTTGATGCTTATGGGGCCGGGTCATGATCACTCCTCCGCAAAGAGATAGGACAGCAGCCGGCCATGGTCCCGGAAGTCGGCGATGATCAGGTCGGCGCCGGCGCGAATCAGGCGCGCGCGCTTCCACGCGTCGACGCCCTCGCGGCGCACCTCGTCGGTGGCGACGCCCACGGCGATCCCCCCGACGGCCTTGGTCTCCTCGATTTCCACGAAGCCGTCGCCGAAGGTGACGAGCTCCGCGCCGCCCAGGGCGTTCTCGCGCACGATCCGCTCCAGGATCACGCGCTTCGAGGTGCTCATGTCGCCGTCGAGCGCGCCGTAGATGCCGGCGAAGCAGTCGTCGATCCCGAGGAGCGCGGCCTCGGCGCGCACGTCGGCCTGATCGGTGCCCGAGGCGAGATAGCAGGTGACCCCCCGCGCGCGCAGGGCGCGCACGAAGGCCAGCCCGCCGGGCACGGCGTAGTCCTCGGGCGTCGCCGTGCCCGCGCGCAGCGCCGCGATCCGGTCCGCGATGTGGCGCGCGAGTCGCTCCAGGTAGACTCGTTTGTAGGCCAGCGGCGGCCGCGGCTCATGGCCTCGGCGGCGTACGGCGTCGCAGAGCGCTTCCATCTGGTAGATCGTCTGCTTGCCGGTGAGCCGGTCGACGAACTCGGTGACCTCGGTGGTGAGGGCGGCCTCGCTCTCGCCGGTGTCCAGCGCCTGCAGGATCTCGACGAGCAGCGGGATCATGACCTGCTGCCAGCCCTGGCGGATCAGCGAGAGCGTGCCGTCGAAGTCGAAGAGGGCGTGGCGGATGTGGCCGCGCGGGAGTTTGGGGTTGATGAGCTCGATGGTAATCATAAGGTAGTTATCAGTTGCCAGTTTTCAGTTGTCAGTTGTCAGATAGGAAGTCGGGATGGTGTGCCTATGCTGTTGTTTTAGCCTGGGGCCGGCGTTTTGACAAGCCACCCCCGCCGTGCTATACCTTCCAGTGTGGCGGAGCCGTCCGGGCTGCGCTCCCTCAGGATAGAAAGGAGACCGCGATGGCCAAAAGAGCCCTGGTCCCGATCGCCGATGGGACTGAGGAGATCGAGGCAGTGTGCGTCATCGATACGCTGCGCCGTGCCGATGTCGATGTCACCGTCGCGTCGGTGATGGGCCGGCTGCAGGTGACTGCCGCGCGCGAGACGAAGTTGGTGGCCGATGTGTTGATCGAGGACTGCGCCGATCAGGTCTATGACCTCGTGGCGCTTCCCGGCGGGATTCCGGGCGCCGAGCACCTGCGCGACTCGGAGGTGCTGACCGCGATCCTGCGTGCGCAGGCCGGCGCGGGAAAGCTCTACGCCGCGATCTGCGCCGCGCCGGCGGTGGCGCTTCACACGCACGGCCTGTTGAGCGGCTACCGGGCGACGGCCTTCCCCGCCTACATCGCCGAGCTGGAGCAGGCCGCGGGCGTCGAGGCCTCGGAGGACCGCGTCGTCGTCGACCGCAACGTGATCACCAGCCGCGGCGCCGGCACCGCGCTCGAGTTCGCGCTCGCGCTGGTCGAGGCGCTCTTCGACGCCGAGAAAGCCCACGCCGTCGCCGAGCGGATGTTGGCAAGGAGATAGTTAGCAGTTCTCAGTTGCCAGTTACCAGTTATCAGTTGCAGAGAGCAGAGGGCGTCCGTCTGGAAACTGCCATCCAGGTCCCTAACTGAAAACTGACAACTGGCAACTGGAAACTTTCCTTTTCCCCCCAAGGAGATCTGCATGACCACACCCTTACGCGATCGATTCTTCGGATGTATTGCCGGCGTGCACATCGGGTCGGCGATGGCGGCGCCGGTGGAGGGCTGGAGCTGGCAGAAGATCGAGGAGACCTACGGGATGCTCGATCACTTCCTGCCCTATCACCACTACCGGGCGACGACCGATTGGGTCCGTGAGCCCGGCACCACCGAGGACGGCGTCGAGCGCCAGAAGCTGATGATCACGGCGATCATGCGCAAGCAGGACCGGATCACGGCGGAGGACCTGCGCGCGACCTGGGTGACCGACATGAACCCCCAGGGCGCCGGCGTGGTCTCGGAGCCGTTCGAGGGGCCGCTGCTGGCGATGGCCAGGACGCCGATCCCGGCGGCCGATCTGGGCCGCTACTGCGACTACGCGGGCCTGGTATCGTTCGCCCGGTCGTGTCACCCCGTCGGCCTGATCAACGCGGGCGACGTGGACCACGCGCTGGAAGACATCCTGGAGGTGGGCCAGGTCTACCAGACCTCCAACAGCCGCGGCCTCCAGTGGGCCGCGGTGACCGGCGTGGCGATTGCGGCGGCGACCCGGCCCGACGCGACGGTCGAAAGCGTGCTCGGTGCGATCTTCGACGTCTGCGGCACCTTCTCCAAGCGCTTCGTGCAGGACGCGGGCGTGGTGCGCGAGCTGGAGCGCGCGCTCGAGCTGACCGAGGGGGCGCAGGACTTCCGCGACCTGCGGCAGCGCTTCGATTCGATGTATGCCGGGTTCGGGATCCCCTACGCCCAGGCCTACGCCAACGAGGTCGTGACCAAGGCGGTGTGCATCTTCCGCATGGTCAAGGGCGACCTCAAGGAGGCCATCGTCACGGGCGTGAACATGGGTCGCGACACCGACTGCGTGACCGCGGTGGCGGCGGGCATCTCCGGCGCGCTCTCGGGCAGCGCGGGGCTCCCGGAGGCGTGGGTCAAGCAGGTCGACCACGCCGCGAGCATCAACCCCTATACGAACACGCGCCGCACGCTAGCCGAACACGCCGACGGGCTCTACGGCGCCTACAAGGCGCGTCTGGCGCGCATGCGCGCGCTGGCGGCGACGATGGACTACTGAGGGACCAGGCCTTTGAGCGCTGCGGCTGGAGCAGGTGACGGCTGGACAAGGAGAGCGCGAAGGTCTTCCTGCATACAAGGAGGTACGCTATGAAGGTGCTCGTGACCGGGGTCAGTGGACGGCTGGGGCCGTTTGTGGTGCAGGCGCTGGCGGAGGCGGGGCACGACCTGGTGCTTTCGTCGCGACGCGAGCCGCCGGAGGAGATCCGCAGGTGGCCCTGGATCCAGGGCGACATCAACAGCTTTGAGGACTGCCGGCGCATGCTCGCCGGCGGGGGCTTCGACGCGGTGCAGCACCTGGCCGCGCAGCCCTGGCCTGTCGATCACCCGACCGAGCGCGCGCGTGCTGCGGAGCTGGGTATCCCCTTCGACGCGACGATGAAGAGCAACATCCTCGGCACCTACTATCTGCTCCAGGCCGCGCTGGCGGCCGACGTGGGCATCTTCGTGATGACCGGCAGCAACTGCGCGCTGGGCCACGGCTACCGCATCAGCGACCGGCCCTTCCCCTTCCACTACTTGCCCGTGGACGAGGCGCACCCTTCTGACGTCGAAGACTCCTACTCCTACACCAAGCTGGCAGGCGAGGAGCTGCTCGCGAGCTATACCCGTGCCTATGGCATGCGCACGCACATGGTCCGCGCCGCTGGGATCTGTGACGAGGCGCGCCGGCGCGCGATGGCCGCGAACGCGAGGCCCGTGACCGGCTGGAACCCGTGGCTGTGGTGCTGGATCGGGAGCGAGGACGTGGCCTCGGCCCACCGGCTGCTGATGGAGCGCGCGGCCGACATCCCGCCACACGGCGCCTACTTCTGCAACGGCGACGACACGACGGCGCTGGAGCCCTCGGCCGAGCTGCTCGCGCGCTTCAAGCCCGAGCTGCTCCCGCTGGTGCGCGATCTGGAGGGACACGCGTCTTTCCTGTCGAATCAGAAGCTTCGCGACGTGGTCGGCTGGGCGCCGCAGACCTCGTGGCGCCAGCATCTGGCGTAGGCGCCTGGCGGCCGACAGCGCCATTGCCGCCGGCGCGAAGGCGATTGCAGCAACAGGAGGTATAGGGCTATGACCACCCCACGCGTTGGGATCGGCGTTGTGGGTGCCGGGGCGATCGGCATCCGCGGCGCGCTGATGCACTTGAGCCAGCCGGACGTGCAGGACCGCGTGCGGCTCGCCGCCGTCTGCGACCCGGTCCCGGGCCGGGCGGCCGCGGCCGCCAAGAAATACGGCGTGGCGCGCGCCTACCTCGACTACGAGGCGTTGCTGGCCGACCCTGCCGTCGACGCCGTGACGCTCTGCTCGCCCATCGGCCTGCACTTCGAGCAGGGGATGCGGGCGATCGGGGCCGGCAAGCATATCCACTTCAACAAGACCATGACGACCACCGTCGCCGAGGCCGACACGCTGCTTGCCGCGGCGGCGGAGGCCGGGGTCAAGGTGGTCGCCTCGCCGGGCATGATGCTGCACCCGCACAACCAGCGCATCCGCCGCGCGATCCTCGAGGGGCGGATCGGCCGGCTGGCGTGGGCCATCGGCGGGACGAGCGCTGGCAGCGGCATCTATCATCTCACCGAGGAGTTCCGCACCGGCGAGGACATCCTGACCAGCGTCGATCCGGCGTGGTATTTCAAGCGGCCCGGCGGCGGCCCGCAGTACGACGTGACCGTCTACGTGCTGCACAACCTGACGGGCATCCTGGGCCCGGCGCGGCGTGTGACGGCCCTGTCGGGCATCGCCATCGCCGAGCGCGTCCACCAGGGTCAGGCGATCGCGACGGAGATGGATGACCAGACGTTGCTCTCGATCGACTTCGGCGACACGGTCTATGCCGTGATCTACGCGACGGTAGCGGGCGCCGTGACGCAGGGGTTCGCGCCCAACTTCTATGGGACGCAGGGCGCGATCGTGGGGACGAAGCTGGGCGAGATCGACCTGAAGCGCGACGGTGACCACCAGCCGCACGTGACGGGGGTCCACGCAGAGCTGCGCGAGAACCACGTCTTCGAGGATATGATGCAGCTTGTGGATTGGGTGCGCGGCGGTACGCCGACGCTCGTGTCGGCAGACCAGGCGCGGCACGTGATCGACATCATCGAGGCGGGGTACCGGGCGGCGGAGACGGGCCAGACGCAGCCGCTGCGGACGACGTTCGAGCCGCTGCCACTGGAGGTGCTGGCGGAGTAGGCGAACGCACAGGCACCACGATGCAGAGAGCGCAAGGACGCAGAAACGCCTTAGCTTTTCCCTGTGCGTCTTTGCGTTGACATCGGTCCACATCAGGAGCAGCTTTTGACGATTCGTTACGGCGCGCACTGTTACCTCTTCACCGACCGTTGGGCTGACGACCAACTCGGCCTGCTCGACACGGTCGCCGCCCTTGGCCTGGACCTCTGGGAGCTGGCGGTGGGCGACGACGTGGTCTTCACGCCGGCGCTGACGCGCGACCGCGCCGCCGGGCTGGGGCTCGCGCTGTCGGTGAGCCCGGGCGGCGCCTGGCCCGCGGCGTGCGACCTCTCGGCGGCGGATCCCGCCGACCGCGCGCGCGGGCTGGCCTGGCACAAGCGCCAGGTCGATACCGGCGCGGCTGTGGGCGCGATCTCCTATACCGGCGCGCTCTATGGCCATCCCGGTGTCGTGGTGCGCGAGCCGCTCACGGATGACGTGTGGGCGCGCACCGCCGACGGCCTTCACGCGCTGGCCGACTACGGCGCCGCGTGCGGGATGCAGATCGTGCTGGAGCCGATGTCGCACTTCCGCACCCACCTAGTCAACACGCCCGCGCAGTTGATGCACCTGCTGGCGCTGGCCGACCACGCCAACCTCTACGGCCTGCTCGACACCTATCATCTGGTGACCGAGATCCGCGACTACGCCGCTGCGGTGCGCACGGTGGGGCCGCGGCTGTGGGGGCTGCACGCCTGTGAGAGCGACCGCGGCGTGCCGGGCGGCGGGCTGGTGCCGTGGGACGCCGTCTTCGGCGCGCTGCGCGGGGCCGGCTTCACTGGCTGGATCGTGATGGAGACGTATAATTCATCCATCGGCGATCCGCCCGGCAGCTTCGCCATCAGCCGCGGGATGTTCCACGATCCGTGCCCCGACGGCGCGGCGTTTGTCCGCCAGGGCCTCGCCTTTCTACGAGCGGGGCTGTCCCCCAACCCAAGGAGCGATACGCTGTGAAGATCGACGCGCACAACCACCCGGACTGGCACGGGCACAATCTCGACCGCTTTCTCGCCAATATGGACGCCCACGGCATCGATCGCGCGTGGCTGCTCACGTGGATCGCGCCGCGAGACGAGTACGCGCCCGCGTACTACACCGTGGTCCCGCCGGGCGACGCGGAGGGGCCGATCCCGTTCTCGCGGTGTTTGGATTACGCCAACCGCGCGCCGGGCCGGTTCGTGCTGGGCTACGCGCCCGATCCCCGGCGTCCGGAGGCGATCGATCAGCTACAGGCGGCGGTGTCGATCTACGGCGTGCGCGTCTATGGCGAGCTGAAGGTACGGATGTGCTACGACAATCCCGACGCGCTGCGGATGTTCCGCTATTGTGGCGCGGCGGGGCTGCCGGTGGTCGTCCACATCGACTACGAGTTCGATACCGGTGCGACCTATCCGCGGCCCAACTGGTGGTATGGCGGCGGGATCGAGGCGTTCGCGCGCGCTATCCACGCTTGTCCCGAGACGACGTTCATCGGGCACGCGCCGGGCTTCTGGTCGCATATCTCGGCCGACGGCAAGGCCACGCGCGAGATGTACCCGAGCGGGCCGGTGGTGCCGGGGGGCGCGGCGGTGGCGCTGCTGCGCGACTGCCCCAACCTGTACGCCGACCTGTCGGCCAACTCGGCGCGCAACGCCCTGCTGCGCGACCCGGCGTTCGGGCGCGACTTCGTGCTGGAGTTCCAGGACCGCCTGCTCTATGCCCGCGACGGCTTCGGCGACGAGCTCGATCGCTTGCTGGAGGATATGGCGCTGCCGGACGCGGTGTTGGAGAAGATACGCAGCGGGAACGCGGTTGGCCTGGTGGGGGCGTAGGAGGTCGTCGCCGGTTCTCAGTTGTCCGTCGAAGCAAGGAGCACGAAGAAGGAGGTTACCCGTGGCGCTCGATATCGTGCTGTTGATCGTGATGGCTGCGCTGATTGGCCTGGCCGCTGCCGAGGGGTTCGTGCGCTCTCTGGCCATGCTGTTGCTCTTCTACCTTCTGACGCTTCTCCTCGGGGTCCTCTCCGTGGCCTTCGACGTCGCCAGCCTGCTCAACGACCTCATCGTCACCTCACTGGCGTCGGGCCCCACGACGCCGCTCTTCTATCAGGGGCTGCTTTTCGTGGGGCTCCTGATCCCCGGTTTCATCATCGCCGTGATGCTCAGCCACAGCGCGCTGGACGACACGGCCATCAAGCCGCTCAAGTGGTTCGACAACGTCCTGGGGACGCTGGTGGGGGTAGTGCTGGCCCTGGTCTTCGCGGCGGTGCTCTGCAACGCCTGGGGCGTCATCGTGAGCGAGCGGTGGAACCCCGCCGAAACCTGGCTTTCGATGCGCACAGTGTTCCAGGGCTCGGCGCTGCGGCCCTTTATGATGCGCATCCTCAGCCTCTACCGCGTGGCTCTGTTCCCGTTCTCGGCGTCCGGATACCCGGTCTACTTCATCCCGCAGGGCTAGGCCCGGCGGACAACGATCGCTCAGGAGGCATTATGGCAGAGACTTCCGAAACCCTGGCGCTGTTCGGCGGCCCGCGGGCCGTCACGCTCGACCCCGGCGACACCTTCACCTGGCCCATCGTGACTGAGGAGGACGAGGCCGCCGTCCTGGGCGTGCTGCGGCGTGGCGCGATGTCGGACCTGGACGTGACCGAGGCCTTCGAGGCCGACTTCGCCGCGTGGCAGGGGCGAACTTACGCACTGGCGTTCAACACGGGCACCGCGGCGCTGCAGGCGGCCATGTTCGGCGTGAAGCTGGGCGTGGGCGACGAGCTGATCTGCCCGAGCCTCACCTATTGGGCGTCGGCGCTGCAGGCGTTCGCGCTGGGCGCCACCGTCGTCTTCGCCGATATCCTGCCCGACACGCTCTGCCTGGACCCCGACGACATCGCGCACCGGATCACGCCGCGGACGAAGGCGATCATGGTGGTCCACTACGTGGGGCATCCGGCCGAGATGGACGCGATCAACGCGGTGGCCGAGCGGCACGGCGTGGCGGTGATCGAGGACGTGTCGCACGCGCACGGCGGGCTCTACAAGGGGCGCATGACCGGCACGTTCGGCAGGGTCGCCGCGATGTCGCTGATGAGCGGCAAGTCACTGCCGATCGGCGAGGGCGGGATGCTGGTGACCGACGATCGCGAGGTCTACGAGCGCGCGATCGCCTTCGGGCACTACCGGCGGTTCGACGACCGGGTCCAGTCGCCGGAGCTGCGGCCGTATCGCGGGCTGCCGATGGGCGGGCAGAAGTGCCGCATGAACCAGCTCTGCTCGGCGATGGGCCGGGTACAGCTCAAGGCGTACGACGCGCGTGCTGCGGAAATCCGGCGGGCGCTGAACCGCTTCTGGGACCTGCTGGAGGGCGTCCCGGGCCTGCGCGCGCACCGGGTGCCGCCGGAAGGCAACAGCACGATGGCGGGCTGGTATGCGGCCAAGGGGCTCTACGAGCCCGAGGCGCTGGGCGGGCTTTCGGTGACGCGCTTCTGCGAGGCCGTGCGGGCCGAGGGCAGCGCCTGCTATCCGGGCCTGAACAAGCCGCTGCACCTTCATCCCCTCTTCAACACGGCCGACATCTACGGCCACGGTAAGCCCACGCGCCTGGCACACACCGACCGCGACGTGCGCCAGCCGCCTGGCAGCCTGCCGGTCTCGGAGGGCATCGGCGCGCTGACCTACGCGATCCCGCAGTTCAAGCGCTACCGGCCCGACGTCATCGCCGAGCACGCGACCGCCTACCGCAAGGTGGCCGAGCACTACGCGGCGCTGCTCGAGGGCGACCCGGGCAACCCGCCCGACGTGTGCGGGTGGGGGCTGGAGGGGTAGCGGGCGAATCGCTGAGTGCGCTGAACGGGATGACCACGCTGAGGCGGGCACATGAGGACGCGCCCGCTTCCCGAGCCAACGCTCTGCGTCCCCGCTGTACGCGGCGGCATCAGCGATTCAGTCTGCCGTAGGCCGGTTCCGACCGAGCGGTCGTCCCGACCGAGCGGTCGGCACGACCGCGCATTGGCCACTAGTCCAGATCGGGGGCCTTGCCGTGCTCCTGAGCCCGAAAGAGATCGGCGCTACGATACGCTGGCTGCTGGCCAATGGGTCGCCGCCGGTGCGCCACCTCACGCACAGGCACATCCTCGGGCCGAGGCTATGTGGGCGCTCTGGGCCGGGGAGAAGGCGTTCATCGAGACGCTCCTGGCACAGGAGCCAGCGGACGTGCGTGGCCGGTGGACGTGCGATGCGATCTACGAGGAACGACTGAACCGCTATGATCGAGATGCCCGTGTGTTGTGCCCTAGCCGCGGCCCATTGTCGCACAGACCTGCCCTGATATACTGATCCATGCGCAGACGCGTGTGCGGCGGGCCCACGCGCCGTCTGGCCTCGCTGATGTGCTGGCAGGCCGTGCGCCTAGTCGAGGGAGGGTGCGATGGACCGTGCGACTCTGCGGCGGCGGCTGCCGGTTGTGGTGTTGCTCGTCGTGCTCGTGGGGGGCGGGCCTGTCGCGCGGCCGGCGCAGGCGGCGCCGGCCCCGGCGCCTGCAGCCAATGGCGTCACGATGCGCGAATTGACGTTCGCCAACGGCGACGTCGCGCTCGCCGGGACGCTCCACTTGCCGCCCGGCGCTGGCCCATTCCCTGCCGTCGTTATCATGCACGGCTCCGGCCCCGACTCGCGCGTGCCCTACATCCCCGATGCTCAGATGCTCGCCGACGCCGGGATCGCCGCCTTCATCTTCGACAAGCGTGGCACGGGGCAATCCGGCGGGGATTGGCGACGCGCCAGCCTCGACGACCTGATGGCCGACGGCCTCGCGGCGGTCACGCTGGTCCAGAGCCAGCCGGAGATCGACCTCGCGAAGGTAGGGCTGCTGGGCAGCAGCCAGGGCGCGTGGCTGGCGCCTTTCATGGCGGCACGCGATAGCCGGGTCGCCTTCTTCGTCCAGGTCACCGGTTCGGCCACGCCGCTGGCCAACCAGGAGCTGTGGGGTACCGGCAACGCGCTCAAGTCGCTCGGCTTCTCCGACCGCGCCATCCGCACCGCGATGAAGACCACGCACCTGCTCTACAGCGCCCGCGGCCTCATCCGCGCCGGAATCCTGCCGCTGGGCGATCTCTGGTTTGTCACCTACGACCCGACGCTCGATCCCGCTGCCGCCTGGGCCAACATACGCGTGCCTGCACTCGTGCTCTACGGTGCAGCCGATCCCACAGTTCCGTCCGAGACGAGCCTGCACATCGTGAGGGAGGCGCTGGCGCAGGGTGGGCATCCGGACAGCCGTGTGGTTGTCTTCCCCGACCTGGGCCATGCGCTGGGCGGCCCCGCCCGCAACACAGACCCCGCCTACACGTCAGTGGTCACGGGGTGGATCAAGGCCGTGATGGACGGCGCGGCGCTGCCCGCGATGCCCTACCCAGACACCACTCCGCCCACGACCAGCCCGCGCTGGTATGGCCTCGGCCCGGACCCCACGCCCTGGTACGCCACGGCGGCCTTACACCTGCCGCTCATCTTGCTCTTCCTGGGCGTCTTTGTCGGCGCGGCGATCATCAGTCTGCTGCCGCGCGTGCGGTTTGGTGGGGCGCTGCCGCGGGTGTTACTCGGGCTCACGGGCGCCGCAAATGCCTTCGTCCTGGTGGGCCTGGTGTTGGCGCTCAATTACCTGCTCAACGCCGACGCCGAACAGTCCTCACCCGAGGTCCCCTTGAGCGGCGCGCTCTTCCCGCTGGCGTGGGCCGGCGTCGCCCTGGTGGCAGGCCTCACCTACGCGTGGGCAACGACGCGCCGTCGGGGGGAGCGCGGCCTTGGGCACGTGGTGCTCGCGATTGTCACAGTGGCAGGCTGGGCGTTCGTGCTCTTCGCGGGATACTGGGGCCTGTTGGGCGGACGGCTATAGCAGGGTCGAGCGATCCGCAATATCTTGGGGGGGGCGCGCGCGGCCGATGGGCCGGCACCCCACGCCCGACCCGGCAATCTCCGGCGCGTGAAAACGCCGTGCCGACCTCAAGGTTTGACAGCCTTGATAATTGGCACTACAATATGTTTGTAAACCCTGCAGACGGGCGGCGCGCGAGTGGTCTGGCAGGGTTCGAGTCGTATCAGGGTCTTGCACCTTTCTAGAAAGGAGTTTGGCGGGGACATTCTGGTCATAGTGATCTGACGATGTGTATTTCGATGCGAGGAGGTAGAAACCAATATGCCGAAGTTCGAGCGTGAAGTAGAGATCGATGCACCAGTTGAGAAGGTGTGGCAGATTCTGATCAACCCCACCTACTGGCCTCAGTGGTTTCCCGGCATAGACAGCATCTCAAACGTGACATCGATCGCCGTGGGTGGGACGTTCGAGTGGGTCGATGACGGTCAGACGGGCACGGGCACCATCGTGAGCATGGAGCCCATGAAGCGTCTGGAGGTCTTGACCCAGATGGGCGACGACAAGGACTCGCACCTGTTCAAGCTGCGGCCGGCCGGCGGGTTCCTGGGTCTGGGTGCTGATGAGTGCAAGGTGGAGTACACGCTGGACACGTTGATGGGAGGCGGCCTCCTGGGGAGCTTCGTGGCCGGGGGCAATCCGAAAGACGCGATCCGCGTCAAGAAGGCGATGCACCAGCTTAGGCGGCTGGTCGAGAGTATGTAGCCTTCGGCCGGCGGTGTGATCTGGAGGTACGTCTCCCTCGGCCCGTTCAGGGTCAGAGTTAGGTGCACAGCCAGATCTCGGCCAACAACATTCTTCAGGTAGTGCTCAAGTAAGGAGTGGAAACCATGGGTTTAATCGCGACGATCGTGGTCGGTCTGGTGGCGGGGCTGTTGGCTTCCTGGCTCATGAAGGCCAAGACGGGGATCTTGGTCGACCTGATCCTGGGCGTGGTTGGCAGCATTGTGGGTGGCTGGATCACCAGCCTCATCCTTGGCGTTGACCTGGTGGGCGGCATCAACCTCACCAGCATCATTGTAGCGGTGATCGGCGCGATCGTCGTCATCGCCATCTACCGGCTCATCACGCGCGGACGGGTCTAGCGCAGGGTCGAGGCGGGCCCGCTTCGCAGGCGGGCCGCCTCTTTTCATGTGGCGAAGGAATGGGCGGCCTCGCAAGGGGCCGCCCATTCGCTTGTTCTACACTTCGGCCTCCGCCGCCCAACCCAATCCGTCGCATACGCCAACGGACTCCGGCGCCAAGCCTGCAGCCACCTATGCTATTGTGGGGCTAATCTTTTCGCCCTCTGCCCATTCATGAGGAGGCGGGAATGCACATCAGTTCCCGGTGGTTGGGCTTGCTATCAACGGGGCTCCTCATCGCTGCCTTCATCTTGGCCGTCTGGCCCGGCCCCGCACGGGCTACCGTCGAGTACGCACGCATGACCGGGCAATCCTGCGCCACCTGCCACGTACGTCCAGAGGGCGGCGGAGCCCTTAGCGTGACGGGCGCCGGCTTCGCCCGCAGCGGCTACCAGTGGCCCGTCCCCGTCGAGTTCCTGGAGGCGACACCGCAGCTCTCGGACTTCCTCCGGGGCGTCAAGCTCGTCGCAGGCTTTGTCCACGTGATCTTCGCCACGCTCTGGTTCGGCACCATCCTCTACATCCACATCGTCGTGCGCCCGCAGCAGCTCACCTCGGGCATTCCGCGCACCGAGGCGCTGATCGGCTGGGTCAGCATTGGTGTGATGGCCGTGACCGGCATCACGCTGACGGTCTTTCGCGCGGTGGAGACGGGTGCCGTCTTCCGCGGCACGTGGGGCACCGTCTTCATCATCAAGCTGGCGTTGTATGGGCTGCTGGTCGCGGCAGCGGCGGTGGCCACCTTCGGCCTGTCGCGGAGGCTGCGCCGGCGGCCCGCCGCTGCTGAGGAGGCCGGGCTGGTCGAGGCGCCTGCCGGCCCGCCATCCGAGGCGGGAGCGCCAACTGGCCCGATCACGCCCGAGGCGTTGGCTGCGCTCAACGGCCAGGAGGGCGCCCGCGCCGTTGTCGCCGTGGATGGCAAGCTCTACGACGTCTCCAACAGCCGCCTGTGGCGCGAGGGCGTGCACGTCCGGCGCCATCACGCCGGGTTGGATCTGACCGAGGCGCTGGCCGGCGCGCCGCACGGGCCCGAGGTCCTGGAGCGGATGCCCTACCTGGGCGAGCTGCAGACCGCCGCTCCCGCCGCGACCGGGGCCCGGCCCCGGCGGCTGGAGCCGCGCCGCATCTTCGTCGGGCTTGCCTACGGCAACCTCGTCTTGATGCTGGGCGTGCTGCTCTGCATTGCGTGGTGGAACTGGGGCTTTGTGGCCCGAAGCCGGCAGCCGGAAGCGGACACGCTCGTGCGGGCCGGGCTCACCGAAGCCTCTGCGACGTGCGCCAACTGCCACCTAGACAACGCGTTCCTCGCCGCGCAGGTGGCCGAGTGGGAGCATAGCCGCCATGCCGAAGACGGGGTGGGGTGCTTCGAGTGCCACGGGGCCAACGCTGGCGACGTCGACGCGATGGACCACAACGGCTTCCTCGTCAGCGTGCTGGTGACGCCGAACGACTGCGGCGAGTGCCACGTGCTGGAGGCCGAGCAGTTCGCCGTGAGCTACCACGCGCAGGCGGGCAATATCCTCCACTCGCTCGACAACATCCTTGGCGAGCGCGTCGAGGGCGTCGCCGCGGCGGTGCTGGGCTGCCAGCAGTGCCACGGCGCCCCAGTTACGCTCCGCGAAGACGGGACCCTGGACGAGGCGAGCTGGCCCAACACCGGTATGGGGCGCATCAACCCGGACGGGAGCCGGGGCGCCTGCTCCACGTGCCACACGCGCCACCTCTTCTCGGTGGCCGTCGCCCGCGAGCCCGGCGCCTGCGGCAACTGCCACATGGGGCCCGACCACCCTCAGAAGGAGATCTACGAGGAGAGCAAGCACGGGGTCGCCTTCGCCGCCAACCGCGAGCGGATGGCCCTGGAGGCCGAGGACTGGGTGCTGGGCGAGGACTACACCGCGGCGCCCACCTGCGCCACCTGCCATATGAGCGCCGCGCCCGGCCTGGCGGCCAGCCACGACGTGGGCTTGCGCATCTCCTGGACGCTGCGGCCCCCGGTCTCGGTGCATCTGGATAACTGGGCGGCCCGGCGCGACGCGATGACCCAGGTCTGCCGCCAGTGCCACTCACCGGGGTTCTTCACCAACTACTTCGCCCAGTACGACGACGCCGTAGTGCTCTACAACGAGAAGTTCGCCCTCTCCGCCGGCTCCATCATGGCCGACCTGCGCGAGGCGGGCCTGCTGACCCCGAAGGAGTTCGACGAGCAGATCGAGTGGACCTATTACTACCTGTGGCACCACGAGGGCCGCCGCGCCCGCCACGGCGCCTCGATGATGGGTCCGGACTACGTCCAGTGGCACGGCTTCTACGAGGTCGCCGACCGCTTCTATAACGAGCTGATTCCCGAGGCCGAAGAGCTGCTCCCGGGCGTGACCGAGCCATACCTGGACACCGAGCACCACGCCTGGCTCACGGAGTAGAGTCCGCCTCCGTTGCGGCCGGTCTCAGCCCCACAGCGTGGGGGCCCGAGCCGCTCTGCTCCGTTTCCGTTGCGGCCGGTCTCTGACCGCGCCGCTCTGCGGCCTCCGTTGCGGCCGGTCTCAGCCCCACAGCGTGGGGGCCCGAGCCGCTCTGCTCTGCGCTGCCCACATTGTCGGCCGGCGCCGTTCGGGCACGGTGGGCGCAGTCCCGGGTTCGTGGGAAGACCGGCCCGAACGGCAGAGGGCAACTCATTCCGTTGCGGCCGGTCTCAGCCCCACAGCGTGGGGGCCCGAGCCGCTCTGCTCTGCGCTGCCCGCATTGTCGGCCGGCGCCCGTTCGGGCACGGTGGGCGCAGTCCCGGGTTCATGGGAAGACCGGCCCGAACGGCAGAGGGGGCCCGCGCCGCTCGTTGATCGCAGCATACAGGCCTGGCCTTTCATCCTTCATCCTTCACGACCTT
>Ga0123333_10001071_pt1 | contig 28926 bp, 20 predicted proteins | sample BioC12SIPDNA_3_FD_89957 | JGI IMG/M metagenome (GOLD analysis project Ga0123333, IMG submission 89957) | Anaerobic biogas reactor microbial communites from Washington, USA - Biogas_R2_B C12 SIP DNA | ecosystem: Engineered > Bioreactor > Anaerobic > Unclassified | place: Washington, USA... | reverse complement strand
GTAGCCGAGGGCCCTGGCGAGATCCAGCCCGTCGGCCAGTCCCAGGCCGTGCGTGGAGACCGAACTGGCTTTCAGGGTCAGGGAGGCTGCGCTGTCGGGGAAGAACCGGTACTGCCCGGGGGCCAGGCGCATGTCGGCGGCATCGACGAAAACGGCCGGCCGCTGCCATTCCAGAAGGTACGATGCCACCAGGAGGGCGTCGGCGGACTCGAGCAGCACGCAGCGGGCGGCGAATGCCGCTTCCCGGGCCAGGCCCCGGACGAGGTCGAGCCCGATGGCGTCGTCGCTGCCCGCCGGCGATCCAACGCCCACAACGAGCCATTCCGAAGCCTCCGCCGGTGCCTTCGATGCATTCCCGATCCCGGGGTTGGATTCCCTCATGGGCGCGTACGGATTCTGAACCGGGCCGTCATGCAGGCCGGCCCGGTTCAAGATTGGAGGTTGCCCGAAGTGGATGCGCGCCCCGAATCCACTTCGGCGCGCATCCACTTCGGATCAGACAAATTCAACGTCCAGCATGTGTACCGAACAGGAAATGCAGGGGTCGTAGGCCCGCAACAGCATCTCCATGTGAAGCGTCAGCTCCTCCTGGGACATCCTGGGGAGCATTTGGGGAACGAACGCTTTCATGTCCTGTTCGACGTTGTTGATGTTCTGGCTTGTCGGGATCACGGCGTTGCCGTCGATGCAGCGGCCGTTCTCGTCGAACGTGTAATCGTGGAAGAGAATGCCCCGCGGAACCTCGCAGGAGGCGATGCCGCGGCCGGCCCGGACCTCGTAGGAGATGTCCTCGGCCTTGAGCCCGCCGCCGAGCACTTCGTCGAGCATCCGGACGCTGTTGTAGGCGCAGTGCACGACCTCGATCACCTGGGCGACGTTGTTCATGTAGGGGTTGTAGCACGGGGCCTTGAACCCGAGCTCCTCGGCCGCCTGCTTCGCCTCCGGAAGCAGCTGGTCGAAGTTGTTGTTCACCCTCGCCAGGGCCCCGACAAAGTAGGATTCGCGGTGCCACTTGGACCATTTGGTCGTCGAATGGGCGACCGTGAACTCGTTGGTGACGTCCAGGTACTGCCCGACCGGGACCGAGGACTTCGTGTCCGAGCTGTAGACGTCCCCGTCGTAGAGCGCGTACTCCTTCGGGTGCTTCAGCGACACGTACTCGGTTTCCCTCTCGTAGGGCGGGATCTTGAGGGTCTTGACGATCTTGACGGTCTCTTCAAGGTCGGGGATCGCCTCGACCAGGCGCTGGCGCAGCCCGGCGACCGCGTCCAGGTCCGGGAGCTTGCGGAAGCCCTTGAGCGTGTTGGCCATGGGGTGCAGCGTGCGGCCGCCGATGACGGTCGTGTAATCGTTGGCCAGCTTCTTGAGCTTGAGCGCCCGCCGGACCACCTCGGGGTGGGTCTTCGCCAGCGGCAGCACGCTCGGGGCGCCCACGTAATCGGGCACCGCCAGGAAATAGACGTGCAGAACGTGGCTCTGCAGAAACTGGGATTCCGTCAGCAGTTTGCGCAGCAGGACGGTCTGGGGGCCGGGCTCGATGCCGAGCGCCGCCTCGACCGCCTTGGTCGCCGTCATCTGGTGTCCCACGCAGCAGATGCCGCAGATGCGGCTGACGATCCAGGGAACCTGGGCCGGCGACATCCCCTTGACGAAATTCTCGAAAAAGCGGTTGGCTTCCGTGATGGAAAGTTTGACTTCCTCGACAGCCCCCTCTTTGGTGTTGACGATGATCCGTCCATGCCCTTCCACGCGGGTAACGTGTTTGACGTCGATGGTGTATGTCTTCTTGTTCAAATCCATTGTTACACTCCTCTACCAATCGGTTCGGCGCCGAGGAAAAGCCGATATCTGCTTCGGATGTCCTGGTCCGCAATTTTATGTTCCCGCATGAGGGCTATGTGGGACTCGACGTTCGCATGGGGAAGCGTTCCGCGGCAGCCGTCGCAGACGTAGCCGTTGTTGACGCAGATGCTGTTGCAGCCGCCCCAGGTGATCGGTCCCATACAGGTTTCTCCGCGCTCGAGAACGCACTCGTTGCCGTTCTTCTTGCATTCGACGCACACGGGGTCGGGGGGGAAGTGCGGGATGGTCCCGTGCAGCATGGATTTCACCAGGTGGAGGAATTCCGCCGGCACCACCGGGCAGCCGCGCAGGTAGGCGTCGACCTTCACGACGGCGTCCAGGGGCCGGACGCGGGTGTGCGCCCATATGGACCAGTGGTCGTTGTCGATCTGAACCCGGTTCCGGGCCTCCTCGCCGTAGATCGCCTGGAAGTTGACGGCCGGCGCCACGAAGTTCGACCGGGCCTGGACGTTCCCGTTGCAGGCGCAGGCGCCCAGCGCGACCAGGACCGTGCTCCGGGCCCGCAGGTTCTGGAGCCGTTCGATGTCTTCGTCGCGGTGGATGCTTCCTTCGACAAAAGCGATGTCGTAACGCGGCGCCTTTTCCGAAAGGGCTTCCCGGAACTCCACGAGGTTGACCAGGTTGAGGATATCGAGCAGAATATCTTCACAGTTGAGGATGGCCAGCTGGCATCCCTCGCAGCTGGCAAAATCAAAAAATGCGACTTTGGGTTTCATTGAAGCGCCTCCGGTATACCTGAAAGATCGGAGAACCGGAAAACCGGTCCGTCCTGGCAGCAATAGATCTCATTCATCTGGCAGTGCCCGCATTTGCCCACTCCGCATTTCATGCGCCGTTCGAGATCGACGAAAATCTGGTCATCCTTCACGTTGCGGGCGCTGAGGGCTTTGATGACGAATTTGTACATCACCGGGGGACCGCAGAGAGCGGCGATGGTTTTCTCCGCGTCGAGCTCCATCTTGGGAATGGGCTCGGTCACGAGCCCCGTGCCGAATTCCCAGGGCATGTTCTCGGTGGCGTCGACCAGCCTGGTGACCGAAACCCCGGCCTCGGTCCACGCCTTGAGCTGATCGCGGTAGAGCTCCTCGGACGGGTTGCGGCACCCCGAAATCAGGCGTATCTTCCCGAAACGGCCGGATTCGGCCACCACCGGGGTGATCAGGGACCGCAGCGGCACCAGGCCGAGCCCGCCGGCGACGAACAGGACGTCCTTGCCGTAGAAATCGTTCATGGTGAAGCCCGAACCGTAGGGGCCGCGGATGCCCAGCCGGTCGCCGACCTTCAGCTCGTGGATCGCCTGGGTCAGGCGGCCGATCTTCCGGATGACCATCTCCAGGACGTTGTCCCCGGTCGGGCCGTTGCTGATGGAAATCGGGGCTTCCCCCAGGCCGAAAATGGAGGCCATGACGAACTGTCCCGGACGGTGCCCGAGGGGTTTTTCGAGCTCGACCTTGAGATACCGGTCCTTGGCGGTCATGTCGTCCATGGCGACAATTTTGCCGATCTGCGGAATGAAGGTCTCCCGGACCAGCTGGTCGTATTGGGATGCAACGGGTGTCATTAGCGGCCTCCTTCACCGATCAAGTCGGAAACAATATCGTAAATGTCAATATGGGCCGTGCACTGCCGGCCGCACCGCCCGCAACCGACACAGACCGCCCCCTCCCGGAATTTTTCCGGCAGGTATTCGAATTTGCGTTTCACCCTGTGGCGCTGCCTCGCGGCCGGTTCCGGGCGGAAATTGTGCCCGCCGCCGACGACGGCGAAATGGGGCAGCATGCAGCCGTCCCAGGTCCTGGTCCGGGTTCCGGACTCCACGTCGAGGTTGATGTCGTCGCTGACGTCGAAACAGTAGCAGGTGGGGCAGACGAGGTTGCAGGTGCCGCAGGAGAAGCAGCGTTCGACGTGTTTGTCCCACACGGGGCTGTCCCAGCGCCGGGAGACCTGGTTGAAGATGTCCTCGACGGGGACCGGGAACGTGCGGCCGAAAGGCTCGGGCAGGTCCGCGACCGCCCCCACTTTCCTGGCGGCGCCGTCTTCATACGGCTTCCAGTCCGCTCCGGCCGCCAGCTGTTTCCCGCGCTCGGTGAGCACTTCCACCAGCAGGTCGCCGTCCTTGAGCGGGGTGATGAAGACGTCCGCGCCTTCGGTATGCCCGAGGGAACCGACGGCGGCACAGAACGCCTGGGAGTCGCACGGGGTCGTGCATCCCCACCCGATGATGGCCGTGTTGGCGCGCCGCGCCAGGTAATAGGGGTCCGGGACCCCTTCCTTGAGGAAGAGATCGACCAGGAAGATCCCCTTGAGATCGCAGGGCCGCACGCCGGCCAGGATGCGGAACGAGGTGTCGAGGCTCGACTCTACCGTCGTGGTGCCGTCGGCCTTCTTCCGGAAGCTCAGGAGTTCTTCCCGGGCGGGGATCAGCAATTTGACCGGGGGCAAAACCGTGGGCTTGTACTGCTCGAACTGTATTTCGGAATCGGCCCCGACAGGTGCGAATCGATAACTCGAATGCCCGTATTTTTCCGGGAAAAACACCGGGTTCTCGGAAGCCATCCCTTTGATCCACTGGGTGATGTTCTGCTGGGTTGCAAGGTAATAACTCATCGGAGTTCCTCTCTTAATTCTTCGTGCCTGAATCGCCTATCCGATTCTTGAAAACGCTGCCCGCCGGGGCCCGCCCGTCTCCCAGGATTGCGGTGGGGAACAGACGATCCTGCCTGGTCGCGGCCACACGGTATGCACGGCATACGATATGGCCGCCAAATGGGGCGTCGCCCGATGCGTTGCCGGAAATGACTGCGGGGCTCTCAATCTTGCGCCGGTCGGTAAGGCGGTGTATTCTATTCTTTCCAAACCGCATAAATACGAAACCCTGTGAGAAACCCGGGCCAATAATAGGGCTCCAGTATATATAAATCCACGTAAAGGTCAAACACAGATACACAACATTTGCACGCCGGTTTCCGTTGTCCCGGTGCGGACGGCCGGGGCCGTTTTGCCGCCGCTTGCCTGATTCACGATTGCGGTGACTGGTTTGGCGGTTTTCCGGGATCGGTCCGTCTACGTTTCGCAGCCGCGCCCGGTATCGAATTCCGGTGTGGTAGGCAGCCATCGATCTGACTGGAATTTTCAACAACAGTCCAACCAATGGCTGCCTGTCTGGTGAATTGCCATGATACGATGCAGGAAGTGTACCAGAACGCCGGCCGTACAAAAATTTTTTGTAAGATATAGATATATAATATTTTAATCTATTCAAGGGCCGGAGGGCGGGGACCGGGTCCGCCCCCTGGCATCCGACATATCGTAGGGAGCACGATTTATCGTGCGTTTTCCCGGCTTCGCCGGATGCCGAGTCTCTGCATGCGGGACTCCAGGGTCGTCGGCTTGATGTCGAGAATTTCAGCCGCCCCGTGTTTCCCCCGGACGCGCCAGCCGGTCTGGGCGAGCACGTCGACGATGTGCTGTCTTTCGACCTCGACCATGGTTCTCGGAGCGGCGCCCGGCTGGCTGGCCGGATCGAGCGGGGGGATCCGCAGCGTCGTGTCCTTGGCCTGGATCATGGCGCGCTCGATGACGTTGTGCAGCTCCCGGATGTTGCCCGGCCAGGCGTGGTTTGTCAGGGTGTCGATGCTCTGCTGGGGTATCTTGTCGATGCGCTTTCCCATGCGTTCGCCGATCTCGTCGACGAAGTGCCACACCAGCGACGGGATGTCCCCCCTGCGGTCCCGCAGGGGGGGGAGGGAGATGGGGAACACGTTCAGGCGGTAGAAAAGGTCCTTGCGGAACGTATGGTCTTTCAGCGCGGCCTTCAGGTCCCTGTTGGTGGCGGCAATGACCCGCACGTCGACGTCGATGGTGCGGGTGCCGCCCAGCCTTTCGATCTGCCCCTCCTGCAGCACCCGCAGCAGCTTCGCCTGGATGTCCTGGGAGAGCTCGCCGATTTCGTCGAGGAAGATGGTCGATCCGTCGGCAATCTCGAATCGCCCGATTTGGCGGCTGATGGCTCCCGTGAAGGCCCCCTTCTCCCTGCCGAACAGCTCGCTTTCGACCAGGGGGCCGGGGATGGCGGCGCAGTTGACGACGACCAGGGGGCGGTTTTTCCTGGGGCTCATGTTGTGAATCGCCCTGGCCAGCAGTTCCTTCCCTGTTCCCGTCTCCCCGAGAAGAAGCACGGTCGAATCGGTTCCCGCCACCTGTTCGGCCAGCGCCAGCACCGACTGGATGGCGTCGCTTTGGCCGACGATGTCGCCGTGGAGGTGGGACATGCGGATCTCCCTGGTCAGGTAGACGTTTTCCGCTTCCACCGCTTCCTTTATCCGCCGCACCTCGTCGAGGGCCCTGTTGAGCGCTTCCTCCGCCTTTTTCCGCTTGGAGATGTCCCGGACGATGGCCACGAACCGGCTCGGGCCCGACACGTTCAGGGGGGCCAGGTGTATTTCGGCGTCGAAGGGGGTGCCGTCGCCGCGCCGGTGCCTCCATTCGAAAATCTGGAGGATCCCCGCCCGGACGGCGTCCATTACTTTGAGGGATTTCTCCTTCGAATCCTGCCCGTCGGGCTGCAGGGGGGGGGAAACGTCCGCGGGGGTTATCCCGAGCAGCTTTCCGCGGGGGCAGTCGAACATCCGCAGCGCCTGCTGGTTGCAGTCGATGAACCGGTACCCCTCCATGATGAAGATGCCGTCGCTCGCCGCTTCGAAAAGGGTCTTGTAGTAGTGTTCGCTTTCCCGGAGCGCCTCCTCCGCCTTCTTCTTCTCCGTTATGTCCGTGCCCGAACTGAGGGTTCCCGTGACGCGGCCGTCCGGGTCCCGCAGCAGCGTGTACTGCCAGTCGACGAGCCGTATCTCGCCGCCGCTGGTCTCTAACTCGGTTTCATAATGTTCCCGGAACGGGACGTCCTCCTCGACGATCCGCCGGAACAGCGACTGCATCCCGGCCCGGTCCGGCGCGGGGGCGCAGGTGTCGAAGAAGTTCTTCCCGGCCAGGAAATCCCGGGGGTGCCCCAGGATGGCGCACCCTTTCCGGTTGATCATCTGAATGCGCCCGTCCCTGTCGAGCGCAAGGAGGATGACGTCGGCCAGGTCCAGATAGGATTTCGCGCGGTCCCGCTCCCGCTTCAGCGCGAGCTCCGCCTCGATGTAGTTGGTGATGTCGCGCGAGAAAATGGCGAGCTGAAACGGGTTCCCGTCCGAGTCGAGCACCGGGCAGATGCTGATTTCTATCCACCGACCGTCCCGGGAGTCGATGAACCGCACCAGTCTCTTCTCCCCGGCGGCCTGCTCGGCCTTCGCCCTGCGCGCCGCGGCAATCTCCGGGGAGAAATACTGGAGGATGGGCGATCCGATCAGCCGCTCCCGCGTGATGCCGAGCGAGGCGGCCATGTTGTCGTTGGCGTCGACCACGATGCCGTCGATGTCAATCAGCGCGGCGGACTCGGCCGTCGCATTGAGCAGGGCCCGGCTGGCCCGTTCCGTCGGTTCCGGGGCGGGTGCGCCCGATGGCTCCCGGGCGGGTGCGCCCGATAGCTCCCGGGCGGGTGCGCCCGATGGTTCCCGGGCGGGTGCGCCCGATGGTTCCCGGGCGGGTGCGCCCGATGGCTCCTGGGCGGGTGCGCCCGATGGCTCCGGCAGGGCCCCGCCCGCCTCCAGGGACAGTACCCGCGACCGGAGCGCCTCGATCTCGCGAAGCAGCCGATCCATCTCCCCCCACTGCGTCGGCATAGTTGAGGAACTCCCCAATGATCCCGCGTTTATCGAAGAGCGATATCCTGTTGCTGCACGGTATAACGGTTGACCGTATTAATGCATATTTCGAGGAGAATTTCCACTGTGCCGCCAGGGAAGGACCCGGGCGGCGCGCTCGAGCAGCGGCTCGATTTCCCTGATTTTCGCCAGTCGTCCGGCCAGGAGAAACAGCAGGGCGTAGGCGGCGCCCGTGGCGGCGGCGGCCCCGAGGGCTTCGGCCGTCCCCGCCGCCTCAGGGGGGGGGAACGCCCAGCGACGGAACCATTCCGCGAGGGCGCCGACGGGGATGCTGATGAGGAGGACCTTCAGGTAAAGGCCGTAGACGCCGCTGCTTTCGCGGTTGCCGGTTCTGTGGTTCCACAGCGCGTACAGGAGCACGACCGGGAAGATGACCGACAGGGATACGGCCGACGCGATGCCCCGGGCCCCGAACCACCGCATCCCGTACCAGTACACCGGCAGGCTGCAGAGAACGGCCGCCGTGAGGAACACGGCCGGGAACAGGGTGTTCTGCATCGCGTAGAAGCCGCGGACAACCACGGTGTAGGACGAAAGGGCGACGGCGCACGGCAGGAGAAACGCCAGGATGCCGGCTGTGAGCGCCGTGGCGTCGGCGTCGAACCGCCCCCTCTCGAACAGGATCATGACCAGTTCGCGCCGCAGGACGATGAGCAGGATCGAGAAGGGGAGGACCAGGGACAGGTAGCGCAGGGCGGTGTTGATCAGCCGGTTCATTTCCCCGATCCGGTTTTCGTTGGCCAGGCGGGCCATGAAGGGGAACGACGCCGTCCCCACCGCGTACCCGAACAGGCCCGCGGGGATGAGCAGGACGGTTTTGCTGAAATTGAGGCCGGCGACGCTCCCCTCGGGCAGGTAGGCGCCGAAGTATTTGAGGAATATTTCCATGGAGAACATCATGGTCAGGCCGAGCATCAGGGGGAGGGTGAGCTTCATGTACCGGACAAATTCCGGGTGCCCGGGTTCCAGGAGAAACCGGTAGCGCATGCCCACCCGCCTGGCCCCCCATATCTGCAGAAGAAAGGGGCCCAGAAACGCCCCCGCCAGGACGCCCCAGCAGAAGCCCTCCATGCCGATGACGGGGCCGAGCAGGAGCCCGCCGAGGATGATCCCCAGGTTGTAGACCAGGGGGGAGAGCGCCGGGACGAGGAACCTCTCCTTGGAGTACTGGACGGCCATGAGCAGGCCGCCGATCAGGTGAAACAGCTGGGCGGGCAGGATGATGCGGGTCATCCGGACGACCATGGCGCGGAACGCCGCATCGGGGCGCCCCTCGGCCGTTATCGCGACCAGTTCGGGGGTGAAGGCCATTCCCAGAATGACGAGCACGAGCAGCAGGAGGCCGAAACTGTGGAGGATGATGTTCATGATCCGCCACCCCTCGAGTTCCCGGTTCCGGGCCAGGTACCCGGAAAAGATCGGGATGAAGGTGACGGAAAAAAAGCCCCCGGCCGTGATGTGGTTGAATATGTCCGGGAGGATGAAGGCGACCACGTAGGCGTCGACCGAGGCGTCCAGGCCCCCGACGTAGGCGACGGCCATCTCCCGGAACAGCCCGATGACGCGGCTCAGGAAGACCGAGCCCATCAGGATGGCCGAGGCGATGCCGATCTTCTTTCCGAGTGAATGTGTCATGCGCGCACGGTCGGGCAAAACGGGGTCGCCGCCCTGCGGCGGGGCTGTCCGGCCCGGGGAGACTCTATACTATCGCACCATTCCGTTCCCTTTTGAAGCGCAATGATGCCGCGAAAACACCCGCCCCGAACAGCGCGTAGCCGAGAGCCATCTGCAGGACGAACCCGCCGCGGGGCTGCCACGGCAGGTAGATTTCCCCGTAGGGGGCCACCGAGTGAATGAGGCCGAACAGGGTGCACAGGGCGCAGGTCAGCAAATACGCCGATGCGCTCCTGAGTTTGCCGTCGATCAGGTCGGCCAGCAGCGCGCCCCAGAGGATGGCCGTCAGGATGAACCCGTGGCCTACGGCGCGCAGGACCATCTGCTCATCCGCCGCGGGGCCGGTCAGGAGAACGCCGAGCTTGCCGAGCAGGCTGTCGGCGTAGGTGAGCACGAGGTACCCCACGCTCGGGACGATGGCCAGCGCGACCGCCGGGGCGTGCCGGCCGGGGGATTCGGTGAATGCCTGGGAGAGGATCTCGATGCCGATGAACAGCAGGATGGGCGTGATGACGGCCTCCGGGATCAGCCCGACGATGAAGGACATGATCCCGAGCGCGCCCCCTATGCCGATGAACAGGCCGGTCGCCAGCGTGTAGGCCGCCCGCCCCCCCATCGCCTTGTAGGCCGGGTGCCCGATGTAGGGGGTCGATTGCGCCACGCCGCCGAACAGGGCGGCGACGACCGTGGCGCCCGCTTCGACCAGGAGTATGTCGCGCGTCCGGTAGGCGTCGCCCGCGACGCGGGCGCTTTCGGTGTTGTTGATCCCGCCCAGGATGGTGATCAGGGCGAAGGGGAACGCGATCGGCAGGTAGGAGACGGCTTTGCCCAGCCCGTGGACGAATCCGAGCGTGGGCAGGGGGAACGCGGGGTGGGCCGCCGGCGAGGGGAGCGGGCTCTCGGCCCCCAGGATGCCGAAGGCCCCCATCCCGTAGTAGAGGAGGCATCCGGCGACGACGGCCAAAAAAGCGCCGGGAATGCGCAAGGGGAGGCGCCGGCCGGCGACAAGGGAATAGAGAATGATGCCTGTCGCCGCGATCCCGGCAACGGGCGCCGAGAAGATCTTCATGACCGGGAAGAAGGCCAGCAGGGTGACGCCGATGCCGGCCAGGGAGCCGAGCAGCCCCGCTTTCGGAACGCGGGCGCGGACCCAGTCGCCGGTGAACGAGAGCGCGACCTTGAACAGGCCGATGATCAGGAGGGTCGCCATCCCCACCTGCCAGACGAGTTCCGCATTCCCGGTCTCGAGGTAGACGGGGCCGAGCACGGCGGTCGCTATCCCGACCGTCGACGGGGTGTCCAAACCGAGCGGCATGGCCGTGACGTCGCTCCTTCGGGTCTTGCGCGCGAGACGGAACGCCATCCAGGTGTAGAGCACGTCGCCGGCGAGGACCCCGAGCGCCGTTCCGGGGATCATCAGGCTGAAGACCTTCTCCGCGGGGTATCCGAAGACCCCGACGAGAATCCCGGTGAGAAGGACCAGGTTGGTGACGTTGTCGAGCATCAGGCCGAAAAACGCGTTCAGGTCGCCCCATTGGGCCCAGCGGTATCGTGGGTGTTGCATGGCGGATGGTTCTCTTTCCATACGGGTGCTCCATGCCAGGTGAGCAGAGTGTACCACAGAAGGCGCCATCGGCCGAGCATAGGACCGGGGCGGTTTTACGTTCTGTCCGGGCCCGTGCTATACTATGGACAGATGCATCACCGGTTCGCACGCTCCTCCCGGGAGCGCACTCTGGAAAGGGAGCCGGTTCATCGGAAGCGCCGGAGGGCGCACTCCGCAGGTGTTCCGAGGGAACGGTCCACGTGTCCGCATGCCGACTGCTGCCGCACCTGCCCGCAGGAGATCGCGCCCGTCGCGCCCGGCCGGGCAGGGTCGCGGATCCTCCCGGTTGGCGGAGGAGGATGCCATGGAACGATTTACGAAAAAGATCCGGCTCAGGGACGGGATGGAAGTCCTGGTCCGGCCGCTTGAGAAGATGGACGGGCCCGCGCTGCTCTCCTTTTTCCGGGCCCTGCCCGAATGGGACCGCCTCTTCCTCAAGGAGGACGTCACCCGGCCCGAGGTCATCGACCGGTGGATGGCGGAACTGGATTTCGACCGGGTCCTGTCGATCGTCGCGGAAAAGGATGGCGCCATCATCGGGGACGCGAAGCTTCTGCTGAATCCCTACGGGTGGCAGCGGCACATGGCCGAAATCCTGTGCGTCGTCTCCCGGCCGCACCAGCGGAAAGGGCTCGGGACGTCCCTGATGCGGGAGCTTCTGGCCCATGCCGTTGAAAGGGGGGTCCTGAAGGTGAGCGTCAACCTGATGGACACCCAGAAGTCCGCGCAGAAGGCCTTTGAAAGGATCGGGTTCATCAAGGAAGCGGAGCTGAAGGATTTCGTGACGGACGTCGGGGGGAACCTCCATGGCCTCGTCGTCATGGTCAACGACGTCTCCGAACTCTGGAAGAAGATGGAGGTCCTGCTGCTCTACTACGACATAAGGACCATGGACTGACCGCACCGGCGGTCCCCCGGGTCCCCCGGGGCGCCGGTGCCCGGAAAGCGCTAGCGGGACGAGGGGACCTTCAGCTTCTGGCCGATCTGCAGGATGTACTCCGGGCCGCGCAGGTTGTTGATGGCGGCGATTTCCTCCGCCGGGCGGTTGAAGCGCCGGGCGATTTGGATCAGGGTGTCCCCCCGGACCACGGTGTAGAGGATGAGTTCGGCCTGCCGGGCATCGTGCAGTTCGAAGGCGCGGTCGACCAGCGCCCCCTCCAGGCAGTTCTTTTCGTAGGCCTCCCTGAGGATCGCCGGGACGACGAGGGTGTCCCCCGCCTTGAGCGTGTCGTTGTATTCCAGTTGCGGGTTGAGGTTGCGCAGGGTCCGGAACCAGCCGTTGCGCCGGTTTTCGGCCTGGCCGAGGCAGATCGTGAGCTGATCGATCGAGGTGTCCCGCCGAAGCGCGAGCACGGTGGTGTTGGCCGGAAAGGACGGGAACTGGAGGTTGTAGTCCCCGGCGTGCAGGAAGAGCCAGGCCGCGGCCAGGATGCGGGGGACGTACTGCCTCGTTTCGTTCGGGAGGGAGTTGTAGAACCGGCCGTCCCAGAAATCGATGTCCCCGAGCCTCTGGTGCAGCCGGCGGAGCCTGTTTTCGCCGCCGTTGTAGGCGGCCAGCGCTTTTTCCAGGTTCTGGTTGAGCGTCGCGAGCTGTTCGTTCAGATAGGCCACGTTGGCCCGGGTGGCCCGGACCGGATCCAGCCGCAGGTCGAAGCCGTCCTCCACGGTCAGGCCGTACCGTTGCCCGGTCCCGCTCATGAACTGCATCAGCCCCGTGGCCCCGGCGCTGGAGACCGCGTGCACCTTGCCGCCCGTCTCGGTGGCGACCACCCCGAAGAGCAGGGCTTCGGGGAAGCCGGCCTCCTCGTACACCGGCGCGATGGCGTCGCGCAGGTAGAGGTAATTCTCGTAGGAGTCCATCAGGTGGGGGCGCAGCCAGGTCAGCCATTCGTTGAGCGCCGCCCGGACCGGTTCGTTCAGCTCGATCAGCTCGCGCAGATCCCTGCCCCGGAACATCGTCCCGGTTTCCGTCGCCCCGGGGGAGGGCGCATCCGGCGGGAATTCCCCGGCGCCGGGCCCTGCCGGCGCCGGGTTGGCGGCCTCCTCCGGCCCGGCCTCCTCCGGCCCGGCCGCGCGCCGCTCGATCTCGAGCAGCCGGGCGATGGCGTCGAAGTAGATTTCGATGTCGCATCCGCCGGTGGCGGCGCACGCCCGCAGCCCGGCGACGATCCGGTCCATCGCCGCGGCGGTCGTCCGCTCTCCCCGGGCGCGGTCCCCCAGCCGGATCCCCTCGAGCCCCCGTTCGAATTCCCCGCAGTCGGCTTCGAGCCGGCCGTAGAGCGCCTCCGGGCTATCGGGCGACTCCGGCGCGGCCGGGGGTAGGGCGCCCAGCGCCAGGATCGCGGCAACAGGCATGGAAAGAACAACGGGCAGGCGCATCACGGTCCTTCCTTTCCGATGGGCCCCGGGCCGGGGGCCGCCGCCCGGATCGCCCGGATACGCTCCAGGACCGGGGGGTGGCTGTAGGACAGGAAGACCTTCAGGGGATGCGGCGTGAGATTGGCCAGGTTGTCGACGCTGAGTTTCTTCAGGGCCTCGATCATCGCCGACGGGTTCCCGGTGGTTTCGGCCGCGTAGGCGTCCGCGGCGAATTCGTTGCGGCGGGAGAGGGCGCCCGCTGCCGTCGACAGGATCGTGTCGATGGGCCCGTACAGGAATCCGAAGAACACCAGGCTCGCGTACACGGACGTCTCCTCCATGCGGAAGGCCTCGGAAAGCTGGCGGTTGTCGATGAAAAGGGACAGGAGGTAGAACAGGAGGCCGAACGTGCCGACCGCGAGGGCCATGGATTTCCAGATGTGACCCTTCCTGTAATGCCCCATTTCGTGCGCCAGGATCGACACCAGCTCGGGCGTCGTGTGCTTCTCTATCAGGGTGTCGAACAGGACGATGCGGCGGAACCGCCCGAAGCCGCTGAAGAAGGCGTTGGCCTTGGAGGAGCGGCGGGACCCGTCCATCTGGTAGACCCCCTTCATCCTGAAGTTCTCCGATCGGGCGTAGGCCTCGATCTCCTCGCGCAGGTCCTCCTTTTGGAGCGGCGTGTATTTGTTGAAGACCGGCATGAGGACCACGGGGGCGACAAACGCCAGCAGGAGCTGCAGGGCCGTGACGCCGATCCAGCAGTAGAGCCACGCCCATCTGCCGCCGCTTTCAAAAAACCAGATGATGCCGTAGAGCGCCGCCCCGCCGAGGAGCCCGACGAGGAGCCAGCTTTTGACGACATCCAGGGCGAAGGTCCCCGGGGTCGTGCGGTTGAAGCCGTATTTCTCCTCGATGACGAACGTGTCGTAGATGGAAAAAGGTAGCTGGATCAGCTGGAAGGCCGCCAGGAGCACCCCGGTGAAAACCAGCCCCGTCCAGATGCCGTCCAGGCCGAGGCTCCTGGCGAAGCGGTCGACGTGGTTGAACCCCCCGAAAAGGATGAAGGCGACGAGGACGGGCGTCACGACGGAGCTGTGAACGAGGCCGAAGCGGGTGTTCTCGACGAGGTATCTTTGGGATTGCCTGTACCGGTCCGGGTCGTAGTAGCCTGCGAATTCCTCGGGCAGCTCCGTGGTCATGCTGCGCAGATTCAGCTTCTCCACCAGCAGTTCGAGCAGGTAGGAACCGATGAGGATCGCCAGTATCGCAATACGGTAGCAATGCATGCCGGCCTCGGCCGATCGCCGCGCTCCCTGTCCCGGGGGTTCCCGGACGCGGGCCATAGGGTGCGGTGTCCCGCAATCGCCGGCCCGGCACTGCGGGGGGAACGCAACAAACGGGGAGCCCGGAAGCGGTGCGCCCGGCGGGGGTGCCGCCGGGCGCACGCGCCCGCTGTCCTAGTCCGTGGGGCGCACGCACAGGGCGCGCCCCGCGCTGTTGCAGCCGCTCGTGGGGGACAGGCTCTTCCCGCCATAGCTGAAGTTGAAGCTCCAGACGTCCCCGGAGTTGTTCGTCGACGAGCTCCAGATGCCGGGCATGCCCAGCTCGATGGGGCCCTTGGCCTTGTAGGGTTTCGACTGGCTCCGGTCGAACAGGGTCTTCAGCTCATCGACGGTCGGCAGGCGCCAGTCCGTGGCCCCGCCCAGCTGCAGGTTCGCGCAGTACTCCCTGGCCTGATTCCAGCTGACGTCCTCGCCGTTGTCCCTGACGGCCCAGGTCAGCCCCGTCTGGCCGTCGTCCCAGGTTGATTCGGGATCCTGGGGGGCCGCCGGCCGGCCGGCGCCAAGCAGAAACGCTGCAGCAAGAAATACCAGACAGGGACGATAGCATGGCTTCAGAAGCATAGGCCCATTCTCCAGGGAAAATTGAGGGCCGGCTTCATGCTCCGATCGCGCTATCGCGGGCATCCTCCGGCTCCGCCCAAACACAGGATCCAAGTGTAGCACGTCTCGCGACCGGCGGCACCCTCTTTCGCTGTTCCGGGGGCCCGGCCGGGGGCCGGAGGCGTTTCGCCTCCGCAAATGTTTGACATCGTCCGGGCGGGATTTTACTCTTAAAACATGAGAGGGGACGCACTTGGCCCCGCCGGAGCGTTGGGATCCCACGGCCGGCCCGATACCCTGCCGGTCGACAGGGCGGATTCGGAGAAAACACCTTGAACGGAATCATAGCGCACCTCAGAAACAAGGCCCTCCTTGCCGCCCTCGCCGCGGCACTGGCCCCGGGGCTGCAGGCTGCGGGCCCGGCCGCCGCGTCGGATCCGCAACTGGAGGGCCTCATCCAGAGGCTGCGGGGCGACGACGCCTACGAAAGGCAGCGGGCGGCCATCGCCCTGGGCAATTTGCGGGATCCCCGGGCGCTCGAACACCTCGTGGCGGCCCTCGGGGACGAGGACGTGTTCGTGCGGAATTTCGCCGCCAGGTCCCTGGGGCAGCTCGCGGACGAGGGCGCCGTAGGGCCTTTGATCCGCGCCCTGGGGGACGAGAACCTGCTGGTGCGGCGTTCGGCGATCGGATCCCTGGGCATCCTCGGCAGCGCGGAGGCCGTCGAGCCCCTGATCGGGGTGGTGCGGGGGGATGGTGACGGCATCGAGCGCCGCGCCGCCATCGAGGCGCTCGGCCGCATCGGGGACCCGAAGGGGATCGATCCTATGATCGAGGCGTTGCGGGAGGGGAGCATCTACATCCGCAACGGCGCCCTCACGGCCCTGGCCGGCATCGGCCCGGCCGCGCGCCCCAAACTCGTCACGGCGCTGTCGGACTGGATCGCGGGCCCCTGGGTTGTTGAGGTGCTCGAGGATCTCCAGTGGCAGCCTTCGAGCGAGGAGGAGCGGATCTGGTTCGACGTCGCGTCTCGCAACGGGCGGTCGATTCTGGAAAACTGGGATGCGGCGAAAAGAGTCCTCGCTGCGAGCGCCGGAAGCGGCGACGGCAGGGAGGTCTACAATGCCGTGGTCGCCTTTATCGGGGTCGGCCGCGACGAGACGATCGACGAGCTTATCGCCATTATCAGGGAAAAAGGGACCGTGACGATGGCCGAGGCTTTTATCGGAAGCGGCAAGGATGCCCTGGTCGATGCCGCCCGCGAATGGGCCCGGCGCCACGGGGCCGAGGTGGATGCCGCCGCCGGGAGCCCCGTGGTGGAGTGGGGCGCCCTGGAACCCTCCTGATCCCCGTGCCCGCTACCCTTGAAGGCTTCGGCCGGCATGCCCGGGACGGCGGGTACCGTTTCCCGCGGCTATGCCCTGACCAGGCGCAGAGGCTCCCGGTCCGTTGCCGGTCCGGGCACCAGACAGTCGACAGAGGAGGCAGGCGATGATGAAGGCCCTCGGTTCGAGCAAACCCGTGCGGTCGGGGCTTGTCGCGATCGCGGTTTTTTCCTTTCTGTGCACCCCGCTTTTCGGCCAGCAGTTCGGCCAGAACAAGGTCCGGTACAACACCTTTGATTTCAAGGTTTTAAAAACCGAAAACTTCGACATTTACTACTATCCCGAGGTCGAAAAGGTCATCGAGCCCGTCGGCCGCATGGCCGAACGGTGGTACTACAGGCTGTCGACCGTTTTCGGCTACAGTCTGTCGTCCCGGCAGCCCCTGATCGTCTATGCCGACCACCCGGATTTCCAGCAGACGCAGGTCATCTCGGGCGTCATCGGGGAATCCACCGGGGGGGTCACCGAATCCCTCCAGCGCCGGATCGCCCTGCCCCTAGCCGGACCGCTCGGGGCCACCGATCACGTGATCGGCCACGAGCTGGTGCACGCGTTCCAGTACGACCTGTCCTCCCGGGCCGAGAGGGCGGGGATCCAGTCCTCGTTTGCGGCGCTGCCCCTGTGGTTTGTCGAGGGGATGGCCGAATACCTGTCGGTCGGCCCGGTCGACCCGTTCACGTCCATGTGGCTTCGCGATGCCGTTCTGCGGGAGGAGTTCCCGACGATCTCCCGGCTCGACAGCCCGGACTATTTCCCCTACCGCTGGGGGCACGCGCTGTGGGCGTACATAGCCGGGAACCACGGCGACGAGGCCCTGGGCAGGATCCTGAGCGAGGGCATCGGCAGCGGGAGCGCCGAAAAGGCGATCGAATCGGTCCTGGGCGTGTCCATCGACGATCTGTCCACCCGGTGGCACCAGGCCCTGCGGGACCAGTACACGGACACCTTCAGGCGGACGGCGGCCGCGGAAAGCCAGGGGACGGTCCTCGTGTCGAAGAAAAAATCGGGCAGCGAGCTCAACGTCAGCCCCGCGATCAGCCCGGACGGCCGGTATGCGGTCCTTTTTTCCGAAAGGAGCCTGTTCGGCATCAACCTGTACCTGGTGGACGCGCAGTCGGGGAAATTCCTCGACAAGATCACCGAGACGGAAGTCAGCCCGCATTTCATCAACCTCCAGTTCACGAACGCCGCGGGGAGCTGGAGCCCCGACGGCAACCGGTTCGCGTTCCCGAGCGTCCGGGGCGCCATCCCGGAACTGGCCGTCTATGACGCCGGCAGAAGGAAGGTTGTGCAGACGATACCGGTGGGCGGCGTCGGGGAGGTCTACAGCCTGTCCTGGTCGCCCGACGGCTCCTCGATAGCGTTTTCCGGCATCGACGGGGGGGTCTCGGACCTGTTCACGATCGGCCTGGAGGACGGCGAGGTGACGCGTCTGACCGAAGACGCCTACGGGGACCTGCACCCGTGCTGGAGCCCGGACGGGGGGACGATCGCCTTCGCCACCGACCGCTTCACCACGAATCTCGCCGGGCTCGATTACGGGGAGTTCCGCCTGGCCCTGTACGATGTGCCGACGGGGCGGATAACCGAGCTGCCCGCCTTCGACACGGGGAAACACATCAACCCCGAGTGGTCCCCCGACGGCCGGAGCCTGTACTTCATCGCGGATCCGGACGGGATCGCCAACATATACCGTAGGACGCTCCATGACGGCGCCATCGGGCAGGTCACGAACCTCAACACCGGCGTGAGCGGCATTTCCGAGCACAGCCCGGCGTTTTCCGTTGCCCGGGCCTCGGGCAGCATCCTCTACAGCGCCTTCATCGAAGGGGGCTACCAGGCCGTGCGCGCCGAGGCCGGCGCGCTGGCCGAACGGGCGCCCGGGGAAACGGGGATCGATCCCCGGGCCGTGCGCACGCTCCCCCCCGTGGAGCGCTCCGAAGGCACGGTGCGCCCGCTGCTGGCCGAGCCGGCGCGCGGCCTGGTCGGGACCGGCGTGTTCCATACGGATCCCTACAAGCCCAGCCTGCAGCTCGATTACGTGACCCCCGTCAATGTTTCGGTCGGAACGGGCAGCTACGGGACCATGGTGGGCGGCGGCCTGGGGCTGTATTTCAGCGACCGCCTCAACTACCACGAGCTGGGCGTGGAGATCCAGAGCACGACGCTCAGCGGGAACCACCTGGTGAGGAACCTGGGAGGGGTCGCGACGTATCTCGACAAGCGCCACCGCTGGACATGGGGCGTCTCGGGGGGCCAGATCCCCTACCTGACGACCCGGTTCGAGCAGGGCGTCGCCGAGATAGAGGGGGAGACCTACGTGCTCCAGAGCGAAACGACCGTCTGGCAGATCGACCGCCAGGTCGTCGGGCTGCTGCAGTATCCCTTCAGCCGCGCCATGCGGGTCGAAGCCTCCACCGGTTTCCGGAACCTGGCTTTCGCGGCATCGAGCGACCTGTACGCGTTCGATCCCTATACCGGGGACCTTCTGGGTTCGGACTCCCGGGACATCGACGCGCCGGGCTCCCTCTTTCTGAGCAGCAGCGCCGCCGCACTGGTCTACGACACGTCCGTTTTCGGGGGGGTCAGCCCCGTGCTCGGGCAGCGGTACAGGCTCGAGGGGGGCCTCAACGCCGGGTCTCTCGTCTACATGACGGCCCTGGCCGATTACAGGCGCTACCACCAGATCGCCCGGCCGTTCGGTGTGGCCGCCCGGGTCCTGCACTACGGGCGGTACGGGATCGACGCCGAGGACGGCCGCATCCAGGATCTTTTCCTGGGATATTCCTCCATGGTGCGCGGCTACGAGGCCGGATCGATCGACGCCGCCGAATGCGGGCCCGAACTGGCCGAGACGGGCGCCTGCCCGCTGATCGACCGCCTGCTCGGGAGCCGGCTCGGGGTGGCCGGCGCCGAACTGAGGCTGGAGCTGCTCGGGCCGCTCGGGATCATCCCGAGCCGCGGATTCCCGCCGGTGCAGCTGGCGCCTTTTTTCGATGCCGGCATCGTCTGGACGAGCAAGGAGACCCCCGATTTCTTCGGCGGGAGCCGCCGCGGCGTCACGAGCCACGGCGCGTCGCTGCGGTTCAACATGCTGGGATTCGCCATCGGCCAGCTCTCGCTGGTGCACCCCAACGACAGGCCCGGGAAGGACTGGTTGTGGGAGTTCTCCTTCCTGCCGGGATTCTAGCCCGCGAGATTCTCGAGGTCGGAGATCCGATCGGCGAACGAAGGGTGCGTGGAGAAGTACTCCGCCAGGCCCCGGGTGTCCCTGCCGGTGCGGCCGAGGCGCTCGAGGGCCCGGATGGACGCGCGGGCGTCGAAGCCCGCCGCCCGCATCAGGCGCACGGCCTCCCGGTCGGCCTCCTGTTCGAGCGCCCTGGAGTACCCCTTGTCCAGAAGCTGCCGCAGAAGTACGCCCGCCCCGGTCATCCGCCCCGATACGGCGCCGAGCAGGGTCTGCGCCGCAAACCGCTCCTTGGCGTGGCCGCAGGTTACGTGCGCGACTTCGTGCCCGAGGAAAAACGCGACCGTGTCCCGGTCGCCGCCGGTTACGCCCAGCAGGCCGCGGGTGATGAAGACGAACCCCCCCGGAAGCGCGTAGGCGTTGGGGACCTCGGACGCGATCACGGTACATCGGAACTCCAGGCGCGGGTCTTCTGCCGCCCGGGCCAGCCTCGACCCGATTGCCGAGACCAGTTGCTGCTCCCCGGGCGGCACCTTTGCCGGGAACTGCCCGAGGAATTCACGGGCGCACTCGCGGCCGTATTCGCGCTCGGCGCGGATGGAATCCTCCTCCGTGCCGGTGGTCGATTGCCACAGCCACCGGGCCTGGCGGTACGGCTTCCGGGCCTTCCGGCCGAGGGAGCTGCCCAGGCCGGGAAGCAGCCGCGATCCGAAAATCAGCAGCAGAATCAGCGCGATGATCAGTACCGGCACGGCGGCGTCTCCTTTCGTTTTTTTCCCCTTTGCCGCTCCTGGATCCAGTGTACCATCCCGGAGGCCTCCGCGGCCCGTTTTCCCTTGCCGGCGATGGGGGAACCTGACTATAGTGGCTCCGGTTTTGTCCAGGATCCAACCGCAATCCAAAACCGGCAGGGGGACGGTCCCGTTCCCCGGTGTCGGGCAGACCGGGTATCATGGGAACGGGGGCGAATCGGCATCCCGGGGAGAAAAATGGCGTGACAGTATCGGATCTTTTCAGCGTGCAGGCATACGGCGCCGTCGTCACCGGCGGGGCGAGCGGCATCGGCCTGGGGTTTGCCGAGGCGCTCGGCAGGGGGGGCGCCCGGGTGACGATTCTCGACATCGACCCGCAGCGCCTCGACCAGGAGGCCTCAAGGCTGCAGGCGTCGGGCTGCGACGTCCGCGGCGCCGTCGTCGACGTGACCGATCACGGGGCGCTCGACGCCGCCATTGTCGCGGCGGCCGGCGCCTACGGGCGCCTCGACGCCGTGTTCGCAAACGCCGGCATCGATCCCGGGGCGGGATTCGTCGGCGACTGGACCGGTTCGGAGCGCCCCCGCGTCGCCGGAGGCGCGATCGAAAACTACACGGACGAACGCTGGAACCGGGTCCTCGACGTCAACCTGACCGGCATATTCGCGACGGTGCGGGCGGCCGTGCGCCAGATGAAACCCCGGCGGTCGGGCCACATCATCGTCACGTCGTCGCTGGCGTCGACCCGCGTCGAGCCGGCCATCGGCGCGGCCTACATGGCCGCGAAGGCGGGCGTCGTCCAGTTCATGCGCACCGTCGCGATGGAGGTCGCCGCCTATGGCATGACCGTCAACGCGATCGCCCCCGGCTACATCGTGACGAACATAGGCGGCGGGCACGCGCACGATCGCGACGAGCAGCGGGCGGTCGCCCGCGTGATCCCGATGCACCGCGTGGGATGGCCGGAGGATCTCTGGGGGCTGGCGCTTTTTCTGGCGTCCCGGGCGTCGGACTACGTCACCGGGCAGGAGATCGTCGTCGACGGCGGCTACGGCCTCGGGATCGCCGACTGAAGGGGCCCCCCGGATAACCGGGGGGCCCCGGCGGCGCGTCCGTGCTACAGGAGACGGCTGAAGAAATCGTTCCCCTTGTCGTCGACGAGGATGAAGGCGGGGAAATCCTCCACTTCGATCTTCCAGACCGCCTCCATCCCCAGCTCGGGGTAGTCGAGGCACTCCACCTTCCGGATGTTCTCCTCGGCCAGCAGGGCGGCGGGGCCGCCGATGGATCCGAGGTAGAACCCCCCGTATTTCTTGCAGGCGTCGGTCACCTGCTGGGAGCGGTTCCCCTTGGCGATCATGATCAGGGAGCCGCCGTTTTTCTGCAGCAGCTCGACATAGGAATCCATCCGCCCGGCCGTGGTCGGGCCGAAAGACCCGGAAGGCTTGCCCGGAGGGGTTTTGGCCGGCCCGGCATAGTAGATCGGGTGGTTTTTGAGGTATTCCGGCAGGGGATGCCCGGCATCGAGCAGCTCCTTGAACTTGGCGTGGGCGATGTCGCGCCCGACGATGATCGTGCCGTTGAGCGACAGCCGGGTGGCGACCGGGTGCCGGGAGAGCTCGCCCAGGACCTGCCGGATCGGCTGGTTGAGGTCGATGCGGACGGCGCCGCGGGAATGCCGGCCGCGGTACTTTTCGGGGATCAGCCGGCCCGGGTTGTCGTCCATCCGCTCGAGCCAGATGCCGTCGCGGTCGATCTTCGCCTTGATGTTGCGGTCGGCCGAGCAGGAAACACCCATGCCGACCGGGCAGGACGCGCCGTGGCGGGGCAGCCGGATGACGCGCACGTCATGGGCGAAATACTTGCCGCCGAACTGGGCGCCTATGCCGCACCTCTGGGCCGCCTCGAGCAGCCGGGCCTCCATCGCGGGGTCGCGGAAGGCGCGCCCCCCCTGGTTCCCCGTCGTCGGCAGGGTGTCCAGGTAGCCGGCCGATGCGAGCTTGACCGTCTTCAGGGTGCTTTCCGCGCTGGTGCCGCCGACGACGAACGCCAGGTGGTACGGGGGGCAGGCGGCCGTCCCCAGGGTCTTCATCCTGGCCGTAAGAAACGCCTCCAGGCTCTCGGGATTGAGCAGGGCCTTGGTTTCCTGGAACAGGTAGGTCTTGTTGGCGCTTCCGCCGCCCTTGGCGATAAACAGGAATGTGTAGGCGTCCCCCTCGGTCGCGTACAGGTCGATCTGGGCGGGCAGGTTGCACCCGGAGTTCGTCTCCCGGTACATGTCCAGGGCCACCGTCTGGGAGTAGCGGAGGTTTTCCTCGGTGTAGGTCCTCCAGACTCCCTCGGAGAGGAATTCCTCGTCCCGGCACCCGGTCCATACCCTCTGCCCCTTTTTCCCCAGGATGATGGCCGTGCCGGTGTCCTGGCAGAAGGGCAGTTCGAATTTGGCGGAGACTTCGGCGTTGCGGAGCATGGCGATGGCGACCCCGCGGTCGTTGTCGGACGCCTCCGGGTCGCCCAGGATCGCGGCGACCTGTTCGTTGTGGCGCCTGCGGAGCAGGAACGAGACGTCCCGCATCGCCTGGTGGGCCAGATAGGCCAGGCCTTCGGGATCGATCTTGAGAATCTCGTTGCCGTCGAGGGTGGTCCTGGCGACGTAGTCCCTGGTGAGCAGGCGATACTCCGTATCGTCCCCGGACAGGGGGAACGGGTCCTGGTAAGCAAATTCCACCATAGCGGTCTCTCCTGATACAAAGCGGTGTGCATCTATAGCGAAGCAGTCCCCGTCGGCCAGCCGCCCCCGGCGTGCCGGTGCTGTCGGGCCCGGGGCCGCCCCCGGGTCAGGCCAGCATGAGGCTTTCGAGCTTGGCCGTGGCCAGGCGCCCGAGCCGTTCGCAGATCTTGAAGTTCCAGCGTCCTCCCTGGATGTCGGCGCAGCGCAGCGGGGCCGTCCCGGCCCACCAGTCCCAGTATTGGCCGACGAGCTGCCCGCAGCGGGCCGTGGCGGCGTCCTTTTTCATGTCCAGCGTTCCCGCGTAGAGCCCCAGCGCCATGACGCCGGAGGTCAGAAATCCGCACAGGTCCTGGCGGCCCAGCCCCCCCATGAAGCCCGACGAGATCCAAACCAGGTCCTCCGGTTTTTTCAAAAACCGCAGGGCGACCATCAGCCCGGTTTCCGAGCAGCCGTACCCCTTGTGCCAGAAATTCTGCATGTCCTCGCTCATGGCGGAGGTCTTGACCAGCGCCAGTTCTTCAGGGCTCAATTCCTCCGGGAGCTTCGCCCCGCCCGCCACCGCCTGCGCCGCCAGGGGCGCCGCGCCAAGCGCCGCCGCTCCCAGCAGCAGGCAGGAGGAGGAGAGGAAGGCCCTCCGGCGGATGTCCATGCTCTTGGTTGTCTCCATACGATCAGCCTCCGATTCCCAGTATAATCATCCGGGAGCCATACTACCAAAACAACCCCCCGGAGGGAGTGTTTTTTATTGCGGGAGGCGCCGGGGCGCGCGCCCCGGGGGCCGCGGGGCGGCATTTTGGGGGATTTCCGGTGGCAAAACCGGCCGGCCCCTGCCATCATGGCATCCATGAACGAGCCGGAGCCGGAAGTCCTCGTCAGGGAAACCTACCTCTCGCACAAACCCGCGGAGGGGAGCGGCCTGGCCGCCGCCGCCGGGCTCCTGGTACTGGCGGGGGTTTCGCTCCTTTCCTGGTCGGACTATTCGGGGATCGCCCGGCTTCTGCCCGCGTCCGGGGAACAGGTTTTCGGGCAGGGGCAGTACTGGCGCCTCGTCACCTCGATGTTCGTCCACGCGGACCTGCGGCATCTGCTGTCGAACGCGCCGGGCGTGGCCGGCCTGGGGTATTTGCTCTACGGGTATTTCGGCGGCAGGGTCTACCCCTGCCTGATGCTGGCCGCCGGCCTGGCCGTCACGCTCGTCGCGCTGTCGACCTACCCGCCGCACATTTCCCTTCTGGGCGCCTCCGGCGTCGTGTACCAGATGGCGGGATTCTGGCTGACCCTGTACGTGGGCCTGGAGCGCAGGCATGCCCCCGGCAGGAGACTTTTGCGGGCGGCCGGGTTCCTCCTGGTCGTGCTGGTCCCGACGAGTTTCAGCCCTGAAATCAGCTACCGCACCCACGCGATCGGGTTCGGCGTCGGGGTGCTGGCCGCGACCCTGTATTTCGCGGTGCACAAGACGCGCCTGCGCCGGGCCGAGGTCGTGGAGACCGACTGGGAATAGGGAGGGTCAGTCGCGCCAGAAGGCGGGCGTGAGGATGATGAAGACGGTGTAGAACTCCAGCCTCCCCGCCAGCATGCAGGTGCTCAGGACCCACTTGGCCAGGGCCGGGAGGCCCCCGTAGTTGTCGATCGGGCCCACGCCGCCGAGCCCCGGCCCGATGTTGAACATGCAGGCGACGACCGCGGCGATGCTCGTCAGGGGGTCCAGGCCGGAACCTGCCAGCAGCAGGCAGGCGGCCAGGTTCACCAGCAGGGCCAGCGAGACCAGGTTGAGCAGGCTCTGAACGGCATATTCTGGGAAGACCGTGGAGCCCAGCCGGATGGAGAACACCGCCTTCGGTTCCACCATGCGCTTGAATTCCCGCCCGATTACCCTGAGCAGCATCAGGATGCGCGATGTTTTCATCCCGCCCGCGGTGGAACCGGTGCAGCCGCCGATGAACATCAGGATGAGCAGGATCAGCTGCGGGAAGGAGTGCCACGCCTCGAAATCCGCGGTGACAAAGCCCGTGGTCGTCATGATGGAGCAGACCTGGAACAGCGAGTGGCGGAAGGCGGCCGGGACATCGTAGGTGCGGCCGAGGGCAAGGCTCGCCGTGATGAGGACGGTGGCGGCCACAACGAGCATCAGGTAGTAGCGGAGCTCGATGTCGGCCAGGAAACTGCGCGGGCGGTGTTCGACCCAGAGCCGGTAGTGAAGAACGAAATTCATTCCGGCCAGGAGCATGAACACGATGAGGACGCCTTCGACCGCCGCGCTGCCGTAGGCCGCGATGCTGGCCGTCCGGGGGGAGAACCCCCCCGTTCCCATCGTCGAGAATGCATGGCAGATGGCATCGAAAATGCTCATCCCCGCCCACCGCAGAGCCAGGTATTCGGCCAGGGTGAGCGTGAAGTAGATCTTCCACAGTGCGAGCGCCGTTTCGGTGATTCTCGGCTTGAGCTTCTCGGATTTGGCCCCGGAAAACTCCGCCCGGTACAGCGTCATGCCCCCCATGCCGACCAGGGGGAGTATGGCGATGCCGAGCAGCACGATCCCCATCCCCCCGAACCAGTGGGTGAAGCACCGCCAGAGCTGCATCGGGAGCCCGAGGACCTCCACGTCGGCGAGAATGGTGGCCCCCGTGGTTGTGAATCCCGAGGTGGCTTCAAAAAAAGCGTCGGTGAAGCTCGGGAAGTGGGGGGACATGCAGAAAGGGAGGCACCCGAAGAAGCTGGTGGCGAACCAGATTCCCAGAACCAGCAGGATCCCCTCGCGCTGGGACAGGTTCCCGGTCGGGCGCCGCGCGCCGATAAGGAGCACTCCCCCGGACAGGGCGACGACGGCCGTGGCTACGACGAACGGGCGCACGTCCTCGCCGATCGACAGGCCGAGTCCCAGGGGGATCAGCAGGAGGCCTGCCAGCACCAGCAGGTATTGGCCCAGGATGTGTAGCAGTACCGTTATGCGTATCAATGCCGGCGGCTCCCGATCGCCCAGGGAGGGCGAAGCACGATTATAGGGAAATTCCCGGGGAATGGAAAGGAAGGGATTGCGCCCCTGCGGCGCGTGTCCCCCGCGCGGCATGATTCCGTAACATTCCGCAGCCGACACGGCCCTGGGGCCGGGGATCGGCGGCAGGTGTCGTTTTTTCTTGTTTTCGCTCTCCCGGCCGGGACAAGATGCAAGCCTGGGGCCGCGCCGGAACTTCGTCAGGCCGCTGCGGACACGGGGGGAGCGTACCTGCATAGGGAGTCTACGTACTAAATGATACGACACACACGGGCGTCACTGTTTGCAGTATTTGTTGCCATTGTTCTGGGCGTTCCCGCAGCGGAGGGCCGGGACGGCTCCGCGGGAAGGACTTCTGCGGATGGGCCCAAATACATCTTCTACTTCATCGGCGACGGCATGGCCGCCCCGCAGGTGCACGCCACCGAAGCCTACCTCGGGGCGCTCGGGGCGCCGGGCGCCGGGCGCATCCGGCAGTTGACCATGAGCCGCTTCCCGGTCCACGGCATGCAGATGAGTTATGCCAACAACCGGTTCATCACCGGCAGCGCCGCGGCCGGCACGGCCCTGGCCTGCGGCATCAAGACCAATATCAACATAATCGGCATGCACCCGGACGGCCGCACTCCCTGCACCACCGTGGCGGAGAGGGCCCGATCCAGGGGCATGAAGGTGGGCGTCGTCACCAGCGTCTCCCTCGACCATGCCACTCCGGCGGTGTTTTACGCCCACACCCCCAACCGCATCCAGTACCGCGACATCGGCCGGCAGCTGCTCGGCAGCGGTTTCGACTACTTCGCCGGGGGCGGATTCCTGGCGCTCGCCGATGTCGCGGCCGAAGCGGCCCGGAGCGGGTTTCGCTACGTCGACACCCGGTCGGGCTTCGACGGCCTCAAGGCCGGAGCCGGGAGGGTGATCGCCGTCAATCCCTACCTGGACCGCTCGAAATCGATCCCGTACGAACTCGACCGGCTCTCGGCCGCGGGGCCCGGCCGGGACTACGAGGGCTCGATCACGCTGGCCGAGTTTACGGAAAAGGGGATAGAGCTGCTCGAGAACGAGCGCGGCTTCTTCATGATGGTCGAAGGGGGCAAAATCGACTGGGCCTGCCATGCCAACGACGCCCGTGCCGCCATCGGGGACGTCATCGCCTTCGACGAGGCCGTGGCCGCCGCGGCGGCGTTTGCAGAGAGGCACCCTTCGGAAACCCTGATCGTCGTCACCGGCGACCACGAAACCGGCGGCATGACCCTCGGTTTCGCCGGCACGGGATACGAGGCCTACTACGAGAAGCTGCTGGCCCAGGCCATGACGTTCGAGGCGTTCGACAGCAGGGTTCTCGCCCCCTACAAAGCGGCCCGCAACCCCGCCCCGGCCGATGTCGACGGCGCCATGTGGCGGATCATCCTGGAGCACTTCGGTTTGGACGGGGCGCGGCTCACTCCCGATACCAAGGACGACCTCTCCGGCTATGAGACGGAACTGGTGGAAAATGCGTTCGACAAGACCATGGCCGGGGCCAGTGTCCAGACCGGCGAGGAGGACAGGCTGCTCTACGGCACCTACGACCCGCTGTCGGTGACCTTGACCCACCTGCTGAACCGCAAAGCGGGCCTGGCGTGGACCTCCTACTCGCACACGGCCGTTCCTGTCCCGGTTTTCGCCTCCGGAGCCGGCGCGGAACACTTCGACGGCTACTACGAAAACACCGAGATAGCCAGGCGGATGGCGAAACTCATGGGATTCGAGGACGGGTTCTAGCCCGGCGGCCCGAACCGACCGCCCCCCCGTGGCGGCCGCCGCCCAAAGGTTTCCGCCGCATCCTTCCCGCGGCGCGGGCCCCTCGACCGGATCTGTACGCCTCCCGCAAAGGATGCCGCGGGCCGTCCGCCGACGGTGCCGGCAACGGAGCATCCGAAGACAAAAGCTGTTGTTTCCCGGGCATTTTCATTATACTATTAAATTTCAGTATATGCTGAAACCTGGTAAATAATGAAAATATACAATAGTACAAATAAAATAACGGATGTACTGCTCCATTGCCTGCGGGAGGTTCCGGCTGTCCGGGAGGTGCGAAGCCCGGCCGATACAACGCCTTCCGGCGCGGGTCCTCTGCTGGAGGTGGAGACCGACCGGGGGACGCACCGGCTCCTTATCGAAGCCGTAGACAACGGCCAGCCCCGGTACGCCCGGGAGGCCCTGGCCCGCCTTCTGATACGGGCGGGCCAGGTTCCGGGGAACAACTACCCGGTATTTGCCGCTCCTTTCATCGCCGAATCGTCGGCGGAGATCTGCCGGCAGATGGGCGCCGGCAGCGTCGACCTGGCCGGGAACTGCCGCCTCGCCTTCGACGGCATCTTCCTCGAGCGCCGGGGGCTGCCCAACCGGTTCGTCTCGGGGCGCGCGGTCCGCTCCCTGTACCAGGCGCGGTCTTCCCGCGTTCTCCGTGCGCTGCTGTTCGACCCGGCCCTGAAATGGAAACTGCGGGACCTGGGCGAAGCCGCAGGCGTGTCCATCGGGCAGGTGTTCAACGTGAAAAAGGGGCTGCTCGACCGCGAGTGGGCCGAATGGGGGGAGGGGGGGCTGCGGCTTCTCCGGCCGGAAAGGGTGCTGCGCGACTGGGGGGACCACTACGCCTATGACAGGAACGCCCTGTACGGATACTCTGCGCTGCGGCCGGCAGAGGAAACGGAAACGCTCCTGGCGCGGCTATTTTCCGGACAGGGG
>Ga0123333_10001069_pt1 | contig 28971 bp, 21 predicted proteins | sample BioC12SIPDNA_3_FD_89957 | JGI IMG/M metagenome (GOLD analysis project Ga0123333, IMG submission 89957) | Anaerobic biogas reactor microbial communites from Washington, USA - Biogas_R2_B C12 SIP DNA | ecosystem: Engineered > Bioreactor > Anaerobic > Unclassified | place: Washington, USA... | reverse complement strand
CCCTCTGTGCGCCGGCACTCGGGCCCCTCTGTGCGCCGGCACTCGGGCCCCTCTGTGCGCCGGCACTCGGGCCCCTCTGTGCGCCGGCACTCGGGCCCCTCTGTGCGACAGCACTGAGGCCCCTCTGTGCGACAGCACTGAGGCCTAGTCCGGTTCGAACCGCCCGAGGTACCCTTCGGCCCAGTCCCCGCCGCGATCCGGCTGCTCCTCCTTGAGCAGGATGCAGTTGCCCATGACGAGGGCGTCCATGCCCGTGGCCATGAAGCAGCGGTAGGCCTCCTCCGGACGGCAGACGATGGGTTCCCCCCGGACGTTGAAACTCGTGTTGATCAGGACCGGGCAGCCGGTTTTGGCCTCGAACGCCTCCAGCAATCCGAAGAGCCTGCCGTGCCGCTCGGGGTCGACCGTCTGGATGCGGGCGGAGCAGTCGACGTGCGTCACGGCGGGAATGAAGCTGCGCACGGCTTTGAGCTTCTCCATGCCCTCGAGGGGGGCCAGCGGCGGCGCCGTGCGCTGCCGCTCTGCCACGGGGGCGACCAGGAGCATGTACGGGCTCTCCTGCCCCGGTTCGAGATCGAAAAACTCGCGCGCCCTGTCCCGCAGGACAACCGGCGCGAACGGCCGGAACGATTCGCGGAACTTGATCTTGCGATTCATCACCGACTGCATCAGGGGGCTGCGCGCGTCTCCGAGGATGCTGCGCCCGCCCAGGGCCCTGGGGCCGAATTCCATGCGCCCCTGGAACCAGCCGACGACCTTCTGCGCGGCGATGAGGTCGGCCGTACGCCCGCAGACGTCCTCCCAGCGGGCGCAGTAGCGGTACCTGGCCCCCGCGGCATCGAGCAGCGCGCGGATGGCGTCGTCGGAAAAAGCCGGGCCGAGCAGCGACCCGCGCTGCAGGTCCCCGGCGGCGGGGGTGCGCGCGTTCCCCAGGAGCTGGTGCCAGGTGAAGAGCGCCGTCCCCAGGGCGCCTCCGGCGTCTCCGGCCGCCGGCTGGATCCAAATCCTTTCGAAAGGCCCCTCCTTCAGGATGCGCCCGTTAGCCACGCAGTTGAGGGCAACGCCCCCGGCCAGGCACAGGTTCCGCATCCCGGTCCGGGCGTAGAGGTGGCGCACCGCCCGGAGGACGATCTCCTCGGTGACCTGCTGGACCGAGGCGGCCAGGTCCATTTCACGCCGGGAGGGGGGTGTGCCGGGCGCCAGCGGCGGGCCGCCGAACAGCCGGTCGAATTTGGGCGAGGTCATCACCAGCCCCTGGCAGTACCGGAAATAGGACAGGTCGAGGCGGAAGGACCCGTCGTCCTTCAGGTCGACGAGCCTGCCGAGGATCCTCGCGGCATACACGGGCTCGCCGTAGGGGGCAAGACCCATCAGCTTGTATTCGCCCGAATTGACCCTGAAGCCGCAGAAATAGGTGAAGGCCGAGTAGAGCAGGCCGAGCGAGTGCGGGAACCGGAGTTCCCCGAACAGCTCGATCCGGCCGCCCCGGCCGCGACCGAGGCTGGCCGTGGCCCACTCCCCGACCCCGTCGAGCGTCAGGATGGCGGCCTCCTCGAACGGCGAGGGGAAGAACGCGCTGGCGGCATGGGATTCATGGTGCTCGGTGAAGACGACGCGCCTGCGGTATTTCCCGGCCAGGCCCCGGCGTATCTCTCGCCGCAGGTGGAGCTTCTTCGCGAGCCAGACGGGCATCGCGAGGCGGAAGGAGCGAAAGCCCGCCGGGGCGAACGCCAGGTAGGTCTCCAGCAGCCGCTCGAATTTCAGCAGCGGCTTGTCGTAGAAGCACACGTAGTCGATCCCGCCGGCGTCGAGCCCGGATGCCCGCAGGCAGTAGTCGATGGCATGAACCGGGAACCCGTCGTCGTGCTTGACCCGGGTGAAGCGTTCCTCCTGGGCCGCCGCGGCAATCCGCCCGTCGACGACCACAGCGGCGGCCGAGTCATGGTAGAAGGCGGAGATGCCCAGAATCGCGGTCATGATGCCCTGCGTCTTTCACCCTGCGGGTTTGCGCCCCGGCCCCCCCGGGAAGGCCCGGGACGCCGTTTACGCCCGGATAGCCGTATAATACCGGTTTGTTTCGGCGACGACCACCCCGGACAGTGCCAGCAGCGCAACCAGGTTCGGCAGCGCCATCAGGCCGTTGAACACGTCGGCGACCGCCCATACCAGTTCCAGCCGGGTGTAGGCGCCGACGAATATGGCGATGCAGAACGCGACCCGGTAGGGCCGGACGCACGTTTCCCCCAGCAGGTACTCCAGGGCCTTCTCGCCGTAATAGCTCCACTCGAGCATGGTCGAATAGGCGAACAGGATCAGGCCGACGGCGACGATGATCCCGCCGGCGTTGCCGGGCAGGCCGTGGTTGAACGCGATCGTGGTCAGCTCCGCGCCGGTTGTGCCGCTCCGCCAGGCCCCGGTCGAAAGGATGACGAGCCCGGTCAGGGAGCAGACGACGATGGTGTCGATAAACGTCTGGGTCATCGACACGAGGGCCTGGGTCACCGGGTTCGAGGTCTGCGCCGCGGCCGCGGCGATCGGCGCGCTCCCCAGCCCGGATTCGTTCGAGAAGACGCCCCTGGAGACGCCCAGCCGGACGGTGTCCTTGATCAGGGCGCCGAGGAATCCCCCCGAGGCCGCCGTCGGCGAGAAGGCATGCCCGAACACCAGGCCGAGAGCCTCGGGCACCGCCCGGATGTTCAGCGCGAGCACCACGAGCGAGGCGAGGATGTAGAACAGGATCATGACCGGGACCAGCACCGACGTGACCCGGCCGATCGACCGGATCCCGCCCAAGATGACGCATCCGGTGACGGCCGCCAGGAACAGGCCCGTGATCCCGGGATCGATGCCGAAGGAGGCCTCTACGGTCTCGGCGACGGAGTTGGACTGGACCATGTTGCCGATCCCGAACGCGGCCACCGAGGCGAACAGGGCGAACAGGGCCGCGGGTCGCGATGGCGATCGCCACGCCGGCGATGTTGCCCGTCCCGACCGTGGCCGACAGCGCCGTCATCAGGGACTGGAAATGGGTGATGTCCCCCTGGGCGTCCCCCGCCTCCCTGCGGCGGATCAGGGCCAGCCGCAGGGAGCAAAGCAGCCCGCGGAACTGCAGCCCCTGAAGCCGGACCGTCAGGAAGACCCCGGTTCCCACCAGCAGAACGATCATGGGCGTGCCCCATACAAGGGCGCCCGCCCGCTGGAACAAACCGAGGACCGCCTGCTCCATTGCCATGCACTGCCTTCTTCAGTTCCCTTCGTGGATTCCCCTGAGGACGCGCTCGACGCGTGCCGCGTGCCGCCGGTCGAGGCTGCGGAAGCGGACCTCGAACTCGCAATCGTCTCCGGACCGTTCCTTGAGTTCGATGACCGGCGCCGGCTGCGGGCATGCCCACGGGATAGCTGCAAGGTCGCGGGCGAGCGCCTCCCGGAGATCCTCGGGGGCCCCCGGCTTCCCCGGGCGGATCCGTATGCTGTAGCGGTCCGACCCCGCATCCTCGGACCGCTCGCGGACGATCTCCCCGCTCAGGCGCGTATAGGGGATGCGGGCCTTCTCCCCCGGGTCGGTCTGGACGACGATGTGGGTGACCCTCTTCGCGACGATCGTCCCGGAGACGCCCCCGCACTGGATGCGGTGATGCAGCCGGAGCTGCCCCCGGCCCGAGGTCACCGCCCAGGCCAGGACATCCCGCAGCACGTACCAGGCGACGCCCAGGGCCGGGACGGCCAGGTAGAGCAGCAGCAGGGCCGGGAGGAGCGGGCGGCCCGCCCCCCACCGCCGGAGCAGCCAGAACCCGAAAAGATACCAGGCGACGACCCGGATGAGGGGCACGTAGCGCTGCAGCCGCCCGAGGACGGCGCTGCGGTGCGCCGTCGCATCGACGGCTTTCCGGCCGGCCGCCAGAGCGGCCCAGAGCAGGGTGCCCGCAGCCAGTGCAAGGAGTAGGTTCATAGGATCCGTTTCTCGATCAAAACCTGGATGATGAACGGCTCGAGGAACGTGTTCAGGGTGCAGACCCCCCGGGAGCGCTCCTCGATCAGGCCGTATCGCCGCGCCGACCGAAGCAGCGTTTCCAAAACCGGCCGCTCCAGGCCCGTGATGCGGCCGAGGCGGTCCGCGTCGAGCCTTTTGTGCAGCGCGCAGACGCCCAGCGTCACCAGGACGTCCGCGTCGAGCCGCCTGAGGGCTGCGAGGTCGGGGACCTCCGGGGCCCGGATGTCCAGGACGCTGCCGCCGGCCCGCTCGATGTTCCGGATCCAGGCCTGGAGCGCCACTCCGGGGTTGCCCCGTGAAAAGTTGAAATACGCATCGAACAGCGCGGCGATCCTCAACGCGGACAGCTTCTTCTCCGGCCTCCCCTTCCATCGGAACTGCAGCCCGCTCGAATGGTGCCTCTGCAGGATCAGTTCCTTCAGCTCCTCGGTGCTGAAGGGAGCGAGATGGATCGTAGCGATGAATCTCTGCCCGATCGGCTCGATCGCGTCGATCCGGGCGAAGGAATGCGGGTTGGAGTTGACGATGAAACAAACCCGGTCGCCCGCGCCGTCGATCATCCGGGCCAGGGCCCGGATGACGGCGGTCCCTCCCCGGCGCTGCTCGAACCACAGTTCCAGGTCGTGGACGACCAGCACCGTGCCGTGCGGCAGCCCGCCGACGATCTCCTCGGGCGCCCCCGCGCGCCCGGTCGCCTTGGCCAGGGCCCGCGCCAGGTCCTCGACCTGTGCGGTGCCTTCGTCCGGGGCGAACAGGTGCACGACGTCGCTTTTGGGCAGAAGCTTCGGGACGGCCTGGATGCAGAAGGCCGTCTTCCCGGCGTTCCGCTCGCCGAGGACGAGGATCCCGCCCCGGTGCCCGCCGGCGTAGTGGCCCAGGGCCCGGCCGAGCGCCGCCTCGTCGTCGGGCCGTTCGATGAAGAATTCCGTCCCGATGCTCGACCGGCTGCTGAAGAGGTTGTAGTAGAAGCGCGGAACCGCCTCGAGCGTTCCGGGATCGGGGGAGACGGCCCCGACCAGGCGGATGACCCCGGCCGCGCCGTCGGAGGCCGTCTCCCGGTCCTGGAGCCTCCGGGCCAGCAGCAGCCCCTCGCTGCGGGAGTAGAGGATCCGGATGATGCCTCGTTCGAGCAGCCGGACCGCGCGGGACTTCCACTGCCCGACGGCCGACAGCACCTTCTGCCCGGCGTATCCGCGCAGCATCTCGGACAGCTCCGCCGAGCTTTTTTCGATCTTCTCGGGAGACAGCGGGTCGAAGGCGTCCGCCAGCAGCCTCGCCGTTTCGTCCTTGAGGGAGGCCTTGTACGCTTCGATCCCCGCCCGCTCCTGGGCGACGCTGTCGAGCGTTTTTTCCAGAATCCCCTTTCCGGCCGTCTGAGGGTCCGGGGTTCCCTCCCCGATGTTCTTGAGGCTGAAGCGCGCCAGGTTGACGAGGTCGGTGACCCGGTAGGCCGTCTCGCGCAGGGTCTGACTTCCTGTGGCGAGGAACTCCTCGACGGGGGCGACCAGCCTCGATTCCAGCATACGTTCCACGAGCCGCGCGGCGGGGGTGGGGGCCTTCCCCCCGTCGCCGCCGGCCGGGAGTTCCTCGGGGAGGGTGCGCGCCAGCCCGACGATCTGGTCCCGGAATTCCCGTATGCCGCCCTCGAGGTCCAGGGCGGTGTCGGCCTCGCACCGGAGCTGTTCGGGATCGTGCGCCCCTGTTTCGAGCATGGACCCGAGTTCCGCCTCCAGCTTCCGGACCGGGTGGGTGAGGCCCGAATCGACCTGCTGCGCGACCTGGAGCCGGAAATCCTCCACGCGGTCCTCGGCCCGGCCGCGGAGCGCGGCGACAAGGATGTCCAGAAGGATCTTGTTCGCGATCCCCCCAATCCGCGCCGTCCACTGTTCGGGGAACTTCCGGTTCAGGTCCTCGTAGGCGGCGAACTCCTTCCCCGGGCGCCGGCCGGCGCCGGGGAGGCGCCCCACGGGGGGCGCCGCGAGCTGCCGGGCCATGCCGGCCAGATTCTCCCGGAATTCCCGGTGCAGCCTTTCCAGGAAATCCGCGGCGGCCCGGCCCAGCTCTGCGATGCAGTCGTCGGCCTCCTTCGCGATGCCGTCCTGGATGCGGCGCACGTCGGCCTCGGCGACACCCTGCCTGTCCCGGATCCCTTCGGTGGCGTCCATCAGCTGGAAAATTAAGGATTTCAGCCTGGAAAGGCAGGCCGCCTGGTGCTCGTACAGTTCCTGGAGGTAGGAGGCGAGAAAGGCGTTCCGCGTGTCGGACAGGTAGTGGGCCGCGATCCGCCGGTAGCCTATGCTGTAGGGGATCTCCCCGCCGGTGAGCCGGTGACGGGCACGTTTCCATGCCTTGTACAGGCTCCCGAAGGCCGTGTCGGAAGGATCAGGGGCGAAAGCGCCGGGCGGGGCCAGCAGCCGGTGCCGGCGGGGGAATTTCCGGCGGTACCGGGCGAACCAGTCGATGTACATGCCGATGCCGGAATCCAGGGATGCGCTCAGGGCCGGGGCGATCTCCTTTCGGACCTCCTCGAACAGGCGCCGGCAGTTGTAGGCGTAGTCGTTTCGGACTTTCAGCAGCGCCTTGCCGTAGCGGTGCTGGTCCGTGTACTGCAGCGCCTTGCGCAGCGCGCCGCAGAACGACGCCGCGATCCCGCGGAAGGATTCGGCCTGCGCCGTGTTTGCGTCGAAGCAGGGCCGGATCGCCTTCTCGTAGAAACGGTCGAGGACCCTGGTCCCGGAGGCAAGGGCCTTGCGGATGTCTCCGGCCAGGGCCGGGTCCGGCGGGACCGGGATGTCGGGCCCCGGTCCGGACGCTTCGTCCGCGTCCTCCGGGGCTGGGGCCGGCGGGTCGGCTTCGGACAGGCCGGCCTCGAGATTTTCGAAATCGGGGGCCCCGTGGATGACGGCGGCGGTCCCCAGGTCGGCCAGCAGGCCGTCCAGGTCCGGGAAGACGGCATCCAGGGCGCGCATCTGCTCGTCGCCCAGCCCGATGAGCGTCAGGTCCGTCCCGGCGCTGTGCCGGCGGATGATGTCGCAGGCGCTCGAATCCTTGTCCTGGTTGTCGATGATCCTGATGTCCATCTCCAGGCGGTAGTCCTCCAGGATCCGCTCCAGGGCTCGGTGGATCTGCTCCCTGCGGGAGCGGTCGGGGTTGATGACCAGCAGGCGCAGCATGGCCTTGTCCCAGGAGGGGGTCCGGACCAGGTACCGCAGCAGAACGAATGCGAAGGCGGGGTTGCGCGTGCCCTCGTCCCACCACAGGTCGACGGTGCCGCCGGCGCCGAACTCCTTCTCCGCATTGTGGTACATGAGAAGGACGCTGAATCCCTCGCGGTGGTAGGACGCGAGCAGGCGGCTGAAGGCGGCCCGGTTCTCCGGGTTCCGGCTCCAGCCCATCAGGATCGTGTTCGGCTCGATCCCGTAGAATCCGTAGATCCGGGACACCCGCTCCATCCCCCCGTAGATGTCGGGGCAGTGGTAGCGGTAAGAGAAGGCGCGCTCCCGGTCCCCGTCGGCGGCCCCGGGCGGGCTGTCGCTTCTGCTGAGACCTTCGTCCCCCGCGCCTTGGACGAACTCGAAGCTCGACAGCAGGCCGAGACGCCCGCAGACGGCTTTGCCGAACTCCACCAGGTGCCTGCGCTGCAGCCGTTTCCCGCTGAACACGAGGATGTTCGGGCGCCAGTTGGACTCCCGTGTCTTTTCGGCGCCGAGCTGCGCGAGCCCCGCCCGGACCACCCTGGCCCAGACGCCGCTCCAGGCGTCGCCGGATTCGAGGGTCAGCTCCCTGCGCTTGAAGGCCAGGAAAAGGAGGCCGAGCAGCAGCGTCGCGGCGAAAAGCGCCGGCAGGTCCAGCTGGATCATGACCAGCAGGCAGGCCGCCGCGCCGAGGAAGCCGACCCAGGCGGGGGTCCGGAATTCCGGGCGGAATTCCGCGCTGGTCGCGGTTTTGAACGCGGCGCTCAGGTTTATGAAGCCGTAGGTCATGATGAAGAAGATCGACACGATCCTGGCGATGACGTCGAGCTCGCCGACGAGGATGCCGCCTTCGGCTATGAGGAAGGTGAGCATCAGCGCGCGGCGCGGCTCCTGCAGATTCCCCGATCGTTTCGCGAAAAACTTTGGCGCCACCCTGTCCTGGGCCGCCGCCTGCAGGATGCGCGGTGCGCCGAGGATGCTCCCGAACGCAGAGGAGAGCGTGGCGCCCCAGATGCCGGCGATCACCAGCTGCGGGACCAGGGAGATCTTCAGAAGGACCTGCGGATCCCCGGCCAGCATCCGACGGTCGACCGTGTGGGAGAAGAACAGGGCCAGGATGATGTAGACGACCAAACCCGCGGCGATGGCGGAAACCGCCCCGAGGGGGATCGACCTCTTGGGGTCGCGCAGGTCGCCCGACATCGATACGCCCGCCTCGAAGCCGGTGACGGCGGGGAAGAAGATGCCGAACAGGACCATCAGGGGGACCGTCCCGGAGGGGTTGTACAGGAAAGGCTCGGCCGGCGCATATCCGTGCCTGCCCAAAAGTATCGACACCAGCGACAGCCCGATGGCGGCCATGATGAAGTACTGCGTCCGGATCGCCAGCGAGGTGCTGACGAGCGTCACGGCCGTCACCGCGAGCAGGACGGCGGTCCCGGCCAGGCGGATCGAACTTTTCGTGACCTCCAGGTCCCAGTACCCGAGGAAGCTCTCGGCGAACCCGATGAGGTAGAGGCTGACGCTGAACGACAGCCCGGCGAAAAGGGCGATGCCGAGGGTCCCCCCTATCGGGAGCCCCAGGGCGCGGGAGATCATGTAGTAGGTGCCCCCGGCCTCGACGCGCCGGTCCGTGGCGATGCAGGAGACGCTCAGCCCGGTGGTGACGGAAATGAGGTGGGCGACCAGGAGGATGCCGATCGTCGGGACCAGGCCCGCCTGGCCGACGATGGCCGGCAGCCTCAGGTACATGATCACGCCCAGGATCGTCAGGATAGAGGGGGTGAATACCCCGCCGAATGTTCCGAATTTTCCGGTGTCCGCCATAGGGGTGTCCGCCTGCCGTCGGCGCCGCCCCGGCCGTCGGCGACGACCGCGGCGGCGGGGATCGATGGCTCCACTTATAGGGCCTTCCGCCGCGGTTATCAAGGGAAAAGGCTAGTGCACGTAGCCGTTTGCATCGACGCTGTGGTCGGCGAAGGCGAACATGAACTCGTGGCCGTTTTCCGTGAAATGCCACTGGTTCAGGTGGTTGAACCGGATCAGCCGGTGCATCGACTCCAGGTCGAGCTGCCAGCCGGCCTCCGAGGCGCGGAAGAAGTACGGCGCCATGGCCCGTTCTGCGACGGGGAAGCGCACGACGGCCCTGCCGCCGGATATGCGCTCCTCGGCCGACGCCCAGTGCTTTCGGAGGCCTTCGTATTCCTTCCGCTGCTGCGCATCGGTGACGAGCCAGCCGGAGAGGAACCTCCGGGTCCCCTCGGTGTAGATCGGCAGGGAGGGGTCCCGGACCCTCCCTGCCAGAATCTCGGCGTAGATCCTGAGGCTTTCCCCCGGCGTCGGCTGCGGGAGGAACCTCCCGGCGTCGGGCGCCGCGGGGGCGCCGCCGGAAGCGCCGCCCGGGGGCATGGAGATCTCGGCGCCGGCGCCCCCGCTATGGTGCGCCGCCGGGGGCCCCGGCGCCCCGACGGCATCCATCTCCGGGAGGGCCCGGGCCACCAGAAGCTCCACGGTGGCCTCGACGCCGTCGCCCACGCGCCCCCCGGCGAAGAAGGGGGCCATCTGCTCCCGTTCCACGTAGCCCACGAAAGCGTCGGTGTAGACGGCTTCCAGCCCGTAGCCCACCTCGAGGCGGACCCGCTGCCGGTGGGGGTCGACCAGAAGCAGCAGGCCGTTGTCCCCCGGCAGTTTCCGGGCGTAGAGGTCGACGGCGGCCGCCGGGAGGTCTTCGGCCGGTTCGTCCAGTATCGCCAGGTGGAAGCGGATCCCCAGGTCTTCTTCCAGCGCCCGGTGCAGCGACTCGATGCGCTGCCTGCGGTCGCCGTCGAGCAGCGACGCCGGGTCGTCGACGAAGCCGGGCGTCGGGTCCGCGCAGCAGGCCAGCCCGGCCGCCAGAAGAAGAACTCCCAGTGCCTGCAGCCTCCCCGGATGTCTGATTGCGTGCATGATGCCCTCCCGGACAGTGCCGGGCTCCCGGCAGGGGATGCCCGGAATCCATGAATGCCCGGGCGGGGCCACCGCCCGGATCGCGTCAGTCCTCGGGCCGTTCCCCGCCCGGGGCCATCTTCACCAGTTTCGGATCGAAGCGCGCGACGATGTCGACCAGGTCGCGCTGGGCCGCCATCACCCTCTCGATGTCCTTGTAGCCGGCCGGCACCTCGTCGAGCCCCGCCGAGAGAAGCGCTACGCCGCGTTCGCGGAGCAGGTCCCGGACCGCGTCCCACGAGCACGCGTTCCGGGTCGCCGTGCGGCTCATGGCGCGCCCGGCGCCGTGGGCGGCCGAGTGCATCGAGGCCGCGTTTCCCTTCCCCCGGCAGACGTACCCCGGGGTGGCCATGGAGCCGGGGATGATGCCGAGCGAGCCCCGCCGGGCCGGGGTTGCGCCCTTGCGGTGGACAATGAGGTCTCCTCCGAAGTGCGTCTCCCTCCAGGCGTAGTTGTGGTGGTTCTCGATGTCGGCGAGGACGGCCGCCCGGAGAGCCCGGGCGACGGCGCGGTGGATCAGCTCGTGGCTGGCCGCCGCGTAGAGGCCCATCAGCTCCATCGCCGCCCAGTATTCCCGCCCGGCGTCGCCCGAAAGGTCGAGCCAGGCCAGGTGGAGGAGATCCCGGGGGAGCTCCGGGTGCATTTTCATGGCGAGCCGGCTGTAGTGCCGGGCGACGAGGCCGCCCGTGCCGCGGCTGCCGCTGTGGCTGAGCAGGGCCGTGTAGACGCCGGCCTTGAGGCCGAGGTCGTCCGCGCCGAGAGTCAGCGTGCCGAACTCGACGAAATGGTTCCCGCTGCCGCTCGTCCCCAGCTGCCTCCGGGCCCTGTCCCTGTTGTGGTGGGTGACGGGGCTCACCGACCAGTCCAGCTCCATGACCGGGTGGTCCCTCGGGTCCCTGAATTCGGCCCCGATCCCGAAGCGGGTTTCCCGCTCGAGCACCTTCCGGAGCAGCCCCTCCTCCCCCCGGATGGCGGAGACGGGCAGATCGAGCACCGTCATCTTCATGCGGCAGGCGATGTCCATTCCCACCGCGTAGGGGATGACGGCGTTGCGGGTGGCCAGGACGCCGCCGATCGGCAGGCCGTATCCTACGTGGGCGTCGGGCATGAGCGCCCCGGCGACGCTGACGGGCAGGCGGCAGGCCGCGGCCATCTGCTCGAGCGCCGCCGGGTCGATGTCGTCCCCCCATCTTTGCCAGGGGGCCGGTAGGGCCCGTTGCCCGGTCCGGCCCCGCCCGGGTCTTCCGTCGAGCGGCGCGCCGCCGGGGCCCATGGCCCGTCGGGCCGCCCCGCACTTCGGGATGCCGAGATTGCGGAGCCGGCGCTTTTTCATCCCCTCTCCCTTCGGGCCCCACGGGCCCGCCTCCGGCTTCTATCGTAGCAGATGCGGGCCCGCGCCGCCTCCACATCTTGACGTTCCGGGGGAATCCCCGATGGAAATCCCGCGGGCCTGTGCTACATTGGGGCTAGCGGAAACCCACGTCCACGAGGAGGCCGGGCAATGAAACGACCGAAAATCTCTATCGTACTGCTCGTCTGCGCGGTGATCCCGATCCTCATGCAGGCGAACCCGACCGTCTACCCGCTGGGCACGACCGTCTACAAGCCCCAGAAGTGCTGGAGCGGATTCACCATCCTCTCGGCCGACCAGGGGCTGCTCATCGACATGAACGGCAACCTCGTGCACCTGTGGGAGGGCAAGCTGCACCACCCGAACAAGGTCTACCCCGGGGGATACCTGCTGGCGTCGACCGCCTCCTGGCGGCACGGGCGGCAGGATGCCCTGGAGATCCAGCTCAGGGACTTCGCCGATACCGTGCTGTGGCGTTTCGACCGGTGGCAGCAGGGGAGGGCCAACGAGGGGGATGCGACCATCTGGATTTCCAGGCAGCACCACGACCTGCAGATCAAGGGGAACCCGGTGGGGTACTACGCGCCGGGTGCCGCGCCGCCCGATGTCGCCGGCGGCACCGTGCTGGCCCTGGCCCACCGCAACGTGCGCGACGCGAGGATCCACCCGACCGTGCCGCTCGTCGACGACGTCATGTACGAAATCGACATGGCCTCCGGCCGGATCACCTGGACCTGGAAGGCGTCGGATCACCTCGAGGAAATGGGATTCGACCGCGCGGCGCTCGACGCCATGCGGCGCTACGGGTCCGGCACCGACACCGGTACCGGGACCGAAGGGGGCGGGTTCGACTGGTTCCACCAGAACTGCGCGTCCTACCTCGGCCCGAACCGGTGGCACGACGTCGGCGACGCCCGCTTCCACCCGGACAACATCATCCTGGACAGCCGCGAAGCCGGGCTCCTGGCGATCGTCGATCACGCCAGCGGCCGCATCGTGTGGCGCGCCGGCCCGCACTACCGCTCGGGCGACGACCGGAAGCTCGGCTGGATCATCGGCCCGCACCACACGCACATGATCCCCGCGGGGCTGCCCGGGGGCGGCAACGTGCTGGTGTTCGACAACGGCGGCGCGGGCGGGTACGGGCCCCCCACCGACTTCGCCCCGGACGGCATCGGCGTGCTCCGCCGGGATTATTCCCGGGTCGTCGAGTTCGACCCGGTGACGAAGGACATCGTCTGGGAGTACGCCCCCGACGCTTCGGGGGAGCCGGACCCGGTCTTCGGCCACAGGCTCTACAGCGTCAACGTCTCCTCGGCCCAGCGCCTGCCCAACGGCAACACCCTGATCACCGAAGGCGCCCGGGGCCGCGTCATCGAAGTGACCCGCGACCGCGAGATCGTCTGGGAGTACATGAGCCCCTACCTGTGGGATTCGGACATCCCGGCCATCCGCACCATGATCTACCGGGCCTACCGGGTTCCCTACGACTGGGTGCCCCAGCTGCCCAGGCCGCGGGAGTCGGCCGTCGACGCCGGCCCCAACTACCTGTTTACCGTCCCGGCGCAGGACGGCCGGCGGCCCGATTTCGGAATCGGTAAGACCGCGGTCTGGAGCCAGGGGGGGGGCCAGGGGAGAGACCAATAGGAGGAACGGACGATGCCCGAATCGAAGTACGGCAAGTACATAGTGACCGATCTCGTGGTGCCCGAGGAGAAGAAGGCCATCGAGGCCGACTACTCGAAGTACGCCCGGCGCGTCCTCTGGATGGACGCGAACGTGGTCGAGGGCGCCTTCCACATGAACACGGCCTGGTACCTGCGGGCGGCCGAGACGCTCGAGGACCGGCCGCACGTGCACGATGCGGACGAGATCATCGGGTTTTTCGGCAGCGACCCGGAGCACCCCCACGACCTGGGCGGCGAGGTCGAAATCTGGCTCGAGGACGAGCGGCACGTCCTCACCCGGAGCGCCCTGCTTTTCGTCCCGGCCCGGATGCGGCACTGCCCGCTGGTGCTGCGGCGGGTCGACCGCCCGATATTCCACTTCACCACCGTGCCCGGCGGCCGCTACGTCAAGGACGAGCGTACGGGCTAGCCCCGCGGGCCCCGCCGGAGCTAGCCCCGGCCGAACGCCGTCTCCCGCTCACCGCCCTATGATGCACAGCCCGTCCTCGCACTGCGGATGCGCGGGCATGCGCAGGGGGTTGGCGTCGAGCCGGACCCCCCCCTCGGGCACCCACGCGTCCACCGATGCGGTCTTGTAGTGGACGTAGTCGGTGGTGTGGAAGATGGGGTTGGTCTCGCCGCCCACCACCACGAAATGAATCCCCTCGGGCCGGAGGAAAGGGGACCCCGACTGCGCCGCCAGGTGCCCGGCCAGCCTGCCCGGGTCGTCCCAGCCCTCGTCCTTGAGCGCCTTGGCCGCCAGCGGGTCGAGCACGAAGGTGAAGGCGCCCATGGCGTTGACCGACCGCATGCTCGCCAGCAGGCCCTCGGAAGTGCCGAGGCCCAGCGTCAGGACGCTCCAGCCGCGGAAGATGCTGACCGTGCTTTCGGACTCCCGGAATCCCTGGCGCACGTGAAACGGCTCCCAGGGGCTTTTCTCCTCGTTTTCGGCGCAGCACTGGTTGGTGAAGCTGAGGCCGTTCCCGATGGTGGCCATGAAGGTGTCGCCCGCCCGCGCGTCGCCGAAGTTGATGCTCATGAGCGTCCAGGCCCTGCCGATGACGGCGTTGGCGTAGTTGAAGGGCCCGAGCGCGCCGACGCCGCTGTTCATCCCGATGGCCCGGGCCACGGGGCCGTTGACCACCACCATGCTCCCGTAGGACCCGGTGGAGCTGGGCATGGCGGGATGCTCGGTCGAGGCGATGGCCAGGATGACGGGCAGGTGCTCGGGGCGGGCCCCGGCCATGACGGCGTTGACGGCCACCTTCTCCACGGTGTAGGTGTTCATCTCCTCGTGGGTGGTGACCGACATCATGCCGACCACCTCCTGGGGGTCGCGGCCGGTCCCGGTGAGCATCTCCGCGACCCGCTCCTCGGTCGGCAGCACGATGGGGAGCCCGTCGGTCCAGCCGTTGGAAAGGAACCTGCGCTGCAGGTCCGCCTCGTTGCCCGGCTCGAGCAGCCGGGGCCGCTGGGGCCTTTGGGGGATCTCCGGGTTTTGCTCGGCCTCGGTCAGGGGGACGGAGAGCGCGTCGATAACCTCCCGCATCAGCGGGAGGCCGGTCACGGGGTCGTTCCCGCGGATGTAGGTCCTGAGGGTTTCGCGGGGGACCCAGGCGACCGGGTAGGGGGGGAAGGCCCAGCGCAGGTTCATCCCGTGGGAGCGGCCGTCGCGCAGGACGTACTCGGCGAAGCGCGCGGTGACCATGGGGGCCGTCGGCACCCCGTACTCCCCCTCCATGGTGCGGGCGAACTCGGCGAGACTCGCCGAGCAGCCGTCTCACCCCCCGACGCCGAAGACGACGCCGTCGGCCTTCTGCTTGAGCTCCGCCCACAGCTCGGGGCTGTCCGAGAAGGCGTTGCCGCTTTTGACCCGCAGCACGGTGCGGACCCCGGGGTGGTTCTCGCGGAACCAGGCCTGCATTTCCTCCAGAAACTCCCTGCCGCCGGCGAACCCGGTGTCGACCAGGTAGATGGTCCGGCCGTCGAGGCCGTCGAGCCTCGGCGCCATGCGCAGGGGGACCAGCTCGTCGCGGGACATGGTGGGCTGGGTTTCGGGGTCGAAGATCGCCATCATGTGCGCGCCCGGGTCCCCGCGCCGCCCGAAGACGCCCGACGGCTGCCCCCGGGGATCCAGGACCGTTAGAAGCGGACCGCCGGAGGCGCCGGACCTGCCGCGGCATCCGGCGGCAGGCGCCAGCGCGATCGCGCCGAGCAGCAACCAGAGCGCTCGCCGACTGAAACTGCAGGAATGTCTGTCCATGTTCCCTCCCTTAGGATGGTGGCCGCTCTATGATTGTCCCCATCCCGGACGCGATTGCAACGGGAATATCGCGCGGCGCGCCGGGCGGGCGGCATTCGGAGCCCCTACGGAAAAGTCGGGCCGGGCGCGGTATCTACAAAACTGTAATTCTGCAAAGCGCCGGCGCCTGCGCCCCCGTCCCGGTCCTGCCGGGGCTGCCCGCCGACCCCCCGCCGGGGGGCCACCGGCGGGACCCCGGCAGGCCGGGGCCATGTCCCCATGAATACACAAATGTTCCATATAGTGGGCATCCATACAATAATGTACCGCGAACGAACAGGCAGGCGCCCGCCCTCGGGCGGCTTTAAACTTTGAATATACGGTAGATACACGATGACTCCTCCGCGCCCCGGTTCCTGGCATGACGATTGCAAAGGCCATAGCTGGAACAAGCAGAAGAACGACGTTCATGGTGACAGACCGGCGGATCCGCCGCCGGCACATCCAAAGGAGAATCGCAATGAGATTGCACTACGCCGCCTGGAAACCGCTCGTTTTGGCAGGGACTCTTCTTGCGGGGAGTGCCCTGGCCGGGGAGCCGCAGCCGCTCGACGCCCTGGTCTCGGCCGGGTATTACGGCCGCTATGTCTGGCGCGGACAGAACGTCAACGACGCGGGCGTGTTGCAGACGAGCGTCTCGGGCGGCGCCTACGGGTTCACCGGGTCGGTCTGGGCCAACATCGACCTGACGGGCGATTCCCAGTTCGCGCCGGGCAACGCGGGGGATTTCAGCGAAATCGACTACGCCCTGGACTACTCCCGCCCGGTCCCCGGCGTGCCCGGAGTCGGCTTTTCGGCCGGCGTCATCCACTACCTTTTCCCCAACACGCCGGCCCCGTCGACGACGGAGATCTACGGGGGACTGAGCCTGGACATTCCCGCGTCCCCGACCGTCACCTGGTACCGGGACGTGAACGCCGTCGACGGGAGCTACCTGCAGATCGCGGCCGGGCATACGTTCGAGACAATCGCCGGACCGGACTCCGGCTGCCGCGTCGGGTTGAGCCTCGGCGGCAGCCTGGCCGTGGCGGGGCCCGGCTACAACAGGGGCTATTTCGGGGTCGACAGGACGGGGCTCAACGACCTCACGATCGGCATCGGGGTCCCGCTTTCCCTGCGGCAGTGGAGCATCACGCCCAGCCTGAACCTGGCGACCATGCTCTCCGGGGAGATCGGCGACGCCGGCTTCGAAGGGAAGCGGACCAACGTCTGGTTCGGCCTCGAATTCTCCAAGAGTTTCTGAGCCCGCCGGCGGACCCTCCGCGCGGACCCCCCGCGCGGAACCCCCGGCCCCATCCGATCGGAGACCGAATCATGCAAGCACATATCCTGCAGCACGTCCCTTTCGAGGGACCCGGAATCATCGCCCCCTGGCTCGAGCGCCGGGGGGCGGACGTAACCTATACGCGCCTGTACCAGAGGCACCGGCTGCCGCGGCCGGATGCGGTCGATATGCTCGTCATCCTGGGCGGCCCGATGAGCGTCAACGACGAAGGCGCACTGCCCTGGCTCGCGGCGGAAAAGCGGTTCATCCGCGACGCCGCCGGCCGGGGGATCCCCGTTCTCGGGATCTGCCTGGGGGCCCAGCTGATCGCGGCGGCCATGGGCGCCCGCGTCGGTCCGAACCGGGTCCGGGAGATCGGGTGGTTCCCCGTCCGGTCCGTCCCCGCCCGGGTCCGGCATCCTCTTCCGCCCGGGGAATGTACGGCGCTGCACTGGCACGGCGAGACCTTCGACCTGCCCCCCGGCGCCGTGCGCATCGCCGAAAGCGACGGCTGCGACAACCAGGCGTTCGCGCTCGGCCGGAATGTCCTTGGCCTCCAGTTCCACCTCGAGACTACCGTCGAAGGCGCATCCGCCCTCCTGGAGAACTGCCGCGGCGAGCTTGTCCCGGGCCCGTACGTCCAGACCGCGGACGCGCTGCGCGCCGCGCCCCCGTCTTCGTACCGGAGGATTCACGCGGTCATGGAGGGCATCCTGGCCTTTCTTGCCGCCGCGGAGGCCTAGGCCTGGCGGGCGAGGCCCGGCCCGGCGGCCCGTGCGGCAAAGCCGGGGGCGGCCGCGTAACTGTTTTCTCCCGGCCGCCTCCGGTGCTATAGTGGGAGCACTGTCCCCGGTGTTTTTCCGGGGGCCGCTGCAGACCTTGGCCCGGCGTGCCATCCACGATGCGGGGAAGGGGGGGCAAATGATCCGAAACCGAGCGACCCGCAGGGCAGCGTTATGGATTTCCGCCATCGGCCTGCTTGCCTGCGCCCCGGCCCCGGGAGCCGCGTCTGAGGCAGCCGCATCCGCGGGGGCCGCCCTCTACGCGTCCGCCTGCTCGAGCTGCCACGGAGCCCGGGGCACGGGCATGCCGCAGCACCAGGTCGGATTTGACCTCCCCCTGCCGGATTTCACCGACTGCAGCTTCGCCTCGAGGGAGCCGGATTCGGACTGGATCGCGGTCACCCACGACGGGGGGCCGGCCCGGGGGTTTTCGACCCTCATGCCCGCCTTCGGGGGGGCGCTCGGCCTCGGGGAGCTCGAGGCCGTCATGGGGTACGTCCGGGGGTTCTGCGGCAACCCCGACTGGCCCGCCGGGGAGCTGAACCTGCCCAAGTCGCTGGTGACCGAAAAAGCCTACCCCGAGGACGAAGCCGTCTACACCGCCGCGGTGGATCTGGAGGGGGAGCGCGCGGTATCGAACAAGATCGTCTACGAAAAGAGGTTCGGGGCGCGCAACCAGGTCGAAATCGCCATCCCCTTCGGCTGGAGGGAGTCCGGGGAGTCCGGCGGCGCCGCGGCGTCCTCCGGCGGCTGGCTGGGCGGGATCGGGGACGTCGCGGTCGGGGTCAAGCGCGCCGTCTACCACAACGCCGGGACCGGGACCATTTTCAGCCTGACCGGGGAAATCGTCCTCCCCACGGGCGACCGGGAGAAAGGCCTCGGCAAGGGGACGGCCGTGTTCGAGCCCTTCGCGACCTTCGGCCAGGCGCTCCCCTCGGAATTCTTCCTCCAGTCCCAGGCGGGGTTCGAGCTCCCGGCCGACCCGGACCGGGCGGGCCGCGAGGGGTTCTGGCGCGTCTCCCTCGGGCGCACCTTCACCAGCGGGATGTTCGGCCGCTCCTGGTCCCCGATCGTCGAACTCCTGGGGGCGAAGGAGCTGGGGGAGGACGGCCCCGTCGAGTGGGACGCGGTGCCGCAGATGCAGGTGTCGCTCAACCGGCGCCAGCACATCCTGCTCAGCGCGGGCGTGCGGCTGCCCGTCACCGACGCCGGCACACGGGATGCCCAGCTGCTGTTCTACCTGCTGTGGGACTGGTTCGACGGCGGCTTTTTCAGCGGATGGTGACGCCATGATCGATCTGCAGCGACGGTTCGCGGCAATCCTCGCCCTGGCCCTGGGCGTTTCCCTGCAGGCCCCCGGGCCGGCGACGGGCGCGCAGGGGCCGCAACTTTTCGCCACCTCGGACCTGTGCATGGCGTGCCACAACGGCCTGACGGCCCCGTCCGGGGCGGACGTCTCCATCGGATCCGACTGGCGGGCGTCGATGATGGCCAACGCGGCGAGGGACCCCTACTGGCAGGCCGCCGTCCGGCGCGAGACCCTGGGCCACCCGGCTTCGGGCGCCGACATCGAGAACGAATGCTCGATCTGCCACATGCCGTTGGCGCGCTACGAGGCCGGCGCCGCGGGAGGCCGGTTCGGCATCTTCGCGTCCCTGGAGACCGCCGCGGCGGCGGCTGTCGACGGTGTCTCCTGCACGGCGTGCCACCAGATCGAGAACCGCAACCTGGGCGACAGGGCCAGCTTCACCGGGAGGTTCGTCGTCGCCCCCGCCGCGGCAGCCGGACGCAAGGCCTACGGCCCCTACGAGGTAGACGCAGGGCGGCGCCGGGTCATGCAGTCCGCCTCCGGATTCGTGCCGGAGCAGTCGGCCCATATCGCGGAATCCGAGCTCTGCGCCACCTGCCACACCCTGTACACCCACACCAGGAATGCCCGGGGGGAGGTTATCGGGGAACTGCCCGAGCAGGTGCCGTACCTGGAATGGAAGCACAGCGACTACTACGGGAAACAGGGCTGCCCGTCGTGCCACCTGCCTGCCGTCGAAGGGGAGATGGCCATCGCAAGCGTGCTCGGGCAGCCCCGGCAGCGCCTGGCCCGGCATGTCTTCCGCGGCGGGAATTTCTTCATCCCCCGCGTCCTGAACCGGTACAGGGACCAGACGGGCGCCGCCGCCCTGCCGAAGGAGCTCGACGCGGTGTCGCGCCTGACCGTGGAGCGGTTGGAAACCGATGCCGCCCGCATCGCGATCCGGGACGTGCGGATTTCCCGGGGCATTTTGCAGGCCACCGTCACGGTCGACAACCTTGCCGGCCACAAGCTGCCGACCGCCTACCCCTCCAGGCGGGCCTGGATCCGCTTCGCCGTGTCCGATGCGCACGGGAAAACGGTCTTCGAATCCGGGGCCCTGTCCCCGGACGGTTCGGTCCGGGGCAACGACAACGACCTTGACCCGGCAAGATACGAGCCGCACTACGAGGAGATCGGCGAAGCCGGCGAGGTCCAGATCTACGAGGCGATCCTCGAAGACGGCGAGGGGAACGTCACCACCGGCCTCCTGGCGGGGCTGCGCTACGCCAAGGACAACCGCCTCCTCCCCCGGGGATTCGACAAGGCCGGGGCGGACCGAGACATCGCCGTGCGGGGGAAGGCCGAAGGCGACGCCGATTTCGCAGCGCCCGGGGACCGGTTCCGCTACCGGGTGGATCTCGGGGGCGCCGAAGGGCCTTATGTCGTCCGGGCCGAACTGTGGTACCAGCCGATCGGCTACCGCTGGGCGCAAAACCTGGCGCAGGCGGGCGCCGTGGAAACCGGGACATTCACCGCCTTCTACGACTCCATGGCAGGCAGCTCCGCGGTCGTCCTAGCGCGCGGTCTGGCCGACGCACCGTGACAGATCCGCCCCCGGGGAACGCGCGGGGCTCCCCGGGCCCGACGTGTTCCGCCGGGACGGGGCCGCGAATACCGGGCGCCGCCCCGGGATCTGTGGTAGGATCCCTCCCCATGAACGGGGAAACCATCCTTGTGCTGGGCCTGCCGCCGGAGCGTCTGCTCGCCCGGTTGCGGTCCTCCCTGGCCGGCGCCACCCTGGTGGCCGGCACCGACGCCGGGGATTTCCGGGCCGCCGCTCCCGCGGCCGCGATCGCGCTGGCCTGGGCGTGTTCGCGGGACCTTCTGGCGCGCGTGCTCTCGATGGCGCCCCGGCTCGGGTGGCTCCACATCGCCAGCGCCGGATTCGACCACCTCGTGTCGCCCGAGCTCGCGGCGACCCCGGCCGCGGTCACCAACGCCAGGGGCGTTTTCAGCCCGTCGCTGGGCGAGTGGGCGCTCGCGGCCATCCTTTACTTCGCCAAGGATTTCCGACGGCTCATCCGCAGCCAGGCCGCGGGCCGCTGGGACCCCTTCGAAGTGGCCGAGGTCGCCGGGCGGACCGTGGGCATCGTGGGGTACGGGGACATCGGCCGCCAGGTGGCCGTGCGCTGCCGGGCCATGGGGATGCGGGTGCTCGGCCTCACCAGGCGCGGGCCAATGCCGGGCGCCCCCGCCGATGCCTACGCCTCGGAGATCTTCGGGCCCCGGGACGTCGCGCGGATGATGGCGCAGTGCGACTACGTGGTGGTGGCCGCGCCGCTGACGGCACAGACGCTGGGTTTGGTCGGGGAGGCCGGGATCGCCGCCATGAAGCCCGATGCCGTCCTCGCCGAAGAGCCCCTTGTCCGCGCGCTTCGGGAGAGGCGGATCCGGGGCGCCGCCCTCGATGTCTTCCACCGCGAGCCGCTGCCCGGCGGCGACCCGCTCTACTCCCTTGAAAACGTCCTGCTCTCCCCCCACAGCGCCGACCACACGGCGGTGTGGCTCGACGGGGCCATGGATCTGTTCCTGGAGAACCTCCGGCGGCATCGCGCGGGCGAGACGCTGGTCAACCCGGTGGACGCAGTCCGGGGGTACTGACAACCGAAGCCCGAAAGCGACGCATGAAAGACAACATCACGCTGATCGGAATGCCCGGCGCCGGCAAAAGCACGGCCGGCGTCCTGCTGGCGAAACGCTGCGGGCTCGGTTTCATCGACACCGACCTCCGGATCCAGGCCCGTCACCGGAAGACGCTGCAGCGGATCATCGACGAGGGCGGCTTCATGGCGCTCCGGCTTCTGGAGGAGCGGGAGATCCTCGGGCTCGATGTCTCCCGCCACGTCATCGCCACCGGAGGAAGCGCCGTCTACAGCGACCGTGCGATGCGGCACCTGGAGCGCATGTCCACGGTCGTCCACATCGAAGTGTCCGTCGGGCGGATCCGCTCGCGGCTGCGGCATGCCGGCGGCCGGGGCATCGCCATGGCCGCCGGCCAGTCGCTCGAGGACCTGTACCGGGAGCGGCAGCCCCTGTACCGGCGCTACGCCGAGGTCACCGTCGACGGCAACCTCGCCCCGGCTGAGGCGCTGGCCGAGGAGATCGCGGCCAAACTCGGCCGGGAGCGTCCGGGCCCGTCATTCCCCTGAAGCCCGGTTCCGCGCCCAGACGGCGATTGCCCCGGATGCGGGATAGTGCTAGGATGCCTTGTCCGCGCCGCGGCGCCGCGCGCGTTCCCCGGGAGCATGAGCCTATGAAGCTGTCCGTCGTCGTCTCGGTCTACAACGAGAGGGAGAACGTCCGGCGCCTGCTCGAGCTCTTCGACGAGCACCTTTGCGGGATAGACCACGAGGTGGTCCTCGTCGACGACGGGAGCACGGACGGGACGCTGCAGGTTTTGCAGGGCGCCGGCCGGGCGAACCTCCGGGTGATCGAGTTCATGCGGAATTTCGGGCAGAGCTCGGCGCTGGCCGCGGGCATCGATCACGCGCGGGGGGAGTACATCTGCATCATGGACGGGGACCTGCAGAACGACCCTTCGGACATCCCGGGGATGCTCGCGCTGGCCGAGGAAGGGGGCTGGGACGTCGTGGCCGGGATGCGGGCGAACCGGCAGGACGCCCTGCTGTCGCGCAAGCTTCCCAGCCGCATCGCCAACGCCCTCATCCGCCGGACCACGAACGTCCGGATCCAGGATTACGGGTGCACGCTCAAGGTCTTCAAGAGCGGCATCGCCAAGAACCTCGGCCTCTACGGCGAGCTCCACCGGTTCATCCCCGTGCTGGCCTCCCTGCAGGGGGCCCGGATCACCCAGGTGGAGGTCCGGCACCACCGCCGCGAGCACGGCGCGTCCAAGTACGGCATCGGCAGGACGGTCCGGGTGCTGAGCGACCTGATGACCATGGTCTTCTTCAAGAGGTACCTGCAGCGGCCGATGCACCTGTTCGGGGGCGCGGGGCTGGCCGTGTTCGCCCTGGGCCTGCTCATCGACGGGTACCTGCTGGCGCTGAAGGTGCTCGGGCACGACATCGGGGGGAAGCCGCTGCTGCTGCTGGGCATTCTGCTCACCATCGCGGGGCTCCAGGTGATCACCGTCGGCATCCTGCTCGAGGTGATCATGCGCACCTACTACGAGTCCCAGAACAAGAAACCGTATTACATCCGTAAGATCCACACATTTGAAAAGCCGAATTCCTGAATCCGCCTGGCTGTTCCTGAAGATCGCGGCGACCGCGGCGGCCCTGTATTTCGTCTTTGCGCGCATCGACGGGAACAAGCTGCTGGAGGCCTGGGGCGGGCTCTCCCTCCCCCCGCTTCTCGCGGCCCTGGCCCTGTTCGTCCTCTCGAAGATGATCTCGGCCGTGCGGCTGAACCTCTTCCTGAAGGCCTCGGGGATGCCGCTGGGCGAAGCCGAGAACATGAAGCTGTACCACCTCGGGATGTTCTACAACACCTTCCTGCCGGGCGGCATCGGGGGGGACGGGTACAAGGTCTACATTTTGAAGAAGAGGTTCCGGCTGCCCGCGGGCAGGATCGTCGCCGCGGTGGCGGCCGACCGGGTCCTCGGCGTGCACGCCCTGTTCGTCCTGGCCGTCCTTTTCTTCTACGGCACCGGCCTCGAGCCCCGGATCCGGCCCTGGGCCTGGATCTCGCTGCCGGCCTCCTACGGGCTGCTCGCCATGGTTGTCCATAAGCTGTGGGGGCATTTCCGCGCCGCGGCCGCGGCGGCTTCCTTGCTGTCGCTCGTCGTGCAGGCGTGCCAGCTCGGCACCGCCTGGCTGATCATGCTTGCGCTCGGCATGCACGCAAGGGAGGCCGAGTACCTGGTACTCTTCCTCGTGTCCTCCCTGGTGGCCGTCCTCCCGGTGACCGTGGGGGGGGCGGGGTCCCGCGAAGTCGCGTTCCTTCTGGGGGCCCGGCATCTGGGCCTGGACGCCGACCTGGCCATCAGCCTGAGCCTTACGTTCTACGGGATCACCCTGCTGGTTTCCCTCCTGGGCGCCGTGTTCGTTTTCAGGCCCCCGCTCGGGGAGCCCCCGCTCGGGGAGCCGCCGGACGCCCGTCGGCCCGAGCGGGAGGTCCGCGCGGAATGAGTCTCCCGAGGTCCGGGAGTTGTGCTATAGTGGGCCGCCTCCCGCCGGCCGCGGATGCAGGGGACCCCGACATCATGGACACACGCAGGACGCTCGGAATCGCCGCACTCATCATCCTCTTCGGCCTGCTGCTGAGGACCCCGTACCTGCTGCACCGGATGCAGGACATCGACGAGGGGTCTCACGCGGCCGTTGCCGCCATCCTGATGGACGGGGGCCTCCCCTACCGGGACGCCGTCAACAACAAGCCGCCCGGGGTATGGTACGTCTACCTGGCGACCTTTCTTCTGTTCGGCAAATACAACATGTTCGCCGTGCACGCGGTCGCCTTCTTCTGGACCCTGGGGACCGCCCTGGTCCTGGCCCTGCTCGCGAAGAAGCTTTCGGGACGGGCGGCGGCGCTGTTCGCCCTGCTGTTCTATCTCACCTTCACCGCGGCGCTGTATCCCAAGATGATCGCGGCGAATACCGAAATCTTCATGGCGCTGCCCTACTCGGCCGCGGTGCTGCTGCTGTGGTACGCCGTCGAACGCCAGCGGTGGCACCTCCTGATGCTTTCGGGATGCTGTTCGGGTTTGGCGTTTCTGTTCAAGCAGGTCGGCGGCGTGGAGGCGGCGGCGGTTCTGGTCTTTATCCTCTGCATCCCCGCGCTGTCGGAGGGGCGGGGGCGGATCGCGGCCGCGCTCAGGGCATCGGCCCTGTACGGCACGGGCTTCCTCCTGCCGGCCGGGGCCGTCGCCGCCGTGTTCTGCAGGCTCGACATTCTCGACGACTGGGTCTTCTGGAACGTCGCCTACCCGGGCCGGTACATCCGCACGGGGTTTTCCAGCCTCAGCTTCTCCTCCCAGATCCTTGCCGAGTTCGTCCCCTTCGTCCTGTCGACCGTGATCCTGTGGGTGCTCGCCGGCGTCTGGACGCGGCGGGTGTTCTCCGGTCTCCGCAGCCGTGGCCGCGCCTTCGCGCCCCATTTTTCACTTTTCCTGGTCCTGTGGCTGGCGGCGAGCGCGCTCGTCACCTTCGCCGGGAACAGGATGTACGGGCATTACTTCATACAGATCCTGCCCCCGCTCAGCCTGGTGGCGGCGCTTCTGGCCGGGGACTGGGTCCGGGAGAAGCAGGGGGCTCGAAGGCGCGCCTGGATCGCGGCGATCCTGTTTTTGACCCTGGTCCCCGGGGCCGTGTTCACCGGAATGGCCCTGCCCTACGAGGCGGTGACGGAGACCTGGGGCGAATTGAAGCCGGATTTCCGCCCCGCGACCGACTACATAAGGGCCCACACCGATCCCGGGGACAGGATATTCGTCTGGGGCTGGTTCACCCCCTTCTACGTCTATTCGGAGCGGACCCCGGCCACCAGGTTCGTCTTCACCACGATGCTGACCGGCTACAGGCCGGGCGACGGCCCGGGGGAAAAGGACCGGGCCGACATCACCTGGCAGCTGGTCCCGGAGTCGTGGGCGATGCTCGAGGAGGATCTGCGGCGGCACCGGCCCGAACTGATCGTCGACACCTCTCCCGGGGACTACCACTACTTCGGGAGGTACCCCGTGGGGGATTTCCCCGTCCTGTCGGCCTACATCGGGGCCAACTGCAGGCTGGAAACGCGCATCGCGGGGGCGGCCATCTACCGCTGCGGCGGCCGGCCGGCCCCGGGGACGAATTGACCGGCGTGCGGCACGAGGCGGGGAGCCGGCCGGCCCCGGCGCCGCCGGGCCATGACATTGGGGTTGACAATTCCCGGTGCCTGTTCAATAACTGGAATCAGCGCAGGAGGAAATGCAATCCGGTGCGGGATACTCTGTCCCGCGCGGCGAGGGCGCGCCCCAGCGGCGCATCGTGCCTCGGAGGCGGCCCCGGGCGTGTTTCTCCCTCCCGCCCCGGCGCCCGGATCCGGCGCCGGGGCAGGCCATGTACCTTCATTGAAAATAGGGGAGTCGTCTATGATGGACACTACTGAAAGAAACCGCAATCATGCCATGGCTCAGCGGCATGCCGGCATCCGGGCCGGACTGTGCTGGATCGCCCTGGCCGCGCTGCCGTCCCTTCCGGCCCTGGGCCAGAACCTGAAGACCGCGACGCTCGAATGCAAGAGCGAAAATTTTCAACGCACGTTCTGTTCCGTCGGGGCGCCCGTCCAGAAGATCGTCCTGGTCGAGAAGAAGTCCAACGCATCCTGCGTCGAGGGAACGAGCTTCGGAATTTCCGGCAACCACATCTGGGCCGACAAAGGCTGCCAGGCGCGGTTCGAGGTCACCTTCCGCGACGCGGCGGCCGACGAGGCGCAGACCCGGTCGCGGAGGGTCCGCCGGGTGGCCCCGGAGACCACCTCGCTGCGATGCTCGAGCGTGGAGTTCAGACGATCGACGTGCGACGTCGACGGGAGGATCCAGTCGGTAAAGCTCACGCGCCAGCGCTCCCAGGCCCGCTGCGTCGAGGGGACGACTTTCGGATTCTCCGGGAGCCAGGTCTGGGTCGACCAGGGCTGCGACGGGGATTTCCAGGTGCAGTTCATCCCGCGGTCCGAAGCGAGGACCGTGCAGACGAAAAACGTCACCTTCGCCTGCAAGAGCGTCGACAACCAGCCAGGGGTCTGCTACGTTTCCGGGTCGATCGTCGACGTGCGCCTGCAGAGGAAACGATCCAGGGCCTCCTGCGACCTGAACAAGTCCTACGGCTTCAGGGACGATGTCCTGTGGGTCCGGGACGGCTGTGAAGGGGATTTCGAGGTGACCTACCGGCCCGGCCAGGGCACCGACTGGGGGTTCTCCAACAGCCCCTCCATGATCAAGACCCTGACCTGCAAGAGCGATCAGTTCCGGGAGGGGGTCTGCAAGGCGGGGGGGGAGATTTCCGGACTCCGCGTCCTGAAAACCCGGTCCCGCGCCAAGTGCACCGAAAACAAAACCTACGGGTTCAGGAAGGACGAGATCTGGGTGACCGAAGGCTGCGAAGCCGATTTCGAGGTCCTCTACTTCCCGCGTCCCTGACCCGCACGCAACGCGGTCGGCCGGCCCGGGAACGAGGGTACACGGTCCGCGTCGGCGTCGACGAGGTCCAGGTCGAAGCCGTCGTCCTCAGCTGGATGGGGAACCAGGTGCCGGGCCTCACCGCCGCCGATTTCCGGATCTACCCCGACGGACAGCTTCAGGAAATAACCTCCTGCCGGTACGTGGACGAAACCGTCGGGGAGCCCACCGGCCGGCCGTCCCCGGCCGGCCCGCCCTCGAGGAACGAGATCCGCCGCACAATTCTGTTCGTGCTGAACGGTCTGTCTCCGGATCATCTCAAAACGTTTGCCGAAAACGAGATGCGTCCCGGCTACCCGGTGGCCGTCGTCAACGCACACGCATCAGGATGGATCCCCAGTTTGTATCCAGCCGGCGGCAGCTTGCGTCGATCATCGAGACGGGGCTGCTGGCACCCCTGTCCCGCACGCGGATGATCGACGCCGACCGGTGGGAATTGCCCCTGACAGGCCAGGACCGGAGCGCGATGGGCCCGGGAGCGTACCGGCTCCGGATAACCGTGACCGACACGCGGGCGAGGAAGCACCGCACCGCCTCCCGGGAATTCGATTTCGAGATCCTCCGGGGACCATGAGCGGGCGCGCGGCGGGTTTCCGGCGGCCGCCGCCAAATCCGTGCAAACATGGCGGCCGGAAACCGGCAATCCGTAGTACAATGGCGTCAACGACCTTCGTCCATCCTTTCCAGCGCGAGGCGGCAACCATGGCAGACATCGAGGGCACCAACGGACAGAGAACGGATTTCAGGGCCGTCGGACGGGCCAACGTCCCCGGCAGGCTTTCCTTTGTCATCGCCACCGGCAGGGCCAGGTACGGCAACGACTGCGTCGCACCCGGCATGCTCCATGCCAAATTCCTCCGGAGCCCTTTCGCGCGGGCCAGGGTGCGGAGCATGGACATCCGCAGAGCCAGGGCGCTCGACGGCGTGGTCGACGTCGTCACCTGGGACGATCCGGAGGTCCTGGCCGCAAACGGGGGTCTCGTCCACCCCCCGGTCGACACCATGGCCGGCATCCACGGGCCCCTGATTCCGGGCGAGGCCGAGACCGAGGACGAGGAGATCGGCGCGGTCGTCGTCGCCGTCACCGAGGAGATCTGCGACCAGGCCCTCCGGCGGATCGACGTCGAGTGGGAGGTGCTGCCGGCGATCGTCGACGCGCTCGACGGCCTGGCTCCCGCCGCCCCGGTCATCGGGCACGACCCGGGCGGCCTGGTCTCGAATTTTTCCGTGGGGGACGTCGAGGCCGGGTTCCGGGAGGCGGACCACATCCTCGAGTTCGACTGGAGCCACAGCAAAACGGCCTCCCACCCGCCCAACCCCAACGGGAGCGTCGCCTGGTGGGCGCAGGACCCCTGGGGGGCCGAGGGCCCCACCCTGTACATCGAGGGCGTCTGCCCCACCTGGGGCGCCTTCCAGCTCCTCCCCCTGTATGACGTCCCCTTCGACAGGCTCCACCGCAAAACCCTGTTCCAGGGCGGCCGCTACTGCGACTGGATCATCCGCCGCTCCCAGCTCGTCACGCCTCTTCTGGCCCGGCGGACGGGCCGGCCGGTCCGGTGCGTCAATGTCAGGCAGAACGACTACTACACGGCGAACCCGCAGCGCTATTCCCATGTGAAAATCGGCTTCAACCGGGACTCGGCGATCCTGGCCGTCGAGGAGAGCACCATCGGGGACCAGGGCGCTCCGGAGGACAGGGCTTCCGTATCCGGGGGGTTCGAAGCCAGGTTCAGCCCCTTCAACACCACCCGGTGCGTCAACCAGAAGAGCCGCTTTCAGGGCGTCTACACCAATTCGGGCCGCAACACGCTCAGCCAGACCTCCCCGTTCAACTGGGACGTGATGACCATCGCCGAGCAGGTCATCGCGGAACGCCTCGGCATCGACGTCATCGACGTCGCGCTCAAAAACGTCCACGGGCCCTCGTCCCAGCACGATCCCGGGGTCCCGCCCGGCCTCCGGATG
>Ga0123333_10001067_pt1 | contig 29002 bp, 24 predicted proteins | sample BioC12SIPDNA_3_FD_89957 | JGI IMG/M metagenome (GOLD analysis project Ga0123333, IMG submission 89957) | Anaerobic biogas reactor microbial communites from Washington, USA - Biogas_R2_B C12 SIP DNA | ecosystem: Engineered > Bioreactor > Anaerobic > Unclassified | place: Washington, USA... | reverse complement strand
TGTTTTTGTGCACCACAGCGCCATTCAGGGCGAGGGATTCAAGTCCCTGAACGAAGGCGACAGCGTGGAGTTCGAGGTCGTCTCCGGTCCGAAGGGTTACCAAGCCCAGAATGTGGCCAAGCTGTAGCTGCTGTCTCTGATATCCCGGAGGCGCCGGCAATCCCGGGCCTCCGGATTTGCCCCCGACCAGGAAATGCCGCCGCTCCGGCTTTTCGCCGGAGTCCCCTATCCCCACGGCGGTCCGGCTTGGCGCAACCGCCGGCGGCGGAACGTGCGCCGACAATGCGTGTCCCGCGCCGGAGGATGCACGCCCGGAATTCGGTTTCCACGCACCAGGCACCAAGGAAGGAAAACTATATGGCACGAGGTGAAACATCCGTCATCTGCCCCCACTGCAACTGCGAGTCGCGTATTCCTTTTGTCGCCCTCCGCAGAAACAGCTACCACTGTTCCAAGTGCGGGGCGCATATCCCGCTCGAAGGCGTGAGCGCAAACCTGGAGAACCGGAATGCGCCGCCCTCGCGGCCCCGGTCGAAAAGCCCCGCCCACCGCCGCAAGCGGCGGTAATCCCGACGCGGCCCCGCCGAGAAAAAAAGACCCGAAGGAAAAATCTGTTGGCTCCCGGGGATGTTTGGTTTATTCTCAGGAAGGTCCCGGCGGGATGAAGCCCCCACAGGGCTGCAGTGGATCCCCTGCCGGAGTCTAAGTCGACGATGTGTGATCGCGGTCACCGACATCGCCGGCAACCGGTGATAGCCTGCCGCGTATCACCGCAATCGCGGACAATGGACAATGGGCATGTTGCACCCCGTACCTGTTTAGGAGCGAACAGTGGAGCTGCAATGAAAACGATACCCTACCTGCTGAAGAAGGCGTGTACCTGCATCACCATCATGGTGGTCCCCCACGACAACCACAGGCCCCTGAACCTGAAGGTCCCCATCATCGGACTGCTGGCCGCCTTCGTGCTGCTCGCAACCGGGAGCGGGTACCTGTTCTGCCTGGCTGTAAACGGCCTGGAGTACAAGGCCCTGCACCATGAAATGGCCGAAAAGGTGGAGTTCTACTCCGAGCAGTTCAACCAGTGGGACTCGACCGTGATGGCGCTCAAGACGGTCGAGCTGGAATTCCGGGAGCTTTTCTCCTACCGGACAAAAGATGAAGTCCTGGAAAATGTGGACACCTCCTTCGTCGGGTCGCTCGAAATCCCGGACCTCATCGAGGAGCTCAAGGGGCGGATCGACTCGGTCGAGGAGATCAAGGATTACCTGAGCACGCAGAAAGACATCTATGTCGCGACGCCGAAAGGGTACCCCGTCTACGGGCGCCTCACGTCCAAATACGGCAACCGGAAGGACCCCTTCAGCGGCGAGAGGACGTTCCATTCCGGAATCGACATTTCCGCCAGCCTGGGGGCCCCGGTGCGGTCCACGGCCGACGGGGTGGTCAGCCACTCGGGCTGGACGCAGAAGGGCGGGTACCTCGTCGTCATCGAGCACGGGTGCGGCTACTCGACCCTCTATGCGCACAACAAGTCGAACACCGTGAAGGTGGGCGTCAAGGTCAAAAGGGGCGATATCATCGGGTACGTGGGATCGACCGGAAAATCCACCGGGCCGCATCTCCACTACGAAGTCTGGCGGGACGGGAAAACGGTGGACGCGCAGAAATTCCTCCCGAAGAACTCCTAGGGCCCCGTCCTCCCGCGGAAGCGCCCGGCCTGCCCATCCCTGCCCGCATTTACTCAAACCACGCATGCAGACGCCTGCGGCCTGCGCCGGGGGGCCTGATGCCCAGAGCCAAGAAGCCGACCATCCTCCTGGTTTCCGACGGGAGGGCCGAGACGGCCGCCAGGGTTCTCAAGGCGGCCGCGGTGCAGTTCGAAGGGGTGGACTACCATTGCCTGCGCCGGCCCGGGGTCCGCACCGCCGACGAGGTCCGCCGGATCGTCCAGGAGGCGGAGAGGCTGGGGGCCGTCATTTTCTTCACCCTGGTCGGGACCGAGACGCGCAAGGCCATGCAGCAGGCGATGGGGCGCAACGTCGAGATCATCGACCTGCTCGGCCCCGTGATTACGGCGCTGCACAGCCGTTTCCAGAGGGCGCCGGGGGCCGTCCCCGGCCTCCTGTACGACCTCGAGCGCGACCACTACGAGCGCATGGCCGCCTTCGACTATGTCCTGACCCACGACGACGGGCAGCGGATCGGCGAACTCGGCCGCGCGGACCTGGTGCTGGCCGGGGTTTCGCGCTCCTCGAAAAGCTCGACCTGCTTCTACCTGGCCTTCCAGGGGATCCGCGCGGCGAACGTGCCCCTGATCCCCGGGGTCGAGCCCCCGCCCCAGCTGCTGAAGCTCCCGAAAAACCGCGTGATCGGCCTGCGGATCAACGTGCAGCGGCTGCTCGGCGTCCGGGAGGCGCGGGTGTCCAACAGCGCTCTGGATGCGGCGGGGGACTACGTCGACCGCAGGGCCGTGGCGGCCGAGGTCAACGAGGCGAACCGGCTGATGGACCGGCAGCGCTGGAAAACGATAGACGTTTCCTACCTGGCCGTCGAGGAGATCTCCCGGCAGGTCCTCTACCTGCGCTGGCCGAAGCGGGGGCGGTAGCCCGGAGGAGGCCGCGGTCGCCAAACCGGGAGCCCCGGGCCTTTGCTGTTTACAAGGCGGCCCCGCGGGGCTCATTATAGGGGTGCATTGCGGACTCCGTGGATCGCCCCGCCGGGCGGCCGATCCCGGGGCCGCCGGTTCTACCGGGAGGGGGGACATGAAGGAAGACTCGATGGATCCGATGCCGGAACCGGCGCCGGATGCCCGCCCGGCGATGCCCGGGGAGGTGGCCCTGTCCGACAGGGGCAGGAAGTTTCTCAGCCAGACCAGGCCGTGGGTGCGGTTCATGTCCGTCATGATCTTCGCCGGCGCCGTGTTCATGATCCTGGGAGGGGTGATGGTCGCCGTGGTGGGCCTCTCCCGGAACACGGTCCCCGACGGCGGATTCGCCGGCCTGCCCTTCGGCAACTTTCTCTACCTCGGGCTGCTCTATGTGGCGCTGGCGCTTCTGTATGTCGGCCCCGGGGTCTGCCTTTCCCGTTTCGCGGCGGCCATCAAGAAGCTGGAGGCCGCGCCCGCATCCGAGGCTCTGGAGAAGGTCCTGAAATCCCAGAGGTCCTTCTGGCGCTACGTCGGCATTCTCGCCGTCGTCAGCCTCGTCGTCCTGGCCTCCCTGCTGGCCTTTTTCCTGGCCGTGACCCTGTTTATGTTCATCAACAGATAGGCGCATGCGATGAAGCCCGAGATCCACATCATCGGAGGGGGGCTGGCCGGGTCGGAGGCCGCGTACCAGGCGGCCCGCCGGGGGGCGGACGTGTGCCTGCACGAAATGCGCCCCGGCCTGACGACCCCGGCCCACACGACCGGGCTGCTCGGGGAGCTGGTCTGCAGCAACTCCCTGAAGTCCGATCTCGAGGGGACGGCCGCCGGGCTGCTCAAGGCCGAGCTGCGGCGCATGGGCAGCCTTCTGATGCGGATCGCCGACCAGGTGCGGGTCCCCGCCGGACACGCGCTGGCCGTCGACCGGGAGGAGTTCGGCCGCCGAATCACCGAAGAGATTTCGGCAAACCCGCGCATCCGCATCCTCCGGGAGGAGGTGCGCCGGATCCCCGAAGACGGCATCGCCGTCGTCGCCACGGGCCCCCTGACCTCCCCCGCGCTTTCGGAGGACATCGCCCGCTTTGCCGGGGCGGAGAACCTGTATTTTTACGACGCGATTTCGCCCATTGTCGACGCCCGCAGCCTGGACAGGTCCAGGCTGTTCGCCGCATCGCGCTACGGCAAGGGGGGCGCCGATTACCTGAACGCCCCGCTCGGGAGGGACGCCTACCTCCGCTTCCACGACGCCCTCCTCGGCGCGGAGTCCGCCCCGCTGCGGGCCTTCGAAAAGCCGGTCTTCTTCGAGGGTTGCCTCCCCGTCGAGGAGCTGGCGCGCAGGGGGGTGGACGCCCTCAGGTTCGGCCCGATGAAGCCGGTCGGCCTGACCGACCCCGCGACGGGGAAGCGGCCGTACGCGGCCGTCCAGCTGAGGCTGGAAAACCGGATGGCCGACTGCTACAACCTGGTCGGGTTCCAGAACCACATGAAGTACGCCGAACAGGCCCGCGTGTTCCGGCTGATCCCGGGGCTGGAGAGCGCCGAGTTCGTGCGGTTCGGCCAGATCCACCGGAACTCCTACATCCACGCGCCGCGCCTGCTCGGCCCGACGCTCCAGGCCCGGACGCGGCCGGGCCTTCTGTTCGCGGGGCAGATCTGCGGGGTGGAGGGGTATGTCGAATCCATTGCCGCGGGACTCCTGGCCGGGATCAACGCCGGGCGCCTGGCCCGGGGGCTCGAGCCGGTCCGACTGCCGGAACCGACCGCCTGCGGCAGCCTGCTCGGCTACATCACCTCGGGCGCGGACGGGCACTTCCAGCCCGCCAACATCACGTTCGGGCTGATGGCCGCGGGCGCCGATTGCGGCGGCGCCCGGGACCGCAAGGAGCGGCGCCGCCTGCAGGCAGAGCGCGCTCTCGGGCTGGTGGACGCCTGGATGGGGGCGCTCGAGGCGGGTCCGGACATCCGGGATTGAGGAGGCTCATGGCCGGGACACTGGCAGAATGGATCGCCGAATACCTCGACTACCTCCGCTACCAGCGGAGCCTGTCCGGGCACACGGTCCGGGGCTACGCCTCGGATCTCGGCCAGTTTCTAGACTACCTGACCCACACCCCGGAAGGGGACCCCCGCCCCGAGCCCGCGCTCGGGCAGATCGACAACCTCACCATCCGGGAGTTTCTCGGCGTTCTCTACCGGAAGAGGAACCGGAAGTCGTCGGTCGCGCGCAAACTGGCCTCCATCCGCTCCTTCATGAAATACCTCGCCACCCGGGGGGCGATCGGGACGAACCCGGCCAGGAGCGTCGTCTCCCCGAGGCGGGACATGCGCCTTCCGGACACCCTGGCGGTCGACACGGTCGCCCGTCTGGTGGAATCCCCCGATGCGGGCACCGACGGCGGGAAGCGCGACCGCGCCATCCTCGAGCTGCTCTACGCGGCCGGGATCCGGGTGGGCGAGCTGGTCGGGCTCAACCTCGGGGACGTCCGCCTGCAGGAGGGTCTCCTGCACGTCCTCGGCAAGGGCTCCAAGGAGCGCGTCGTCCCCTTCGGCCGCAAGGCGGGGGAGGCCATGGCCGCGTACCTGCGGGTGCGCGCCCGGGCTCCGGCCCGCGCGCCGCAATCGGACCTGGAGGCGGTCTTCCTCAACGCCAGGGGGGGGCGGCTGACGGCCAGGAGCGTCTGGAACATCGTCGACCGCTACGTCGGGCAGCTGGCCGAGCGGCTCAGGGTGCACCCCCACACGCTCCGGCACACGTTCGCCACCCACATGCTCTCGGCCGGCGCGGACCTGCGCACGATCCAGGAGCTTCTGGGCCACGAGAGCCTCTCGACGACGCAGAAGTACACCCACGTTTCGGTCGAGCAGCTGATCCGGGTCTACGAGTCGAGCCACCCGCGCGCGCGGCCCCGCGCGGGCGGGCGATGACGGGCATCGGGGTCCGGTGCCGGCGTGGCGACCGGAGCCCGGTCAGCTTCTCCCTGCGCGGCGGGCGGCAGGACGTCGCCAGGGTCCTCGACCGGTGGTACGGGCCGGCGGCGCGGTATTTCAAGGTGCGGGCCGGCGACGGCGCCATCTACATCCTCCGCCACGACGAGGAGGACGACCGCTGGAGCCTGGCCGCATTCAGGGGGACGCAAGTCCCGGAGAAACCGACGGAAGGAATCCCGTGAGCGCACAGCGACTGTTTCTGATCGACGGCATGTCCCACATCTACCGTGCCTACTATGCCATCCGCAACCTGAGCAACTCCAGGGGGATGCCGACGAACGCCGTCTTCGGCTTCACCTCGATGCTGCGCAAACTCGTCGAGGAGCACCGTCCCGAATACCTGGGCGTCGCCCTGGACCTGGAAGGCCCCACCGTGCGGCACGAGACGTTCCGGGACTACAAGGCCACCCGCAAGCCGATGCCGCCGGACCTGGTCGACCAGATCCCCTACATACGGAAGGTGTGCGGCGCGTTTAGGGTGCCGGTCATCGCCTACGAGGGCTACGAGGCCGACGACGTCATCGGGACGCTGGCGCGCAAGGCGACCATGGAGGGCCTGGAGACGGTCGTCGTGACCAGCGACAAGGACATGCTGCAGCTGGTCAACGACAGCGTCCGCGTCCTGGACACGATGAAGAACAACCTCGTGCTCGACCGCGACGGGGTGCAGGAGAAGCTGGGCGTGCGCCCCGACCAGGTGGCCGACCTGCTCGGGCTGTGGGGGGACGCCTCCGACAACATACCGGGCGCTCCGGGGATCGGGGAAAAGGGCGCACGCGAGCTGATCCGGGCCCACGGCAGCATCGACGCCCTGCTGGCCGATCCCGGCCGGATCTCCAAAAAGTCCCACCGGGAAAGCCTCGCGCAGAATGCCGACCGCGTCCTCATGAGCCGGGAACTGGCGACGATCCGGCAGGATCTGCCGATCGATCTGGACCTGGCCGCCCTGGAGCGCTCCGAGCCCGACCGGGAGGCTGCCTACGCGCTCTTTTCGGAACTGGAGTTCCACTCCCTGATGCGGGAGTTTTCCGCGGAGGCCGCGTCCCCCCCGGCCAGGGGGCGCTGGCACTCCGGCGAGGGCCCCGGGGGGGCGCCGGCGACCGCAGGCGGCCGCGCGGCCCTCTACATGCAGCTGGCCTACAGCCGGGGCACCCTGGGCCGCAGAACCGCCCGCTTCGGGTGCGCGGCTGCCGTGTCGGGGGACGCGGTCCTGTACGATTTCGGCAACGAGGCCGATGCCGCCGCCTGGCGCCGCCTGGCCGGGGATCCCGGCCTGAGGAAGGTCTGCTGGGACTCCAAGCTCTGGATGCTGTCGCAACGGGACCGGGGGCTGCAGGCTGCGGCCCCGCCCGAGGACGCGATGCTGATGGCGTTTTTGACCGCGCCGAACGCCGGGGATTATTCCCTGGAGCGGTGGGCCCTGGAGCAGCTGGGCGTCCCGGTCGAGGCCGACCACGTCGAGGAGGAGGGCCTGCTGCCGCCCGACCGGGACCAGGTCAAGGAAAGGCTCAGCGGCCAGGCTGCCGCCCTCATCGGGCTGCACGCGAAGCTCGAGCCGCGCCTGGACGGGGAGGGGCTCCGGTGGCTCTACGACAACATCGAGCTCCCGCTCGTCCCGGTCCTGGCGGCCATGGAAACCAACGGCATCCGGGTCGACCGCGGGATCCTCGAGGAGATGTCCGCGGAAATGGACGCCCAGCTCGAGGGTCTCAAGCGGGACATCCACCAGGCGGCCGGCACCGAGTTCAACATCAACTCCCCGAAGCAGCTCGGCGCCGTCCTGTTCGAGAGGCTGAACCTCCCGTCCGGGCGCCGCACGCGCAAGACGGGGTCCTACAGCACCGACCAGGCGGTGCTCGAGGAGCTCGCCGCGACCTACGAGCTCCCGAGGCTCGTGCTCGACTACCGGCAGACGGCCAAGCTCAAGTCGACCTACGTCGACGCGCTCCCCGCGCTGATCCACCCGCGGACGGGCCGGGTCCACACGTCGTTCAACCAGACCGGGACCGCCACGGGCCGCCTGTCGAGCTCCGACCCGAACCTGCAGAACATCCCCGTCCGGACCTCGGCGGGGCGCCGGATCCGGCGCGCGTTCGTCGCCGACGAGGGGAACGTGCTGCTTTCGGCCGACTACTCCCAGGTGGAGCTGCGGGTGCTGGCGCATCTATGCGGGGACCGCGTGCTGGTCGAGGCCTTCCGGGCGGGCGAGGACATCCACGAGCGGACGGCGCGCGAGGTCTTCACCCGGGAGGAGCTCGACAATCCCGCGGAGTGCCGCCGCCGCGCCAAGGTCATCAACTTCGGGATCATCTACGGGCTTTCGGCCTTCGGGCTGGCCCAGACGCTGGGCATTTCCAGGGACGCGGCCCAGAAATTCATCGATGCGTACTTCGAGCGCTACCGGGGGGTCCGGGACTGGCTCGACGCCACGCTCGAGGACGCGCGCCGCACCGGGGTGGTGCGGACGCTCTTCGGGAGGCTGCGGCCGATACCGGATATCCACAGCAAGGACCACAACCTGCGCCAGTTCGCCGAACGGACGGCGGTCAACAGCCCCATACAGGGGACTGCGGCGGACATCATCAAAATCGCCATGATCCGAATCCACCGGGTTCTCACGGAGAAGCGGCTCGCGTCCCGGATTCTGCTTCAGGTGCACGACGAGCTGATCCTGGAGGTCCCGGAGACGGAGCTCGAGGAAACCTCGGCGCTTCTGCGGGGGGAAATGGAGCGGGCGGCCGATCTCGACGTGCCCCTGGTCGTGGACCTGAAGGCGGCCGAGAACTGGATGGAGGCAAAATAATTGGAACTGCAGCCGCCGTTTTCCGTACATGTCAGGTGGTGTCGTGCAGCCCGGGAGGCCCGGAAACGGGCGGCGGCTGCACCCCGGCGGCGCGGTGAAACGATGCAGTCAACCATCCCCCGAACGTAATGGGTTTTCGAAAAGAGGAGAAAACAGTGCCCTCGGAGCTCCGGGAAACGTCCATCAGCCTCGACGGCCTCCACGCCGACATCGGGCGCAGCGAGCCGGCGGCCGACAACCTGCTTGTCCGGTATTTCATCGCGGGCGACGACGGCGCTTTCGCGCAGCTCGTCGGCAAATACAAGGACGCCATCACCAACTACATCAACATGATCCTGGGGGATTACGAGACCTCCGCCGACCTGTGCCAGGAGACCTTTCTCAGGGTTTACCGGAACATCCACCGCTACAGCAACGTCTACCAGTTCTCCACGTGGATCTACCGGATCGCGACCAACCTCGCGATCGACGAGATCCGGTACCGCAAGAGGCGCGGCCGGGTGTTCTACCGCAATATCTGGGGGAAGCGGGCGCCCGAGGATGGGGGCCCGCCCGAGCAGGAGATCGCCGACGCCCGGTCCGGACCCGGCGAGGAGGTGCTGCGCAGGGAGAGCGGCCGGATCATCGGGGACGCCATCCGGTCCCTGCCGGAGAAGTACCGGACGGCCTTCGTCATGCGGGAGGTCCAGGAATTGCCCTACGAGACCATCGCAACGGTGCTACAGTGTTCGCCGGGGACCATCAAGTCCAGGCTCCACAGGGCGCGGGAACTGCTGCAGAGAAAATTGGAACGCTACAAATGAACCGACGTACCAGCTGGTAGTCGCAAAGGACGGACCTTAGGAAGTGCCTGTATGAACTGCCGCACCTTTCAGAAGCAACTGGAGGATTACCTCGAAAACGGCATGGATTTCGCCGGCCGCTTCGGGATGGAACGGCATGCCCGGCAATGCGTCCGCTGCGGCCGGGAGCTGGCCTCGGCCGAGGACCTGCGCCGGCGGGTCCATGACATGGAAAGGGTCAAGGCGCCCGCAGATTTCGAGGCTTCGATCCTCGACGCGATAGCCGCGCGCAAGCTCCGCCGCCGTTTTCCGGCCGTCCGGCGGCTCTGGGTGTTCGGTTTCGACCTGCCCTCGCTGCGGACCTGCGCCCTGGCCGCCGGCGTTGCCCTCGCCCTGGGGGCGGGCTGGCTCGCCTGGCTCGGCCGGGACGGGTCCGGCCCGGGCGGGGACGCGGCTTTCCCGCCGCCCGCCTTCGAGGGATTCCGCCCCGAATGGGACGCGGCCGGGTACGGACGGGGGCTGACCGTGTATGTGCAGACCGACGAGAACGACTACCGCGAATACACGGCCATCGGCCCGGATGACCTCCCCATGATTGTCCCCCTGCCGAACACCATCCGGATGCAGATCGGCCTGCCCTCGGAAGAGTATTTCATAACCAATGTCAGCCACTAGATCCGCCATGACACGAATGATGTCCATCCGTTCCGCATGCCGCCTGTGCCTGGTTGCCCTGCTCCCGGCGGCGTTTCCCGCCGGCCTCCGGGCCGAGTCCCCCTACGAGGCGTCGGCGCTGGTCCGCATCCATGTCACCAACGAGCTGCGCGCAACCGGCGAGGCCTTGGTGCTGACCGGGCGCCTCCTGGAAGAGTACAACCCGGTCGTGATCCAGAAATTCTCCTCGCCGGGAGTCGTACTCGACGCCGGCGGCCACATCATGACGTTTCTGGGCTACGGCAGGATTTTCATCGAAAGGGCGAACTCCCGGTTTGAAATCGAGGCCTCCGAAGGCCGGCGCCACCGGGGGGATCTCGTGGGCATCGACCACGGCAACGGGGCCGCCGTAATCCACGTTCCCGAAGGCGGGCTGCGCCGGACGTCCATCTGCGCCGAATGCGACCTCCACGAGGGGGCCACCGTCATCGCCCCCGTTCTTCAGGGCCCGGCCGGCGCGCGGTTCCGGGCGACCCAGGTTCTCTCGATCAGCCCGAGGGGCGTCCTGCGGGAACAGTCCGGGTGGGTGGTCCGGACCAACCGCCCGCTTCTTGACGTCGGACAGCCCTTGTTCACCGGCGATCACCGGGTGCTCGGATTCATCGTCAGCCAGGATCCCTCGGGGGTGCGCAGCGTGGTCTATCCCGTTGCGGAGCTTCTGGCATCCGCACAGAAAATCATCGAGAAAAACGGGGACATCCGCACGGGCTGGCTGGGGGTCTATCCCGAGAACATCCGCCTGCCCTCCGGAACCGGGGTGGGGATCGGGCGCGTCGTCCCCGACGGCCCGGCGCACAGGGCCGGGCTCGCCCCGTCCGATATCGTGCTCCGCTACAACGGCCGGAAGGTCGAGGACGTGCTCGGGCTTATCCACCTGGTCGAGGACACGCCCGTCGGGGCGGTGGCGGAGCTGGAGATCCTCCGCCGCGGGCAGCCCCTGAAACTGACGGCCCAAATCGGGGAGCGGCAGCACCGCAACCCGCTCGAGGACCTGATGCTCGACCTGCAGGACCCGTTTGAGCCGGCGCGGCTGACGACCGACCCGGGGCGGACTGCAGGGGCGGAGAGGCCCCGGATCGGGTTCGACACCGTCGCCCTGACGCCCGAACTCGCCCGTTTCCTGGAGATCGGGGCCGACAAGGGCCTCCTGGTCCTCAACATCGCGCGGCAGTCCCCGGCCGACAGGGCGGGTATCAAAAACGGCGATGTCATCCTGTCGGTCGACGGAGACCCGGTGGACGACCCCGGGCGGGTTTCCACCTACCTGCGCGGACTGCCCAACGGTTCGATCGTCTCGGTACAGGTTCTCCGCAAGAACGCGGTACGGGAGGTCGAGGTCCGCCTGCCCGATCCGATCCCTTGACAGGGGTCGGTCCCCTGAACCTGAAAAGGGTCAGGCCCCTGAACCTGGAAAGGGTCAGGCCCCTGAACCTGGAAAGGGTCAGGCCCTTTCATCCGCCCTTTCCCCGGCCAGGGCCTGCTCCCATTTCCATGCGGATTCCATCATCTCGTCCAGGCCCCTCTCGGCCCTCCAGCCCAGCTCCCTGTTGGCCAGCGACGCGTCGGCCCACACCTGCTCGATGTCCCCCGTCCTGCGGCCGACGAGGCGGTATTTCAGCTTCCGCCCCGACACCTTTTCGAACGACCGGATCGCCTCGAGGACGCTGGTCCCCTTGCCCGTGCCGAGGTTGTAGACCTCGAAGTCCGACCGCGTCCTGCCCTCGATCATCCGGGCGACGGCAAGAACGTGGGCGTTGGCCAGGTCGACGACGTGAATGAAGTCGCGGACCGCGGTTCCGTCCGGCGTTTGGTAGTCGGAACCGAAGACCTCCAGCTCCTCGCGCAGGCCGATGGCCGTCTGCGTGATGAACGGGGCCAGGTTGTTGGGGATGCCCCGGGGAAACTCCCCGATCCGGGCCGATTCATGGGCGCCGACGGGGTTGAAGTAGCGCAGCGCGATGGCCCGGATCCCGTAGGCCCGGACCGAAAAGCGGATCATCTCCTCGGAGATCTGCTTGGTGCTCCCGTAGGCGGACCAGGCTTCCTTGACCGGGGAGGTCTCCCGGACCGGCAGCTCGTCGGGCTGGCCGTAGACGGTGCAGGAGGAGGAGAAGACGAGGTTTGCGATCCGGTGCGCCCGCATCCCCTCCAGGATATTCATCAGGGAAACGAGGTTGTTGCGGTAGTAGAGCAGGGGGTCCTTCATCGATTCGCCGACCGCCTTGTAGGCGGCGAAATGGATGATCCCGCACAGCCCGGGGACCGCCCCCAGAAGGGCGACCGTCCGTTCCCGGTCGAGCAGGTCGAACTGGTGGAACCCGGGCCTGGCGCCGGTGATGGCGGCGATCCTGTCGACGACCCCGGCGTGGGAGTTCGACAGGTTGTCGACGATGACGACGTCAAACCCCTGCTCCTGCAGCGCCACGGCCGTATGCGACCCGATGTAGCCGGTGCCGCCCGTCACGAGTATCTTCCGATTGCGTTGCGGGGTCTGTGCCATGGTCCTGTTTCGGCGCCTCCGGGGTCCAGGCCTGATTGTAGCCGCAGGCGCCCGTAAAAGGAAAGAGGAGAAAAGGCCCCGAATCCGGTCCGGGGGCTAGGCGCAGGCCAGCAGGGCCCGCTTCACCAGGGTCCTGGCGATCTGGATCTTCCACGTGTTCCGGTCGCCGGGGAGGGCCCGGGCGGTTTCGACCGCCGCGGCGCCCGCGGCGTCGGCGCTCTCCTCGGTGATCGCCTTCCCGCGGATGGACTCCTCGGCCGCCGTGGCCCGCCAGGGCTTGTTGTAGACGGCGTTGAGGCATATGCGGGCGCTGCCGCCGTGAGCGGCCACGGCGCAGTTGACGATGGGGAAGTCGATCGATTTGCGGATCGCGAACTTCAGGAAGGCGCTTTTCGAACCGGCGTCCGGGCGGGGGATCTGGATCTCCGTGACGATCTCGTCGGGGGCCAGCACCGTGGAGCCGGGCACGGCCATGTCCCAGAACTCCCCGGCGTCGATCAGGCGCCTGTCGGTCTGTATCCTGGCGCCGAGCGCGACCAGGGCCGGGGCCGTGTCGCTCGGGTTGACGGCGAAACAGGACCGGATGGCGCCGAAGATGGAGTGGTACCGGTTGTCCCCGGAGACGGCGAAGCACTGCGTCCCCCCCTTGCGGATGCAGTGGAACCGGTTGTCGGGGAGGCGGAAGTACCAGCAGCGGGTCAGCTGGCAGATATTGCCGGCCAGAGTGCCCATCTCCCGGATGTGCGGGGAAGCACTCCGGTGGGCCGCTTCGGCCAGCGCCCCGTAGCGGGCCCGGACGGTTTCGCTTCGGGCGATGTCCTCGAGCCGTGTCGTGGCGCCGATCCGGAGCCCGGCCGCGTCCTCTTTGATGAAATCCAGGCCCGGGATGGTTTTCAGGTTCACGACGGTTTCAGGGTACTCCGGCAGCACTTCGAACCGCAGGGTGCCGAGCAGGTCCGTCCCGCCCGAGAGCGCCGAAGCCCCGCCTCCCCGCAGGATGGAAGCGGCCTCCTCGACCGTGTGCGCATCGACATGGTTGAATCTCCTGATTGTTTTCATCGGGGGCTCCCGTTCCCTTTCATGGCGGCGATTGCCGCCGGACTGCCGTGACAGAGGTCTTCAGGCCTTCTTCAGCTCCCGGGCCGCCTGCAGCACGGCCGGGGGATGCTGCTGGTAGCTGGCGCAGCGGCAGAGGTTGCCGCCGAGGGCGTCGCGCGCGTCCGCTTCCGTGGGGTCGCCGTTGCGGTCGAGCAGGGCTTTCGCCGTGCAGACGAAGCCCGGCGTGCAGTAGCCGCACTGGAAGGCGTTGTTGTCGATGTAGGCCTGGATGATGGGGTGGCCGGATTTGGCGATCCCCTCCGCCGTTTCGACGGCCGCGCCGCCGCATTCGCAGGCCAGGGTCAGGCACGACAGCACGGGGCGGCCGTTGACGATGACGGTGCAGGACCCGCAGGCGCCCAGGCCCCCGCACCAGTCCTTCGGCGAGGTCAGCCCGATCGTGTCGCGCAGCAGCTGCCGCAGGCTCCAGTGCGGCTCCACCGCGAGCCGGTATTTCCCGCCGTTGACCGTCAGTTCGACCGTTTTCTGGGCCTCGACCTGGATCGTCGTGCACACGGGCGGCTCCGCCGGCGGGGGCCCGGCGGCGGGCTCGGCGGCGGCCGCCTGCCCGGGGATCCCCGGGATCGACGCCAGGGCCGGCGCTCCGACCGCGATGCCGGCATCCTTGAGGAATGACCGGCGGGATACGCTCCCGGAGCTTTTGGGGGTGGCATCCGATTTTTTTTCTTCTGGCATGACTGGACTCCATTTCGGTCTTCGGTTGTCCTGCGATCCGACGCCGCGGTCCGGCAGAGGCGGCACATTGGTTACATACGACGCCGTTCCGGTATTTGTTTTGCGCGTTTTTGAAAACCTGGCAGTTTCGGCATGCAAGGTTGCCCCGAGCATACCCCGGCCTCTTCGCCGCCTGTCAAGCACAATCGGGCCCCCCGGGGCCCCCGGGCCCCCCGGGGCACACGGCTGGCTCATTGACCCCGTCGGCCGCGGGCCGTACAATGAAGGGTCCGGTTTGCCTATGTTAAACGAAATAATCGTTCGCGGTGCGCGCCAGCACAACCTGAAGAATCTCAACCTGGAGATTCCGAGGCATAAAATAACCGTTATCACGGGTTTATCCGGATCCGGGAAATCCAGCCTCGCCTTCGACACGATCTACGCCGAGGGCCAGCGCCGCTATGTCGAATCCTTGTCGTCCTATGCGCGCCAGTTTCTGGAGCGGATGGAGAAGCCGGAAGTCGACAGCGTCGAGGGGCTGTCGCCCGCCATCAGCATCGAGCAGAAAACCACGAGCCGGAGCCCCCGTTCCACCGTGGGCACGGTCACGGAGATCTACGATTACATGCGCCTGCTGTTCGCCTCGGTGGGGGCGCCGAGCTGCCATGTCTGCGGCAAGCCGATCTCCCGCCAGACCCCGGAGCAGATCGTCGATGCGATCGCGTCCTATCCCGCGGGCGCCCGGGTCACCGTCATGGCCCCGGTCGTGCGCGACCGGAAGGGGGAGTTCCGGAAGCTTTTCGAGACCTATCTCGGGAAGGGGTACCTGAAGGTGCGCGTCGACGGGCGGGTGCGCGACCTGGACGAGGACATCCGGCTCCGCAAGAATCACAACCACACCATCGAGGTCATCGTCGACCGGGTCCTGATCCGGGAAGGCCTCCGGCGCCGGCTGGAATCCTCGGTGCAGGCAGCGCTGCGTTTGGCCGAGGGCCTGGTCTCCGTCGAAGTCCAGGACGGGGAGGAACGGATATTTTCCGAGCGGCAGGCCTGCGTCGACTGCGGCGTCAGCATCCCCACCCTGGAGCCCCGGTCCTTCTCGTTCAATTCCGCCCACGGCGCCTGCCCCGCCTGCAACGGGACGGGGGTCGAGAGACTGGCCGACCCGGAGGCCATCGTCGCGGATCCGGACCAGCCGGTCTCCTCCCTGGAGTTCGCCGTTACCAGCGCCCGTCTGGTGCGGCACCTGCGCGCGTCGCTCGACTTCATCGTCCGGGAGTCCGGCATCGATCCCGGCACGCCCTTCAGCCGGATGCCCGCCGCGGCCCGCCGCGCCTTCTTCTACGGCAACCTCGATGCGCCCGGCGCCGGCGCGGCGCCCAAACGGGCCCGCGGCACGTTCGAGGGCGTCTGCCGGTGGATCGAGTCCCTCGGCGCCGCCGAGGGCGGCGCCGACGCCCTGCAGGAGTGCGAGAATCTGTTCACGGCCCGGCCCTGCGCGGCGTGCGCGGGGTCCCGCCTCCGGCCCGAAAGCAGGGCGGTGAAGATCAACGGGCTGTCCGTTTCCGACTACGCCCGCATGCCGCTCGAACAGGCCCGCGAGGCCTTCGCGCGCATCGAGCTGACCGGGAGGGAGTCGCAGATCGCCGCTCAGGTGCTCGCAGAGATCCGCGACCGCATCGAGTTCCTCCTCGACGTCGGGGTGGGCTACCTGTCCCTGGACCGCCCCGCGGCGTCGCTCTCCGGCGGCGAGGGGCAGAGGATCCGCCTGGCCACGCAGATCGGCTCCCGCCTGCGGGGGGTCCTCTACGTCCTGGACGAGCCCTCGATCGGCCTGCATCCCCGGGACAACAGCCGCCTGCTCGACACCCTCGTCGAGCTCAAGGGCCTCGGGAACACGGTCCTCGTCGTCGAGCACGACGAGGACACCATGCACAGGGCCGACCATATCATCGACCTCGGGCCGGAGGGGGGGCGCGCCGGGGGCGCCGTCGTGGGCTCCGGCACGCTGGCCGACATCATGCGGGCCCCCGGTTCCCTGACCGGGAAATACCTCAAAGGCGAGCTCTCCATCGAGGTCCCCGCCTCCAGGCGCAAGGGGAACGGCAAGCGCGTGACCGTCGTGGGGGCGCGCCAGAACAACCTGAAGAACCTGCGGGTCTCCTTCCCCCTCGGGATGCTCGTGTGCGTGACCGGGGTGTCGGGGGCGGGCAAATCCTCGCTCGTCGACGATATTCTCTACCGGGTCCTGGCCCGGAAGCTCCACCGGGCCGTGACGCAGCCCGGCCTGCACGACCGGGTCCTCGGGATCGAGCACCTGGACAAGGTGATCGAAATCGACCAGTCCCCCATCGGCCGCACGCCGCGGTCGAACGCCGCGACCTACACGGGGCTGTTCACCCCTCTGCGGGAACTGTTCGCCATGCTGCCGGAATCGCGCATGCGCGGCTACCGCGCGGGGCGGTTCAGCTTCAACGTCCGGGGGGGGCGGTGCGAGGACTGCCAGGGCGACGGGATGCGCCGCATCGAGATGAGCTTCCTCCCCGACGTCCACGTGCTGTGCGAAACCTGCCGGGGGAAACGCTACAACAATGAAACGCTCTCGGTGAAGTACAAGGGGTATTCGATCGCGGACCTGCTGGCGATGAACATCAGCGACGCCTGTGCGCTGCTGGGCCACCTCCCGCACATCGCGCGGAAGCTCGAGACCCTGGACGCGGTCGGGCTGGGGTACGTTCAGCTCGGCCAGCCGGCGACGACGCTTTCGGGGGGGGAGGCCCAGCGGGTGAAGCTCTCCCGGGAACTCAGCCGGCGCGCGACCGGGAGAACCCTGTACATCCTCGACGAGCCCACCACGGGGCTCCACTTCCACGACGTCAGGAAGCTGCTGGAGATCCTGGGCAGCCTCGTGGACCTGGGGAACACGGTCGTCGTCATCGAGCACAACCTCGACGTCATCAAGACGGCCGACTGGGTCATCGATCTCGGCCCCGAGGGGGGCCTGGGGGGCGGGGAGATCGTCGCCGAGGGGACCCCCGAGGCGGTCGCCCGCAGCGCGGCCTCCGCCACCGGCCAGGCCCTCGGCAGGGTGCTCGGCCGGCGCCGGCGGCGCGCCACCGGGCGCCGGAGGGGCGCCACCGGGTGCCGGAAGGGCGCCACCGGGTGCCGGAAGGGCGGCCATGAAAGTCAGTGAAATCTTCTACAGCATCCAGGGGGAATCGACCCATGCCGGCAGGCCGTGCGCCTTCATCCGCCTGGCCGGCTGCGACCTGCGGTGCAGCTACTGCGACACCGAATACGCCCGGACCGGGGGCACGGAGATGTCCGTTCCCGGCATTCTCCGGGCCGTCGCGGCCTACCCGACCCGCCTGGCGCTGGTGACGGGCGGCGAGCCGATGCTCCAGGCGTCCGTCCACGATCTTTTCGCGGCCCTGCTCGAGCGGTCCTACACGGTGCTGCTCGAAACCGGGGGGCACCGGCCGCTCGGGGGCGTCGACCCCAGGGTCTGCAAGATCATGGATTTCAAGTGCCCGTCGAGCGGCATGGCGGACCGCAACCTCTACGAGAACATCCGCTTTCTGACCCCCCGGGACGAACTGAAGTTCGTCGTTTCGGACCGGGAGGATTTCGACTGGGCCTGCGGCCTGATCCGGCGGCACCGGGATGCGCTCCGGGTCGGGAGCATCCTGGTCTCGCCCGTCGGCGGCACGGTGCCGCCCGACACCCTGGCCGGATGGATACTGGAGTGCGGGCTCGACGTCCGCCTGCAGCTGCAGCTGCACAGGATCCTCTGGCCCGGCATCGATCGGGGGGCATGACATGGCGCCGGCCGGCAGGGGATCGCAAACCCCGGGGCGCCGCCCGGAGGCGGCCCCATGAGCGCGTGGGAGCTGCTGCAGCCGGTGCGGGACCGGGTACGGGACGAGGTCGGGGTCCTCAGGAAGGCGGGCAGGGTGTCGGTGGCTTTGTGCCACCCCTCCCCCTACGCCGTCGGCATGAGCTCGCTCGGGTTCCAGACGCTGTACCGGGAGATGAACCTGCATCCCGGCGTCTCGGCCGAAAGGGCCTTCCTCCCCGACAGCCCGGAGGAGTACCGCCGGCGCCGGGTGCCGGTTTTCACCTACGAAAACGAAACCCCGCTGGGCGATTTCCCCGTCGTCGCCTTCAGCATCGCCTGGGAGCTGGAACTGCCCGGCCTGCTGGAGATGCTCGATTCGAGCGGCATCCCCCTGAGGAGGGAGGACCGATCCGGGGCCCATCCACTCATCGTGGCCGGCGGCCCCCTCTCCGTGTCGAACCCGGTCGTCCTGGCGCCTTTCGTGGACCTGGTATGTTTGGGCGAAGGCGAAGACCTGGTGCACACTTTCCTCGAGCAGGCGCCCGGGACGCCGAAGGCGGACCTGCTCGGGCGGCTAGGCCGGGTGCCGGGATTCTACGTCCCCGGCGTCTCCCCCGGCATCCCGGCGCCGGCGCGGGCCGATGACGCCCGCCTGCCGGCCTGCTCGCAGATCGTGACGCGCCGGGCGGTCTGGGCGTCGATGTTTCTCGTCGAGGCCGGAAGGGGGTGCTCCCGCGGGTGCGCCTACTGCGTGATGCGCCGATCCGAGCGAGGCGGCCTGCGCCCGGTGCCCGCCGACAGGGTGCTCGGGCGGATCCCCGGGTCCGCAACCCGCGTCGGGCTCGTGGGCGCCGCCGTGACCGACCACCCGGACATCATCCCCCTGGCGCGCGCGATCGTGGCCTCCGGGCGCCGGATCGGGGTCTCGAGCCTGCGGGCCGACCGCCTGGACGAAGAGCTGGTGGGGATCCTTTCCGAGGGCGGGTACCGGACGCTGACGACCGCCTCGGACGGGCTCTCGGAGCGGTTGCGCGCCGCCGTGGGCCGGCAGACGACCGAGCAGCACCTGATCCGGGCGGCCGGGCTCGTACGCTCCTGCCGCATGCAGCGCCTGAAGCTCTACCAGATGATCGGCCTGCCCGGGGAGACCGGGGAGGATGTCGACGAATGCATCCGGTTTTCCCTGGAGCTGTCGAAAATCTGCCCGCTCTCCCTCAGCGTCGCGCCTTTCGTGCCGAAGCGGAACACCCCGCTCGGCGGCGCGCCGTTCGAGCCGGTCGCCTCGCTCGAGTCCAAGCTCGCGCGGCTGCGCTCGGGGCTCCGGCAGAAGGTGGACGTCCGCCCCAGCTCCCCGCGATGGGCCTGGGTCGAATACATGCTGGCGCAGGGGGACGAGGCTGCGGGGCTTGCGGCCATGCGGGCCTGGAGGGCCGGGGGGCGCTATGCGGACTGGAAGAAGGCTTTCCGCGCGGCGGGGGCCGACCCGCCCTGAGGCCCCGGCGGGGGGGACGGCCGTCCCTTTTCCCCTTCGATTTGACACGACGGCACCTGTCGATATACGATCGAAAAACACATCCGGCCCCGGCCGCCCCGGCCGAATTATGCAACGGGAGGGCCGTCGGCGCGTACAATGGTCATGTAGGTCAAGCGATGTTTTCACGGAGGTGAGCACACATGAACGAGAACCCGGATACACGCGGGAAGAAGGGGGGCGGGAAGCTCCTCGGTTTTTTCATGGTTTTGCTGGTTCTCGGCCTGGGCATAGGGATCGGGACCCTGGTGTCGGATCGCGTCGACGCCACGGCTCCCCCCGGAGACAGCAGCCTGGAGATGCAGACCGACGGCAAGCCGGTCGCGGGCGAGGATGTCCTGGCGCTGTCGAGGGCGTTCGAGCAGGTTTCGAGCCGCATGGAGCCGGCCGTGGTCAACATCAACACCCAGGAGGTCATCCGGCGGCCTGCGGCGCCCGGCCCGGACACGCAGGACCCGTTCTTCGATTTTTTCGGCCCTTTCTTCGGGCCGAACATGATGCCGGAACAGCAGATGCGGCGCAGCCTGGGGTCGGGCGTCATCGTCGACCCCAAGGGGTACATCATCACCAACAACCATGTCGTGGAGGACGCCACGCGGATCAAGGTGAGCCTGGCCGACCGGAGGGAGTTCACGGCCAAGGTCGTCGGCACGGACCCGATCTCCGATATCGCCGTCATCAAGATCAGCGGCGACAAGGATTTCCCCTACGCTAAAATCGGCAATTCCAGGAGCATAAAGGTGGGCGACTGGGTCCTTGCGATCGGGAGCCCGTTCAACCTGGACCAGACGGTGACCGCCGGTATCGTCTCCGCCATCGGGCGCACCTTCCCCCAGGATTCCGGGATCACCCAGTACACGCAGTTCAACGACTACCTGCAGACCGATGCCGCCATCAACCCCGGGAACAGCGGCGGGCCCCTGGTGAACATGAACGCGGAGGTGGTCGGGATCAACAGCTTCATCCACACCTCCTCGGGCTCGAGCGCCGGGGTGGGGTTCGCCGTCCCCGCGCATCTTTTCGTCAAGGTCTACAACCAGATCCTGGAGAAGGGGAAGGTGTCGCGCGGGTACCTGGGCGTCTACTACAACTCGCTGCCGTTCACCGAGGCCATGGCCGAATATTTCGGCGTGAAGCAGGGGTCCGGGGTGCTGGTGACGAAGGTCATCGGCGGCAACGGCGCGGCCGACGCGCCCGGGCCGGCCGCCAAGGCGGGCATTGCGGCCGAGGACGTCATCGTGGAGTTCAACGGCAAGAAGGTGATCGGGGTCCAGGATTTCCTCGTCGCCGTGGCCGAAGCCACGCCGGGGCACACGGTCAAGGTCAAGGTGGTCCGCAAGGGCCAGGAGAAGGTGTTCGACGTCAAGCTCGACGAACGGGAGTTCGAGCCCGAGGCGGAAAGGAGCCGGTTCCGTTTCCCCGAGGAGGAGGCGCCGGCCAAGGCTGAAATCGGCCTGGAGTTCGACAATCTTCCCGGGCAGATCCAGCAGAGCCTCAATATCGACGGCGGCGCCCTGGTGACCTCGGTCTCCCCCGGCAGCCTCGCCGACGACGCGGGGCTTGTCGGCGCGGACCAGTCCGGTAACGGGGACATCATCGTCGAGGCCAACGGCGCCCCGGTCCGTACCGCCCAGGACCTGCTCGAGATCGTGCGGGGGCTCGACAGCGGCGAGGCCGTGGTCCTGAAGTTCCTCCGGGCCGGGAGGACGCAGTCCGGCGCCCTGGAATCGGGGACCCTGTACACCAGCATCGTCATCCCCTGACGGCCCCCCGGCGGCCGCACCACAGACGGGGACGCGGAGCCCGAGGACGGATTTCCGGGCGCCGCGTCCCCTTTTCTTTGCCCCCGTCCCCGGAAGTTCCTTTTGCGCGAACGGGGAACGGATACTATACTTTAGAAGGGATTGGCCGCATGTCAAACCGCGCCGGGGAACCGGCCGGGGCGGCCCGTTGGACCGACATGGCCGAAACAAACGACTATCTGGCGAACGAGCGGGCGCGGGAGATCCTTCACTGGGTCATCTCCACGCACATCATCACCGGGAAACCGGTGGGGAGCCGGAGTGTGGCCCGGCACAGCAGCGAAGGGCTGAGCCCGGCGACGGTCCGCAACATCATGGCGGATCTTGAGGACATGGGATACCTCGACCAGCCGCACGCCTCCGCGGGCCGCGTTCCGACCGACAAGGCATACCGTTTCTACGTGGACCGCCTCCTGGAGCGCCGCAACATTTCCGTCCGCGACAGAAAAGTGATCGACCGGGACCTGAAGCTCGACGACAGCGCGGAGCACTTCATGGAGAGGACCAGCCAGGTCCTGTCGCGCGTGTCGAAGAACGTGGGGATCGTCCTGTCGCCGCCGATCGGCGGCGTCGCACTGAAACATATTCATTTTACGAAACTTACAGACAGCAGAATCCTCGTCATCCTCGTGGCGCGCTCGGGGATCGTGCAGAACCGGATCATTCATTACCGCGAGGATATCTCCCAGGCGGAGCTCGACCAGGCGGCACGCTGTATCGTGGACAACTACAAGGGCCGGACCCTCCACGACATCCGGCTCCAGATCCTCGGCATGCTGCGGCGGGACCAGGCCCTCTACGACGCGTTCACGCAGCGCGTCATCGCGCTCGGCGCGCGCTCCTTCACGGAAACCGAAGGCGAGACCGAAGCGCACATCTACCTAGACGGGGCTTCCAACCTAATCAACACGCCCGATTTCACCGATATTACCAAGATGAAGCTCCTGTTCGAAACCATCGAGGAGAAGAACAGGCTCGCGGCCCTGATTGCCCGCTGCATCGAAGGGGACAGCCAGGAGGTCCACATTACGATCGGCGCGGAAAATGCGCTGCCGGGAATCGAGGACTGCACCCTGATCACCTCCCGCTATGTCGTCGGCGACAACACGCGGGGATCGCTGGGCATTCTCGGGCCCACGCGGATGGAGTACGCGCGAGCGATCGCCCTGGTCGACTACGTGGCGAGGCTGTTCGGGCGGGTGCTCGAAACGGGGAACTAGACACCATGACATGGAAAGCGGACATGCAGGCTCCGGAAACGGACAACAACGAACCCGGCGCGCCCGGCCTAAAGGAGGCCGGGGAGGCCCCCGGCGGGCCCGAACCGGATCTGGAGAAGGCCCGGGCGGAGGCGGCCGAGTGGCAGGACCGGTTCCTGCGCAAGGCGGCGGAGTTCGAAAACTACAGGAAACGGATGGGCAAGGAGAATGCCGACGCCATGATGCTGGCCAAAAGCTCCGTCCTGCTGGAGTTTCTGCCCGTCGTCGACGCCTGCGAACGGGCCCTGGAAACCATGGAGAAGGGCGGGAGCGTCCCCGAGGCCGTCCGCCAGTACCACGAGGGCGTCCAGCTCCTGTACAGGCAGCTGCTCGACACCTTCAGCCGGGCGGGCGTGGTCCCCATCGAATCGGAGGGGAAGCCTTTCGACCCGCACCTGCACGAGGCCCTGTCGAGCCTCAACGATGCCGGCTGCCGGGAGGACACGGTTGTCCAGGAACTGCGCCGCGGGTACCTTTTCAAGGACAGGCTCCTGCGCCCGGCCCAGGTGATCGTTGCCGTCTCCTCGGAAGCGCAGGAAGGCGAAGAATCCTAAATGGGCAGAATCATAGGCATTGACCTGGGAACGACGAATTCGTGCGTCGCGGTCCTGGAGGAGGGGGCGGTCCGGATTATCCCCAACGGCACGGGCGGGAGGACGACCCCGTCGGTCGTCGCCTTCACGGCCAAGGGCGAGAGGCTGCTGGGGCAGATCGCCAGGCGCCAGTCGGTGACCAACGCCGAGAACACCGTCCACGGGATCAAGCGGATGATGGGCCGGCGCTACGAAGACCCCGAAGTCCAGAAGATGCAGCCCTACCTCCCCTACCGGCTTTCAGCGGCCTCGAACGGGGACGTCCGGGTTTCGGTCCGCGGCCGGCAGTACAGCCCCCCCGAGATATCCGCCATGCTGCTCGAGCACCTGAGGTGTTCGGCCGAGGACTACCTCAACGAGAAGGTGACCGACGCCGTGATCACGGTCCCGGCCTATTTCGACGACTCGCAGCGGCAGGCCACGCGGGACGCCGGCCGGATCGCGGGCCTGTCGGTGCAGAGAATCATCAGCGAACCCACCGCGGCCGCCCTCGCCTACGGGCTCGACAAGGCCGAGAAGGAGCGGGTGGCGATCTACGACCTCGGCGGCGGGACCTTCGACGTCTCGATTCTCGAGATCAGCGGCGGCGTCTTCGAGGTCGTCGCGACCTGCGGGGACAGCTTCCTCGGCGGGGAGGATTTCGACCGCTGCATCGTGGACTGGATGCTGGAGGAATGCCGGCGGGACACCGGGATCGTCCTCGGCGCGGACGTCCTGGCCATGCAGCGGCTGCGGGAAGCGGCGGAAAAGGCCAAGTGCGAGCTGTCGATGGCCGAGGAGGCCCGCATCAGCATCCCCTTCATCGCTATGGCCGGCGCCCGGCCGGTGCATTTGGACATGACCCTCACCCGGGACCTGCTCGAGGGGCTGGTGATCGGCCTGATCGAGCGCACGACGGCCTTCTGCGAGAAGGCGCTCGATGACGCCGGGCTCGCCGCGGAGGACGTCGGCAAGGTCATCCTCGTCGGTGGCCAGACGCGGATGCCCGCCGTGATCCGCCACGTGGGGAAGATATTCGGGAAGCCGCCGTCGATCGAGGTCAATCCCGACGAGGTCGTCGCCGCCGGCGCCGCCCTCCAGGGGGCTGTCCTGGACGGGAGCCTGAAGGACATCGTACTGCTCGACGTTCTGCCCCTTTCCCTGGGGCTGGAGACGCAGGGAGGCCTGTTCACCAGGATCATCGAGCACAACGCCGCGTTCCCGGTCCGCAAGACGATGACGTTCACCACCGTCGCCGACAACCAGGCCATCGTCGACATCCACGTGCTGCAGGGGGAGAGGGAGATGGCCGGCTCCAACCGGTCCCTGGGGAAATTCGAACTGGTCGGGATCGCGCCGGCGCCCGGGGGGGTGCCCCAGATCGACGTCACCTTCGACATGGACGCCAACGGGATCCTGAGCGTTTCGGCCGCGGACAAACTCTCGGGGAAGAAGCAGCAGGTCCGGATCACGCCGTCGACCGGGCTGAGCAGGGAGGAGATCGCCCGGTTCGTCGAGGACGCCAGGCAGCACGCCGAGCAGGACCGGATGAAGCGGGAGCAGGCGGAGCTGGCAAACCGCATCCGCGCCCAGGCCTCGGCCGCGGCCAGAAGCTACGCGGAATTCGGCCGGTTCCTTGACAGCGACGAACAGGAAATGGTAAAAAAATCGATCCAACAAGCCAGGGACGTCGCGCCGGACGAAGACAGGATCTCCCTGCTGAAGGATGTGCTGGATCAACTGGAGGCCGGATCCCGCACACTGTCGGCCGCCTTGTTCCGGGCCCCGGCGGGGGACACCCCGGCGCCCGGGGACAGAGCGGGGGAATCCGGCGAAACCGACGTGCGGCGGCTTATGAAATCCGCACTGGATGAAATCAAGTCCTAGCCCGCAGACCCCCCGGTTTCCCGGCCTCACGGCGGGGAGAGGGGACATCCGGAGCCGGATGCGGCGGCCGTGCGGGCTGCGTACAGTCATGGGGATCCTTTTTTGAACAACAAGAGAGACTACTACGAGGTGCTCGGCATCTCCCGGGAAGCCCCGGAACAGGAAATCAAGAGCGCCTACCGGAAACTGGCGCTCAAGTACCATCCCGACAAAAACCCGGGCGACCGCGGGGCCGAGGAGAAGTTCAAGGAGGCGGCCGAAGCCTACAGCGTCCTCAGCGACCCGGGAAAGCGCGCCCGCTACGACCGTTTCGGGCACAGCGGCATGCAGGGGGGCTTCAACGGGTTCGACCCGAACATCTTCGGCGATTTCGGGGACATCCTGGGCGAATTTTTCGGCTTCGGCGACATCTTCGGCAGCCGCCGCCGCAGCGGGCCGGAACGGGGCGCCGACCTCCGGTACGACCTGAAGATCTCCTTCCGGGAAGCGGCCTTCGGGTTGAAGACGAAAATCAAGATCCCCCGCCAGGACACCTGCCCCGCATGCGAGGGGCGCGGCACGCCCAAGGGCAAGTCCCCCGCCACCTGCCCGACCTGCAACGGAGCGGGCCAGGTGCGCTACCAGCAGGGATTCTTCTCCATCAGCCGGACCTGCGGGCAGTGCGGCGGGGCCGGCCGCGTGATCACCGAGCCGTGCGAAACCTGCCAGGGGCACGGGCGCGTCCGCAAGGAAAAGGTCCTGGAGGTCCGCATCCCCGCGGGGGTCGACAACGGCTCGCGGCTGCGCGTCCAGGCAGAAGGCGAAGCCGGGGCCCACAACGGGCCGCCGGGCGACCTCTACGTCATCATCTATGTGGAGGAGCACCCCTTTTTCCAGAGGCAGGAGAACAACATCTACTGCCAGGTGCCCATCAGCATCGTGCAGGCGGTTCTGGGCGCCGAGATCTCCGTGCCCACGCTCGAGGGGGAGGAAAAGCTCAGGATACCCGAAGGGACGCAGGCGGGGACCATATTCCGCCTGCGCAACAAGGGGGTGGTCAGCCTGGGGGGACGGGGGAAGGGGGACCAGTTCGTGACCGTCAACGTCGTCATCCCCACCCGGCTCACCAAGGAGCAGCGCCAGGCCTTTGAAAGCCTGGCGGAGGTGTGCGACGAGGATGCGCTGACACAGGAGCGCAACATCTTCGACAAAGTCAAAGATATTTTCGGATAGCCTGCCGATGACCCGAAGGCGGTTTTACGTCCCCGGGGACGCGATCCGGGACAGAACGGCCCACCTCCCGCGCGGGCCGTCCCACCATCTGCGCGACGTGCTGCGCCTCGGCCCCGGAGAGACCGTGGAAATCTTCGACGGCGAAGGCAACGGCTACGCCGGGACCGTCGCGTTCGACGGGTCCGAGGTCACCGTCGGCGGCCTCGAGCCCCTCCCCGCCGAGCGGGCGGAGGCGCCGCTCGTGCTCGCGGCCGCCCTGATCAGACCGGCCAGGTTCGAATGGATGCTCGAAAAGGCGGCCGAGCTCGGGGTGCATGCCGTCGTGCCCGTCAGTTGCCGCCGCAGCGGCGTGCGGATCCCCGCGGACACGGCCGCCCGAAAGTGCGAGCGCTGGAACCGCATCGCCAGGGAGGCCGCGCGCCAGTGCGGCCGGAGTCTGGCCCCCCGGGTGCACCCGCCGGAGGACTGGGACGCGGTCGTCAGCCGGCGGGATTTCCAGGGGTATGCCAGGTTGGTTTTCCACGAGCGGGCCCAGCAGCCCTGGGAGCCGGGCCTGCTGGGGACGGCGCCCGGCGGCGTCCTGCTCTGCACCGGCCCCGAGGGGGGATGGGAGGAGCGGGAGATCGCCGAGGCCGTCCGGGCGGGGTTCCGTGCGTGCAGCCTGGGGCGGTGGACGCTCCGGGCCGAGACGGCCGCCGTGGCCGCCCTGGCCGTCGTGGGGTACCACATCCGCCTGCGGGATGGGGGGATGTAGCGCCCCCCGCAGGCGCCAGCCACCCGGCGGCGCGCCCCGACACCGGGGCCGCGGCCGGGGGCGGAGACCGTATGCGTAACGTTCGATGGGTCCTTTCAGTCCTCTGCCTGCTCTCGGCCGGCGGCGCGTACGCAGATCCGCGGCCGCTCCGCACGGGGGACGCCGATCTGCTTCCGACGGGCCGGGTGCGGGTGGAGTTCGGCGCCGAGTTCCTGCAGGGCCAGGCCTATCCCCTTTCCGGTCTGCGGGGCGACCTGACGCGCCTGGGGGTCGGGAGCGTCCAGGTCGGCGTCGGGGAGTATGCCGAATTCGGGATTTCGGGCGTCGTCCAGGACATCCTGTCCATCACCGGCCGTTCGGAGCCCGTCGTCCGCCCGGCCGTCACCGGCAATTCGACGAATGATTTCGGGAACCTGCTGCTGGCGACGAAACTGAAGATCTTCGGGGAGAGCGGCCCCCGGCCGGCGCTGTCGTTCCGCTTCGGCGTGGAGCTGCCCAACGCCAACCAGGAAAACGGCCTGGGGACCGACCAGACCCAGTTCTACACGGGCCTTCTCCTGAAGAAGAGCTTCGGCCGGGTCCGGGTCCTGGCCGATCTCGGGCTGGCCATCCTGGGATCCCCCGTCGTGGCGGGGAAGCAGACCGACCCGCTCACCTACGGCGTCGGCGCCGTCGTCCCGCTCTGCCGCAGGGTGAACTTCGTGGCCGAAGTCGTCGGGCGCCGGGGGCCGGAGGGGCGGATCGGGAATGAAAACCTCTCGCAGCTGCGGGCCGGCGTGCAGCTGCGGACCGGGATCCTGCGGTGGGATCTTGCCGGGATCCGCGGGCTCGGGGAGTTCGACCCCGATTCGGGCCTCGCCGTGGGGGCCACCTACGAATTCCAGGCTTTCCGGAAGGATCCCGCCCGGGTCCGGATCGTCCGGTAGCCGGCGGCCCGACGGGGCGCGGGAGGGGTGTATGGATCGGCGTGCGCCGGTTGTGCTCGTCAGGGTGCCCTCCGAAAGCGAGGCCTCGGTCATCCGGAGCCTCCTGGCGGGGTACGGGATCCCGTGCCACTACGCCCCCGGGCTGCCCGACCGGATGTACCCGCGGCCCGACGGGGCGCGGATAGCCATCTTCGTCCCCGCGGAAAGCGAGCAGGAAGCCCGGGATATCCTTGGGAGACACCGGCGGCAGCCTTGACCGCCCTGTAGGGGCGGACGGCCGGGGCGCCGGGGGGGGGCAGGCATGCGACATGCGGAAGGCACCACGCGGCCCCCGGCTCCGCCGGGGGAACAGGCCCGCGAGAAACGGACCGTTGCGGCCGTCTCGGTGGGCGCCGCCGTGCTGCTGACCGGCACCAAGCTCGCCGTAGGGCTGATGACGGGGAGCCTGGGCGTCCTGGCCGAAGCGGCGCATTCCGCCCTGGATCTGGTCGCCGCGCTGGTCACGTTGTTCGCCGTCCGGATCAGCGACCGCCCCGCCGACGCCTCCCACCCCTACGGCCACGGGAAAGTGGAGAACCTCAGCGCGCTGGTGGAAACCCTCCTCCTGCTGCTGGCCTGCGCCTGGATCGCCCGCGAGGCCGTCGAGCGGCTGCTCCACGGGGGTGTGGAGGTCGACCCGAACATCTGGGCCTTCCTGGTTCTGGGCCTGTCGATCGTCGTCGACTGCACCCGCAGCCGGGCGCTGGGCCGCGTCGCCAAAAAATACGGCAGCCAGGCCCTGGAGGCGGATGCGCTGCATTTCCGAACGGACGTCTGGAGCACGGCCGTCGTGCTCGCGGGCCTGGGGCTGGTCCGCTACGGCCAACTCCGCGGGGGCGGGGAGGCCGCCTACGTCCAGGCCGATGCCGTCGCCGCGCTCGTGGTGGCCGCCGTCGTCGTCGCCGCCGGAGTCCGGCTGGGCCGCAGGGCGATAGACGTTCTGCTCGACCGGGCCCCGGCGGGGCTGGCCGACCG
>Ga0123333_10001061_pt1 | contig 29082 bp, 24 predicted proteins | sample BioC12SIPDNA_3_FD_89957 | JGI IMG/M metagenome (GOLD analysis project Ga0123333, IMG submission 89957) | Anaerobic biogas reactor microbial communites from Washington, USA - Biogas_R2_B C12 SIP DNA | ecosystem: Engineered > Bioreactor > Anaerobic > Unclassified | place: Washington, USA... | reverse complement strand
CACTCTATCACTACTTCTGGATTTCGCTCCCGCCTAGCACCTCCTTTCGGTGGATTTGAGCTAGCGTGCAGATCGTTACCCTTTCAGACCCGACGTTGCAATGCCTTCAGTGAACTGCTTCTGAGCGAAGAGATACATCACCACAATGGGCGCAATTGTGATCACAGCGCCCGCCATCTGCAGGTGAACGTATGATCCGGCTTCGTCAAGGAAGTGCTGAAGCCCGGCTGAAATCGGTCGCCACTCATCAGAGTTGGTCACCAGCATCGGCCACGCCAGCGCGTTCCAGGATCCCACAAACCCGAAGATCAGGACCGTGGTCAGGGCCGCCCGGGAATTCGGCAGCACGATCTGAGCCAAATAGCGCAGGTGGCCCGCACCATCGATCTGCGCCGAGTCCCACAGCTCCTCCGGTATCTGGCTGAAAAACTGACGCAAGAGAAAGATGTTGAAAGCGCTCGCCATAAAGGGCACCGTCAGAGCGGGCCAGTTGTTCACCCAGGGGAAAGGGCCGATTCGGCCTAACCAGGTAACCGTGATGAAGTTCGGCACCCAGGTCACAGCCTCCGGAAGCATCAGTGTGGTCAGCAAGAGCGAGAACAACGCATCTTTGCCAGGAAACCGCATGCTGGCGAATGCATATGCCGCCAGCGTACAGAACACCACTTGCCCCACCAGAGTAATCGCCGTGATCTGCACACTGTTAAAGAAGTACTCCGAGAACCTGCCGCCGACCCATGCCTCACTGTAATTCTGCCACTGGATCTCCGCAGGTATCAACGTGCGGCTCGTCGCCTCGCCGAGGGTCATGAAGGAGGTGGTGATCATTGAGACGAACGGAAACACGGCAATGAGGATACCGAGGGTAAGGATCACGTATGACACGATGATCCACAGGTCCACATGTCGTGGCTGACCGGCGTTCACGTCTCTCGAACGGGACAACAGGGCTGCAGCACCGCTCTTGCTAACCATAGAACACCTTCTCCTCCGCGATGCGGTTGTTGATGAAGGTCAGCACCAAGATCAAGCCCATCAGGACAAGCGCCAGTGCAGATGCGTATCCATAGCGTGTGTTGCGGTTGAATTCCATGAAGATCACGATACTGGCCGTATCCGTCGTCCCGAGTGCGGCGCCACTGCGCAGAACCCACAGGTGGTTGAAGGCCTTGAACGTACCGATGACGGCCACCAGCGTCAGGAAGTAGGTCGTCGGAGACAGCAACGGCAACGTCACATGACGGAACTGCTGCCACCGCCCCGCGCCATCGATAGACGCCGCCTCGTAGAGCGGCGTAGGAATGCTGCCCAAGCCGGCAAGAAAGACAACCGCATTGTAACCTACAAAGCTCCAGATGCCGTAGAGACAGATGACTATCAGAGCGAGGCTGGGGCCCGAGAGCCAGGCTGGGAAGTCCGCGGCCGGAAGCAACATCTCAAAGATGCCCTTGGGCTCATCCAGCCACATCAGGCGATCCACGCCAAAGAGGCTCAGCAAGCTGTTGAGGGGAGCGTTGACTCGACTGGAGAAAATGACCCGGAAAACGCTCGCGGCGGCCACGGGATTGGTCACGTAAGGCAGGAAGTAGATCAAACGGAAGAAGCCCTTGGCCCTTATCTTCTGAAACAACAACACCGCGAGAAACAACCCCAGAGCCAACTCCGCCGGCACCGTGAAGAGCGCGTAATAGACGGTGTTCAGCAGGCCATCCCACCAGTCCCCACTGCCGGCGCGAATCGCAGCGGGAATCTCGGCGATCAGCAGCCACGCTGCCAGCATCATCGCGATTGCGGCGACCACCCACACGACCAGCCCCACTGTCGACTGCCGGTCCCGGATCCCGTGCCAGGTACGCCAGGAGAAGAACAAGCAGACCATTCCCCCCAAGATCAGAGCGATCTCCAGAGCATTCGTCTGGCCGGCGTCGGCCAGCAGCTTGAGCCCGCCTGCGAGGATCGCGCCACCTAGAATCAGCAGCGCCAGCGTCCACCCGGAGAACTTCATCCACTTCGCCAGCAACCAGGCCACAATCAGCGCCAGAATGCCACCACTCATCGCCAGCACCTGTGGCCAGATGGCGATCGTCTCCTCGGCCTCGGCGGCTTCAGCATAGGCGGTCCGGATCTCGTTCAGCGTAAGCCAGCCGAGCGCAATGCCCGAACCGACCATGATGAACACGACGATGAAACGAGTGTAGTAGCCCATGCTGCGCACACCAGGATTCACATAGCGGGAAAACACAAAGGCCAGAGCGGCGCCCGCTAACAGAATCAGGAGCGCTACCGTGCGTGCCGACTGAACCGCAGGCACCTGCCAGGCCTCACGCAGCAATCCCAGAAATAGCTCCTGGCTGCGTGCCTGGCCCTTGACCTTCTCGGCGATAGCCAGAATCTCCGGAAGCAGCAGCACAGAGAAGCGAATGAACTGAAAGACCCCCACAGCCGTCACGAGGGAGGGCAACAGCCACCCCCACGGCCTATCCTCGTGTTCTTGAGCCTCACGATGCGTATCGTAGAGCGACTTGCCTACCAGGTAGCCCAACAGGGCGACCAGCCATAGCCCCATCACATAGGCCAGATTCGCCAAGGCTCGCGTGTAGTTATCAAGGCCCAGATACGGTCCCGGAATGATGCGCCAACGATGCAAACTCACATAGACGGAGAAAAGCAACGGGAAAAGGCCAAATGTGCCGATGATCACAAATGCCGGGAGCACGAAAGCATAGGCAGTCGCGCTTTCGCGTATTCGGCGCCAACGCCTACCTGAAAACAGGCCCCCCAGGAACCGGGGAGATCGCGCGGCCGAATGGGTTTGGGCCATAAGTGTCGCTCCTTTCGCCGACATATCGGCGCCAGCATGATGTCGAGCCCGCCCTCAGCCTACAGGGTCGATCGACCACTCAACCTCAGTAATACCATGATCCCACCGGGTCGCAACAAACACAGGGCGTCCCGTCTCCACCCCAATAGCCTGCGCAGTCATTCCGTCCAGTGATTGTCTCTCCGGACCGCGGAAGATCTCTCCGGGGAGAACCAGCGCGCTGTCTGAATCCTGTTCGCGCAGTGCAGCCACGATATCCTGGCCCGTCAGCAGACCTGTTACCGTTACCGTCTCGCCGAAATAGCGGTTGGCTACCGGTGTGACCTCAACGAGGACGCCGGTTTCGCGCTCAAAATCCCGCGCGAAGGTTGTCAGCGTCGACGCAAACAGGATGCCGGTCACCCAAGTCTGACGGCGTCCCACCTCGACAAGCGCCGCGGTCAGCGCCTTACGGCTATCCATGAACAGACGCACGGTACCAACGCCGTTCTCGACCATCTCCGGCAACAATCCATCATAGGCGTCGACCTGCGGCACGGCAACGCCAGCGCGCAAGAACCACTCGTCCGAAGGGTAAACAAAGCCCACGCCGAGCTCGTCACGGAGCTGCAATTGCCATGCTTGGAGCTGGCGCAGCACCCGCAGCACCTCTGCATCGGTATAGATCTCAAGACACGGATTGTGCCAGCGCGTCAAACCCACGGGAACCACCGATACATCGCGTACTGCTGGATAGAGCGACGCGAGATCAGCAATCGTTCGATCCAGGTGGATTCCATCGTTTCGGCCGGGGACCAGGACCGCCTGGGTGTGCATCACGATTCCCATCTCCACCAAGCGCCGCAGCTGTGTAACGATGTCACCGGCACGCGGGTTGCGCATCAACCCGACGCGTACGTCAGGCTCCGTCGCATGAACTGAGACATAGAGGGGACTCAAGACCTGTGCCTCGATCCGTTCCCAGTCCGCAGCCTCAAGATTGGTGAGTGTGATGTAGTTCCCGTGAAGGAAGGAGAGGCGGTAGTCGTCATCTCTGACATAGAGCGGGGCCCGCAGGCCGGGCGCCATTTGGCCCACAAAGCAAAAGTCGCAGTTGTTCCGGCAGACACGGGGCTGGCCGTCGAAGATGACATCGGCGAACTCCAGACCCAGTGGTTCCCCATAGCGCCGTCGCACAGTACACGTGCGCTGCCGGCCTGCCCTCTCAAACTCTAGCGTAATCTCAGGCTCTCCGCCGTAGACCTGAACGTCGATTGCATCCCGTAACGGCAGGGCGTTGATGGACAGCAAACAGTCGCCGGCCCTCAAGCCACACCGCGCCGCAGCGCTCTTGTTACCAACACTAACGACAGCTGCAGAACAAGGCGTTACCATCGTAGTCAAACGCCACAAACGACACAATTCTTACCCAGAGTAGGACCACCCATCTCAATCCCAAACACATTCTACCACGGAACCTCGTCAGAGGGCTACCGAGCTATCAACACCGCATCCAGAAAAAGTGAGGTGTCATTCCCATTCTATCGTCGCCGGAGGCTTGCTGCTCACGTCGTAGACAACCCGATTCACGGCTGGCACCTCATTGACAATGCGATTGGCGACCCGCCCCAGCAGCTCATAGGGCAGCCGCGCCCAGTCGGCCGTCATGAAGTCATCGGTTGTGACCGCGCGAAGGGCCACCACGTTCGCATAGGTCCGTCCATCGCCCATGACGCCGACGCTGCGGACAGGTAAGAGCACGGCAAAGGCTTGCGAAGTCTCGCGATAGAGCCCTGCATCCCACAACGCTTCCAAGAAGATCGCATCGGCGGCCTGCAGGATCGCCACGCGCTCCGGCGTCACCTCTCCCAAGATGCGTACAGCCAATCCAGGGCCGGGGAACGGGTGACGCCAAATCAGCTTCTCCGGCAGACCGAGCGCAAGCCCAACGGCCCGCACCTCATCCTTGAACAGGTTACGAAGCGGTTCAATCAAGGCCAAATCCATATCCTCGGGCAGGCCGCCGACATTGTGGTGCGACTTGATCCGTTGGGCCGTCGCACTACCGGCGCTCTCGATGACGTCTGGGTAAATCGTGCCCTGTGCCAGGAAGCGAGCGCTATCGAGTCGACGCGACTCCGCCTCGAACACACGGATGAACTGCTCACCGATGATCCGACGCTTGACCTCTGGGTCGCGGACCCCGGCAAGGGCCGCAAAGAAGCGCTCACGCGCGTCCACCATCACGAGCCGGATACCCAGCGTTTCCCGGAACGTGGCGACGACTTGCTGCGCCTCGTCGCGCCGCAGCAGTCCGGTATCGACGAAGACAGAGGTCAGTTGGTCGCCTACGGCTCTATGCACCAGTGCGGCAACCACGGCGCTGTCCACACCGCCACTCAGGCCCAGAACCACACCTTCCACACCTACCTGACGCCGGGTCTGCTCGATCGAGGCCTCGATGAAGGCATCAGGCGTCCACGTCCCCTCACACCCGCAAATGTCGTAAAGAAACTGCTTCAGGATCTCCTTACCCAGTGGCGTGTGTTGAACCTCGGGGTGGAACTGGGTGCCATAGATGCGCCGAATCGGATCGCCCATCGCAGCAACGATGCTGTTCTCGCTGTGGGCCAAGGCCTGAAAACCAGGCGGCAGGGCCTCAACGCGATCGCCGTGGCTCATCCAAACTGGAAATGACGACGGCATCCCGGCGAAGGGGGGAACGCCGTCATGTGCTGCAAGCCGGACGGTCGCCGGGCCATACTCACGCGCCGTGCCGGGCACGACCTCACCGCCGAGCCGGTGCGCCAAAACCTGCATTCCGTAGCAGATTCCCAACACAGGCACGCCCGCTCCCAACAGGTGCTCGGGCAAGGTCGGCGCCCCGTCATCGTACACGCTATTGGGCCCCCCCGACAGGATCAGACCTGCTGGACGGCAAGCGGCGACCTGATCGGCATCCGCAAACCAGGGGAGGATCTCGGCGTAGACATGCTGCTCACGGACGCGCCTGGCGATCAGTTGTGTGTACTGAGAGCCGTAGTCCAGGACGACGATGCTTTCACGTGGAGGCATCGAGAGCGCGCTCACTCACCGAAGATGATCGTACCGTCTTCGCGCATCTCGTCGATGATGACGAGCGATACAATCGGAACATCAAGGCCCACAAGCGCCGCCCGACCGCCCTCAAAGGACTTCTCAACAAGCGTGCCGATGCCCACGAGCTTGGCCCCGGCGGTCTCGACGATGCGAGCCATTGCGCCAATTGTCTTGCCGGTCGCCAGGAAGTCATCGATGATCAGGACTCGATCCCCGGCATGCAGGAACTCGGGCGAGACCATAAGCGAGACCTCCCCTCCCTTGGTGTGCGAAGGAGCGAACTCGACGAACACAGGATCCTGCATCGTCACAGGCTTGTGCTTACGCGCGTAGACGAGAGGCAGCCCCAGCGCGAAAGCTGTGGCCATAGCGGGAATGATGCCGGAGACCTCGGCGGTAAGCACACGGGTCGGGTGGGCCTCCGCGAAGCGTCTGGCGAACTCTGCCCCTGCCTCCAGCATCAGCGTTGCATCCACCTGGTGGTTGATGACGCTGTCTATCTTGAGGATGCCCTGTCCCAGGTTGCGGCCTTCCTGGCGGATCCGTCGCTTGAGATTCTCCATCTTACTGAGCTACCTCCTTGGGGCACTGCTTGGCGCCTGTATAATAGCACAGATCAACGATTGAGCATACCTCACATGCACCGCGGCGCCTTCGCCAGGCCGGGCTGAGCTGGCCCGGTTGAGAACGCCATGTCACGTTGAAATTCCATCGAAGCGTGATAGCATAACCATGTTCCAACCGTATCCTGGGTCCAGGCACGATCCTGACAAAGGGCGCAGCCGCCGGCTCAGGACTCCCGCCCGCCCGAGACACTGCTACGGAGGTAGATCATGACGACCGAGAGCGAACCCGTTCGGCGCCCGTCGTTCGTACGGCGACTGTGGAATGCCTTCAAGAACTTCGCCATCGTCTTTTCGTTTGTCGTCAATTTCGTGTTGGTAGCGCTGCTGCTGGCCCTTGTGCTGCAGTCAGATGCGATACTGGCGGTCAAGTGCGACGTGGCAGAACCTTTGCTACAGGACCTCGACCAAGCCTTCGCGGCATTGGGTGAGACGACCATCCAGACCACAGTATACATCACCGACACCGTCCCGGTCGTTTTTGGACTCCCTCTCAAAGAGAACACCAACGTTGTCCTAACGCAGCCAGTACCTCTCAGCGTGCCTGCGCAGTTTGCCCTGCCGGGCGGCGGCGGGATGATCAACGGTACGGTCAGTCTGAATCTACCGCAAGGCCAGGTGTTGCCGGTGGCGCTGGCCTTCAACGTCCCGGTGAGCACCACACTGCCCATCGTGATGCAGGTACCCGTGGAGATTCACCTTGCGGAGGCAGGTATGGGTCCGGCCATCGAGCAATTGCGGGCTGTTTTCCGGCCGGTCACGGGTTTCGTTCAGAGTCTTCCCGACACTTCAGAGGAGCTGTTTCGCACCAATGAGTGAGCGTCCCATCTGCAGCTACGAAGGCTCCCGCTACAGCACAGAGTTCTGGACCCAGGCACGCACCTATGAGGATGCCGTAGAACGCATCGCGGTCCGTGCGCTCTTGCCGCCCCGCGGGCAGACGCTTGTCGAGATAGGCGCGGGCTTTGGGCGTTTGGCCGATCTCTATGGTGGCTACGAGACTGTGGTCTTGCTGGACTACGCAGAAACTCAGCTCGCACAGGCTGTAGAACGGCTGGGCCACGACCGGGTAGCGGGTCGCCCGCACTACGTTTTCGTTCAGGCCAACTTCTACCACCTGCCCTTTGTGCCCGGACGGTTCGACACCGTGACCATGATTCGCACCCTACATCACGCTGCCGACGCGGCCGCTGTGCTCCAGGGTATCGCGCATATCCTTGGGCCGAACAGCACCTTGCTCTTGGAGTTCGCCAATAAGCGCAACCTCAAGGCAATTGCCCGTTATCTGTTGCGCCGTCAGCGCTGGTCACCCTTCGACCATGAGCCGGTGGAGTTCGCCGAGCTGAACTACGATTTCCATCCCCATTGGATATGGAATGCCCTGGGGGCCGCAGGGTTGCAGCGCGATGCGGTACGCACAGTCTCGCACTACCGCGTGGAGCTGCTCAAACGCTGGATTCCCACCCCCATTCTGGTGGCATTGGATGCTGTGGCCCAGCCCACCGGCCGGCTGTGGCAGCTCAGCCCCAGCGTCTTCGTGCGTGCGCGGACAGGCCCCAACGGTGTCGCCGCGGCATCCGACGCCTTCTTCAGATGCCCCGCGTGTGGGGCCGCGCTGGGCGCACCGCCCCAGGAAACATTCGTGTGTGATTGTGGCAGGACCTGGGAGAAGAAAGCAGGGATTTACGACTTCCGCTATCCCTGAGCCTGAGGGCCAGCAGACCCCCGCACCCAGGTTCACAGCTCACAGGGACAAGCTTGGCCGCACCATCTATGGAGACCGTCCGATGCAGCTAGTCCGCGAATCACAGCCTGACCCCCAGCGACGCCGTCTGCTCCGGCAGGCGTCGTGGATCACGCTTGCCGGAAACCTGGCGTTGGCAACTGGAAAAGGCGCCGTCGCGTATGTCTCAGGCAGCGTGGCCATCTACGCCGACGCAGCGAACTCGGTCTCCGACCTCGCCTACTCGCTGCTGATGGTGCTGGGGCTGTGGGCAGCCCAGCGCCCGCCCGATCTATCACACCCACAGGGACACAGCCGATTCGAGCCGTTGGCGGGCCTGGTTGTTGCCGCTGCGATGACCCTGGCTGGCTATGAGGCTGCCCGCGTGGCGATCGGGCGCTTCCTGGAAGGTGGCACGGCGGTCGTGCTGGGGTGGCCCACGGCCGCGGTACTGCTTGCCGCGGCGGTCAAAGCGGGCATGTATATCGTCGTCCGCAGAATCGGGCGGCGCGCGGCCAGCTCCACGCTCGACGCCGCAGCCAAGGACAATCTAGCCGACGTACTGACATCCACGACCGCGTTTCTCGGCATCCTCAGTTCGCAGTACATCCACCCCCTGGCCGATGCAGCAGCCGGCGCCCTGGTTGCGGTGTGGATCTTCAGGGCAGCGTTTGGGGTATGGCGCGAGAACCTCGCCTACCTGACCGGCGGTGGCGCCTCGGCTGAGTTACGAGAGCAGATCGCCGAAGCAGCCCAGTCTGTCCACGGCATCGTCCTAGTTCACCAAGTCATCACAGAGCACGTGGGTCCACAACTGGTCGCCGACCTACACGTCAACGTGGATGGCAACATAACCCTGTTCGAAGCCCACGCTATCTCAGACGAGGTGCGCGAACGAGTCGAGGCACTGCAGGGGGTCGAGCGGGCATACGTCCACCTCGAGCCTTGCAAGGTTGTTTCCCCAACGGCCTACGAATGCGAGGGCGGCGCCCCCGTACGCCCCGCTGAAGAGAGCTTCCGCACGCCGCCAAGTACGCTATAATGCACCCTCACTATGAGTTTCGACACGGAAGATCGCAAGCAGCCTGTCACGGGCTCGTTGCTTGACGGCGGTTGGCTGGCGCTCCCCCTGCTTGCGACGCTGGGAGGCGCTTGGGCCTTCGCACGCCCGGCGCTCATGGAGGGCCCGGCCGCCCTGGCAGCGCACGTCGCGCTGGTCGTTGGTGGGTGGCTGCCGTTCTGGCACGCCGTCACGCACACCGACTGGGCCTCGCCACTCGCTCTATGGAAGCGCTGGACCGCGGCCGACACACTGCCCGCCTGGCCTTATGTCCAACCCGATGCGCCAGGCGCGGCCCTGCATGCCCGGCTTGGACAAGCCCACCGGTGGTGGCGTGATGTCGGAGCTACGGAACTGGCACTGCCGCTGCGGCGAGCAGCCCTGGGAGCTTTCGTAAGCTTGCTGCTGGGCCTGGTGCTGGGGCGCTCCGCGCTGCTGCTCACGCTCTGCTTCTTGGCTTGCTCGGAACTGGCAGTTCTGTGGAGCGAAGGCGCGGGCGAGGCCGGCCCAATCTGGACCGGGATCGCGCTAGCGGGGCTGCCATGGGTCCTTGGCGTAAGCCTGGCTGGTGAGTTAGCGGCTATCGCGGCCCTGTCGGGCCTTGCTCTGTCGCTGGTCATAGGGTTCTACGCCCGCCGTTCCTCGGCGGCCGTTCTAGGCCCTATCGTCGGCGGCGCCTTCCTCGTTTGGCAGGAGCATCCCGCAGCAGCCGGCTGGTTGCTGCTTTTGGCGCTGCCGGGATTGATGGTGCTGACCCGGCCAACCGATAGTGCCAGTTATCGCCGGGCTACCGGTCCCTGGGTTCTGGGTATGGTCGCCGTGATGGCGGCGGTGCTTTAGGATGGGCTGGGTTCTCGGGATCGTCGCCGTCGTCTTGGTTGCCGCCTTTCTTTACTGGCAGCTGATCATTGCCGAGGGCGCCTACTTTGGGCGGAGCATCGTTGCGCTGCTCTACGATGTCTCAGCGCACGTCTATGATCGCATCAAGGGCTATCAGACAGGCTACGAGCAGTGGTTTCTCGCACGACCTCTCACCAATGCGCTCTTCTCTTTTCCCAACGCGCTCGTCCTTGACGTGGCTACTGGGACCTCGCGGCTTGCACGCACGCTCTTCCGCGAAGTTGGCTTCCGGGGAAGCATCGTAGGACTCGATTTGTCGCGCAAGATGCTCGAGCAAGCCGTTGCGAAGACCAAGACCTGGTCGGATCGGATCGCGCTCCTTTGGGGCGACGCGATGGAACTCCCCTTCGAGGCCGATACCTTTGAGGCCGTTGTATGCCTGGAGGCGCTGGAGTTCATGCCCGATCCCGACCAGGTGATCACCGAGATGATACGGGTGCTGCGTCCGGGGGGGCTCTTCCTGACCACGAACCGCATTGGCAAAGACGCTCGCTTGCTTCCCGGACGCACCTACACACAGAGCGATTTCGAAGCGAAGCTCCAAGCACTCTCGCTCGAGATGGTCCAGACGCGGCCCTGGCAGGAGGACTACGATCTGGTCTGGGCGCTCAAGCCCGGTGTTTGCGCGCCCCTCCCACCGCGCCAGACCGATGCCGTGCTGCGATGCCCCCTGTGTGGCACTTCATTGGTCCGCCAGGAAGGTGGTCTCTGCTGCGATCGCGGTCACGTCGTGCCCATCGCCAGTGACGGCATCATCGAGATCGTCAAGGCCCACGTCACACCAGATCGAGTCACAAGCGGGGCATAGCGCACCCCATCCACAGACAGACGACACAGACGGGCCCCGGGAGAAGCCGGGGCCCGCTGTGTTTGGCGGTTTCCTCGCGCCAAGCGGGGCCAGCGACCTGACCCCCTAGCGGCGCCTCATCCTGGGAAGCTGTGACATCGTCTTGCGAATCTCGCCGAGCAGCTGGTTGGCCTTGGCCTGCTTGGCTGCCACCAGGGCTCGGTTCAGGTACGACTTCGCCTTGGGGCGGTTGCCGTGTTGTGCGTACAGGATCGCGAGGTTGCGCAGTGTCCTGGCTTCACCCTCCTGATCCCCCACGGACTGCCGCAGTTCGAGCGCCTCATCATAGATCGCGATCGCTTGCGGCCAGTCTCCCATCCCGTCATGCGCTGCCGCGACATTGTTGAGGACAACCGCTTCCTCGCCGCGGTCTCCCACCTGCTGATACAACGCGCGGGATTCGGAGGCGAAGGTCATCGCCTGCTCCCACTCTTCCAGCGCCAGATAGACGCTGGCGATGTTGTTCAACCCTTCAGCCTTGCCCGCCGTATCCCCTGCGGCCTCCGCCAGGGCGATGGCTTCCTGGTATTTGGCAACGGCCGGCTCCCATTCTCCCTTAGCCAGATGCGCGCGGGCGGCTGCCTGCAGGTCCACAATCTGCTGGGTGTAAGCCTCGGATGTCGCATCGACCTGATTTTGCTGCGACTCGCCAGCCACGGGCTGCCGCCCGGCGTCCACTTCGGGTACTTCCGTCGTCTCGTCCATACTCATCCTCACTTCCCGCCTTGTAAGGCTCTATCGGATGCGCTCCAGTGTCCTCTGGATCGCGTCACGGCGCGTCAACAACCACTGCAAAGTTCGGTAATTGGCATCCGCCAGGTCTAGTTGCTCGTGCCCGGCGAAGTAGCTCACAAATAACAGCTGAATCGACAACTGGACATGCCAGATATGCGCCAACTCCGCCGGCTGCAGCGGCTGCGTATCACGATATCCCGCCACCAGGGCCTCCAAGAGAGCCACCCAATCCTCACGGCGTTGGGAATCCTCTTCAGCGGCGCTCAACATCGCAGTAGAGCAATAGGCCAGGTCAAAGATACGGATCCCCCAGGTCGCAATCTCGAAGTCTATGAAGCCCGAAACCTCGTTTCGCTCGAAAAGCATGTTACCTGGATGGCAGTCACGATGAATCAACTGCTGAGGCAGCCTTGCATACTGCGGCAGCAACTCGTTCTCGAGAACGCCGAAAGTCGCATCGAGCACAGTTGGGTCGACTGCAGTGCTGCGCGACGCGTGTGCGTAGACAGCGGACCTGACACCCCCCAGGAGCTGCAACGGCAGGCTCATGATGGGTAGGCCGGCAACCGGCGTGATATCGAGCAGGCCGCGATGCAGTTGCGCAATCGCGCGTCCGAAGGCGCGCGCCCGATGCTCGGCCCCAGGAGCATAGTGCGCGTGGAGCGCTGCGCCTGGCAGGTAGCGATAGAGCGCATAGCGTATGCCGGCCTCGGGCGCACAGAGAGCCCCCGCGGTCGTTGGGATAGGCGGTGCCACCGGAAGGCCCCTGTCGGCCAACTGACCCAGCAGCCAGCCCTCAAGAGCGACGTCGGCCTCTGCAGGCTTGTGCTTGAGCACATACCTGCGCCCATCCGGAACCACGACCAACCAAGCGGAGGCCGTGCCCTCGGCGACGGGCACCTGCTTGGTCTGACAATCCAGACCCCAGAAGGCAAGCACGTCGTGAGGCATCATCGACCACGGTGCATCGGGCACGCCCCCGCCCCTACGTACGACGGCGCTTGCGCGTCGACAGCCGCTTGAGCACGAAGACGACCATGACAGCCGCAGCCATCAAGCCCGAGACAATCCTCACCCCCAAGTGCTGGAAGTTCGGACCGATCAGTTGAGCATGGACGGTCCCCAGCAGGAATGCCACGTAGTTGAGCCAGTGAATCGTCTTCCAGCTCTTGCCGATGCTCGCGCGGAACAGCGCCGTGAGCGCGGTCACAGCGATCAGCCAGAATGCAGGCCGTCCCGCGAGGCTGAGAAACAGGTTGAAGGGCGTGAACACCGGGACGAATGTCCGTACCGTGCCAGCGCGCCACGCCACACTGGTAGCATGGACAGCAAGCGCAACTAACGCCGTGACAGAGACTACATGGTGAACCTTGGGAAAGGGACGTCCGAAAAAGCGCGTGAGCTCTCGCATGTAGTTCGACGAGAGCGTCGCCAGAAATACGGCCAGATACCCCATCAGCGCGCCGACACGGATCACGCCGTCGATGGGCGCATTGAGACTGTCCAAAGCAACCACGCCAATGACCAGTGCTAGGGCGATGACACCACTGACTATGAAGACCCACGTGTTCTTGGGCTGTACCCTCGGCATTTCGACCTCCCAGGTTTGATGAACAATGATAGGTCAGTCCCCCTTGGACCGCCACTTCGAGGATGGATCAATCACGCTCTCCCTTGGCCTTTGTCTTCTTCCGCGCGCTGCCCTGCACCTGTTTCTGCCAGGTGTACAGCTGCGTCAACGCATCCAGAGGTGTCAGGCTGTTGACGTCCAACTGCCGCAATGCCTCGATCACCGGATGCTCCTTCGCGATCAACATCGGCTGAAACGCCTCGGGTTCCGACTCGCTAACGCCAGGGCGGAACTCCCCGCTCTCCAATGAGGCCAGCAGACTCTCTGCACGGTGCACCACGGGCGCTGGAATGCCGGCCAAACGCGCGACGTGAATGCCATAAGAACGATCCGCCCCACCAGGCACAACCTTGTGGAGAAACACGACGTCATGTCCCTCCTCGACAACCTCAAGATTGAAGTTGCGGATATGAGGCAGGTGTTCGTCCATCTCGATAAGCTCGTGGTAGTGGGTCGCAAACAGCGTCCGTGCCCGACGTTCCGGGTGGTTGTGGAGGTATTCGACCACGGCCCAAGCAATCGCCATGCCATCATAGGTGCTGGTGCCACGCCCGACCTCATCCAGGATCAACAGACTGCGCGGTGTCGCGTGGTTGAGGATATTGGCGGTCTCTACCATCTCGACCATAAAGGTTGACTGGCCAGCAGCCAGCTCATCCGACGCGCCGATCCGCGTAAAGATGCGGTCCACGATCCCGATCGCCGCCTCATCTGCCGGCACAAAGCTGCCGATCTGCGCCATCAACACGATCAGTGCCGTCTGCCGCAGAAAGACGGACTTGCCGGCCATGTTTGGCCCCGTCACGATGTGGATACGGCTCTCGTCGTCCATGAGCAGGTCGTTCGGCACAAACGGCTCGTGCTGGGCCTGCTCTACGACCGGATGGCGCCCGCCAATGATGCGCAGAACGGTGCTCTCTTCGAAGGTCGGACGGATGTAGTGGTTGCGCACGGCTATCTCTGCCAATGCAGCCGCCACATCGATGCGCGCCAGGGCGCGCGCGGTCGCCAGCAAGTCGGTAGTATGCGCGGCTATGCGCTGGCAGATCTCGGTGAAGAGCCGCAACTCGAGCTCAGCGATCCGCTCTTCGGCGTTCAGCACGATATTCTCGTACTCTTTTAGCTCAGGCGTGATGTAGCGTTCGGAGTTGACCAACGTCTGCTTGCGGATGTAGTCGCCGGGCACAGACTCAGCATTGGCTTTGGTCACCTCGATGTAGTAACCGAAGACCTTGTTGTACCCCACCTTCAGGCTCTTGATCCCGGTTCGTTCGCGCTCCTTCTGCTCCAGGCTGGCGATCCAGGTTCGCGCATCCTTGCTGGCCAGGAGAATGCCGTCGAGCTCGGACGAGAATCCACGCCGGATCACCCCGCCGCCCGTAGCCTGGGCGGGCGGGTCGTCGACGATCGCCTCAACAATCAGATCGCGGACCTCCGGAACCGGCGCGAGCCCCTCCTGCAAGGAGGGCAACCCGGCGGACTCCAACAACGCTGCCAGATCAGGCACGGCCTCGAGCGCCGTCCGAATCCCCACGAGGTCCCGCGGCGTCGTACGACCTGCCAGAACGCGAGTGCTCATGCGCTCCAGGTCGGGCACGCGCCTCAGCCGTTCACGGGTCTTGGTGCGCGCCAGGCTATCACTGTAGAAGCCCGCGACTTCGTCGAGGCGTCCCTCAAGCGTGGCTATATCGAGGATAGGCTGCGCCAGGCGGGTCAGCAGCAACCGGCCCCCCATCGGCGTCACCGTCCCGTCGAGAATGCCCAGCAGCGAACCGTGCTTCTCACGGCGCAGTGTCTCAGTGATCTCCAGGTTACGCCACGTCGAAGCGTCGATCGTCATAAAGCCATCGATCGCGTAGGTGTGCAGCCCCGTGATCTGCGGAAGCAGCCCCTGCTGCGTCTCTTCCAGATAGCTGAGCGCGGCCCCCGCCGCGCGAATGGCCAATGGTTTCCCCTCGCAACCAAACCCCTGCAGCGTGCGCACACCGAAGTGTTCCAGCAGCTTCTGCCGGGCGGTGGTCTCCTCGAAGCGATAGCCCGGCCAGGAGGTCACCTGAATCGCCAGAAGCCTGGCCAGTGCCTCCTCGGGGCCGACAGCGCGCTCCTCGCCGTCACGCTCCCTCCAGGAGCCCGCTTTGGGGATGAGTACCTCGCGCACGTGCAACCGCGCAAGCTCCTGGCGGACAGCGCCAACGATGTCCCTGCCGTTGCTGTCGGCCAGTTGCGTAGTTGCGAACTCACCGGTTGAGATATCCGCATAGGCAACGCCGGCGCGCTCCCCATCGATCACCACAGCAGCCAGATAGTTGGGGCGCTTCTCATCAAGCATGGCTGGCTCGATGACCGTACCCGCCGTGACAACGCGTTCTACACGCCGCTCCATCGGGCCCTGTCCCGTCGGCTCGCCGACCTGCTCCGCAATCGCGACACGATAGCCCCTCTCAATGAGTCGCGCGATATACCCCTCGACGGCGTGGTGTGGCACACCAGCCATAGGCACGCGCGCGTCACGCGAGATAGGGCGCGAGGTAAGCGTCAGGTCGAGCTCTCGCGAAACCAATTCGGCGTCGCTATCGAAGGTTTCGTAGAAGTCGCCGAGTCGGAAGAACAGGATGGTATCGGGATACTTGGCCTTCAGCTCCAGATACTGCTGGCGCAGGGGTGTAGTGTCATTCGTACTCATAGGGTGATTATAACGGTGGACCGCCGGCGTAACAAGATCCACACATGGAAATCATCCTATCACGAGCCTCCATCGTATCAACGCAGGCGCGATCCTGCCTGGTTCAGCCGTGGCTGGCGCTCCCAGGCCGGCATGGCATTTCAGTTGACACCGCTGCTCTTGACCGTAAAATCGCGGTGATGCGATGTGCCGAACGCTGGGTTGCTCACGTCGCACGCTGACAATGGTAAACGACGACGAAGGGCACGGGGAACGGGCTGCGCTGCGGGGCAACCCTTCATTTGTGTGGCGCGCTGGACAGGAACGCCGCCTGGCGATGGTGCGCCAGGCAGTTGCGCTTGAAGGGCGCCGGGTGCTGGACATCGGCTGCGGCATAGGCATGTACACCGCGGCCTTTGCTCGCTACACCCCTCACGTTGTCGGCATTGAGGTGGAGTTGAGCCGTGCCATCTCCGCACACACACACGTGCCCAGGATCGCACAAGCGGTTGGGGAGGGCCTGCCCTTCCAGAGCAACGTCTTCGACGTCGTCTTCTCCCACGAGGTCCTGGAGCACGTCCGTGATGACCGTGTCTGTGCCGCCGAGATGGTACGCGTGGCGCGCCCGGGCGGTCACATCGCGGTCTTCGTCCCGAACCGGCTCTATGCGTTTGAAACACACGGTATCTACTGGCGCGGTCGCTATCACTTCGGCAACGTTCCCTTGGTCAACTGGCTGCCCAATCCGCTTCGCAATCGATTGGCCCCACACGTGCGCGCCTACACGGCCCGTGCCCTGCGCCGGCTGTTTGATGACCTGCCTGTGCGGACGCTCGTCCACACTCAGATCTTCCCGGGGTTTGACAACATTGTGGCCCGCAAGCCCGGATTCGGCCGGCTGCTGCAGCGCACCACCTACACGCTGGAGCGTACTCCCCTGCGCCAAATGGGACTTTCCCATCTCCTGATCCTACAAGTCACCGCCTAGCACGGGAACACCAACGGAGGACATCTCACGATGGAAGGGCTAGGCTTCGATGACCGGGGCCGCAACGGCGCGCCCTACAGGGTGCTCGTGGCTGCGGGCAGCGAGCGCGATCTCAAAGCGCTACTCGGGACCGCCTACGCCCTGGCGCGCGCTCGGGGCGGCGAGGTGCGACTGCTCACCGTCACCCGCACAGGCACGCCTCCTCCGTGGCTGGTCATTCCCGATAGCTACACCGACATCTCGATCGGCGTGATCACCCGCAGCGGCAGAAACAGTGGGGCCATCATCGTCAACGAGACGCGGAGCTACGATCCCAACGTCCTTCTCGTCGGCCTGGGCGGCCAGCTTGGGCAGGGCCGCTACCTCCTGGGGCGCACGCTAGATGTGCTGATTCAGAGCGCGCCGTGCGACGTGATTGTTCAACGCGGCGACGTCGGCTTCGATCTACAGCGCATTCTGATCCCTGCAGCCGGCGGGCCCAACGCGCCGCGCGCCCTGGCGCTGGCGCGGACCATTGCCCCCGAGGCCCGCATTACTGCCCTCTACGTTGCCAACGACAAGCACGGTCCAACCGAGTTGGCCGTCGGCAGCGCGCGCTTGAACGCAATGGTCGAGCGGCTCGAACCCGAGGACCGCGAGATGGTCGAAACCAAGGTCATTGCGGCGGCAAGCCCCGTCGAGGGAATCCTGGAAGCAGCCCAGCAAGGTTATGACCTGCTCATCCTGGGTGCTGGACACGAGGGGCCCATCGACCGCTTCCTCTTCGGCGATATTCCCCAGGTCATTCTCAACGAATCGAGCACGCCTGTGATGGTCGTGCGGCGCCGGCTGACCTACCTTGGCTCGTTCTGGCGCCAGTTGTGGAGCTGGGTCTTCGGCCTCTTGCCCCCGCTCACGGTACAGGAAAAGGCCGATGTCCACAGGATCATGCGGCGCGGCGCACAGCCCACTTCCGACTTCCTGGTAACCCTGACGCTTGCGGCCGCGTTGGCTGCCCTTGGGCTCCTGATGGACAATCCGGCGATTGTTATCGGCGCAATGATCGTAGCGCCTCTGATGACGGCGATCCTCAGTGTCGGCTTCAGCATCGTCCTCGGTGATCCGCGCCTCTTCTGGCGCGCCGTGGGAACGACGATACGCGGCGTTGCCCTTGCCGTCGTCATGGGAATCGTCGTTGGGCTCGTCGTGCCCGGGGCTGAGCCCACGGCGCAAGTGCTCAATCTCGCCGAACCATCGATTCTGGATCTGGCCGTCGCGTTGCTTGCCGGCACGGCAGCGGCCTACGCCATCAGCCGTAAGGAGATCTCGGCTGCGCTTGCCGGCGTCGCCGTCGCCGCATCGCTAACACCGCCGTTGGTTAACACCGGCCTGGGCATCGCGTTCGGTAATTGGGCCATCGCTGGAGGCGCGGCGTTGATCTTTGTCGCCAACTTGGTAGCGATCGTGGCGACGAGCGGCTTTGTCTTCCTGTGGATGGGCTTCCGACCACAGCCCGGCGACCCCGATCGCGTCGCAACCCAGCGGCGCGGGTTCCGTGCATTCAGCATCCTCTTGGTGCTCATCGCGATTCCCCTGGTCATCCTGACCCAGCGCTCGATCCAGACGGTGGCGTTCCGGCGCACCATCGAGGACGCTATTGCGACAGAAGTCCGGCAGATTCGGGGCGGGGAAATCGTGGAATGGGACTACGTGCTCAACGATGACGGCTCCTTGAGCCTGGATCTGACCTTACGCGTTTCGGGCACGGTCTCACATCAGGAAGCGCGCGACCTGCAGGAACGCATCGCCACGAGCATCAACATGCCGGTGGCGCTGTCGCTCGGCATGGTCCCGGCCCAGGAACTACGAGCGTTCATTCCCCCTACGCCGACGTCAACCCCGACGCTTACGCCGACAGGCGTGCCAACCGCCACGCCAACGCCTACCCCCACCGCCACGCCAACTCCCACGCTGACACCCACAATGACGCCCACGATGACACCCATCCCTACCATCACGCCCCTGCCAACGAACACGCCGACAGCGACACCGTGGGTCGTAGCCGTGACCGGGGTCGGCAGCGCCGGTCTGCGCGTGCGCTACTCACCCAATGGCGAGGTCATGGGCCAGATGCCTGAGGGGATGTCGGTCATCATTCTCGAAGGTCCGGTCAATCTGGCCGGCATCGCGTGGTACCGTGTCACCTCGATGGTGACACGCCTCGAGGGGTGGGTCGATGGCACGTACCTCACGCCCACACCGTGACGGCGCTTGAGTTGGTAAGGAGAACAGCATGCAAGGATACAGCGAGGGCTTCGCGTACATATACAACATGCGCTGGACCCATTTCGTTGCCGACATGGCGCCCCGTATTCAAGCGTTCTATGAAGCGACAGCTACCGGCGCGACCGACCGCCATCTCCTGGACATTGCCTGCGGCACGGGTCAGTTGGCCTTGTACTTCCTCGACCACGGATATGAGGTCGTGGGGCTCGACCTCTCACCCGCGATGCTGGCGCATGCACGGACAAACGCGGCGGCCTACGTCAAGGCGGGCAAGGCGCGCTTCGTCGAGGGTGACGCAGCCGCGTTCACGTTCACAGAGCGCTTTGGCCTTGTGGTCTCGACATTCGATGCACTCAATCATCTCCCGAGCCTGGAAGCACTGACCGGTTGCTTTCAGTCGACCTTCGATGTTCTGGCATCCGGTGGCTGGTTCATCTTCGATCTCAACACCCGCTTTGGATTGCAGCGTTGGGCTGGCATCAACGTGCAAGAGGAAGAGGATCTGGTTCTGATCACGCGCGGCGTCGTCATGGAGAATGAATGCCGTGCCTACACCCAGATCTCCGGCTTCTTGCGGGAAGATGACGGGCGCTACCGGCGTTTCGGCCAGACCGCATACAACACCATTTTCGATATGGACGCCGTCGCGGCAGCACTGAAGAGCGCCGGATTTCAGGACGTTTCCTTTGTGCAGGGCCACGACCTCGCCACCCCGATAGACGACCCCGAGACGTACGGTCGAATCTTCGTCGTTGCCCGGAAGTAGGCCGGTCGCGGCCCGCCCGGGCGTAATTTGCTTGCCGAAGCCCAGATAGGCGCTATAATCGGAGCAATGGAACAGGTGTTCAATATGCTCTACGGCGTCACCGCGTGCCACCCTACAGCCAAGCCAAGGATGAGACAATGCCAGAGTTTCAACTGATATCCAGTTTCAGACCGACCGGCGACCAGCCGGAGGCGATCGAGCGGCTCGTCGAGGGTATACGGCGTGGCGACCACCACCAGGTGTTGAAGGGCGCTACCGGTACCGGCAAGACCTTCACAATCGCCCACCTGGTCAACGAAGTCCAGAAGCCGACCCTGGTGTTGGCCCATAACAAGACGCTCGCTGCTCAACTCTATTCAGAGTTCCGCGAGCTCTTCCCCAACAACGCCGTCGAGTACTTCGTCTCTTACTACGATTACTACCAACCCGAAGCCTACGTGCCGCAGCACGACTTGTACATCGAGAAAGACGCCGACATCAATGATGAGATCGACCGCTTGCGGTTAGCAGCGACCGCGGCTGTGCTGACGCGGCGAGATACGATCGTCGTTGCCTCGGTTTCCGCAATCTATGCGTTGGGCAATCCGCAGGAGTGGGGACGCGTGATCCTTCCGCTCCAGGTGGGCCAGGCCATTCGCCGTGAAACCGTGATGCGGCATCTGGTGGACATCTACTACGACCGAAACGACCTGGACTTTCGCCGCGGGACGTTCCGCGCTCGCGGTGACGTCCTGGAGATCCGGCCCGCCTATGCGGAAACCGCTTTCCGGGTCTCCTTTTGGGGCAACGAGATCGAGAGCCTGATGGAGGTCGATCCGCTCACGGGCGAGGTACTGGATAGGCCACGCGAGATCCAGATCTTCCCGGCGAAGCATTACGTTACCTCCGACGAGCGCGTGAAACAAGCGCTGGTCGATATCGAGGCAGAGCTGGAGGAGCGTCTCGACGAACTCAATGCCGCCAACAAGCTCCTCGAAGCTCAGCGGCTCGAACAGCGCACGCGCTACGATCTCGAGATGATACGCGAGATCGGGTATTGCTCCGGCATTGAGAACTACTCGCGGCATCTGGATCAGCGCGGCGTTGGCGACCCCCCCTGGACGCTCATGGACTATTTCCCCGCCGACTACCTCCTTGTGATGGACGAGTCCCATATGAGCGTTCCACAGGTGCGGGGGATGTTCAACGGCGACCGCAGCCGCAAGGAGGTGCTGGTAGAATATGGCTTCCGGCTGCCATCGGCCCTGGACAACCGACCCCTGACCTTCTCTGAGTTCGAGGAACGCGTCAACCAGGTCATCTACACCTCCGCAACGCCAGCCGAGTATGAGCTAAAGCACGCGACACAGGTCGTCGACCAGGTCATCCGCCCCACCGGGATCGTGGACCCCGAGGTGGTGGTCCTGCCCACCCGCGGGCAGATCGACGATCTCGTTGGTCGCCTGCGCGAACGCATCGAAAAGGGACAGCGCGTGCTGGTCACGACCTTGACCAAGAAGATGTCTGAGGACCTGACCGACTACCTCAAGGAGCTCAACTTCAAGGTTCAGTACCTCCACAGCGAGGTCCAAACGATCGAGCGGGTGGAGATCCTGCGTGACCTGCGTCTGGGGCAGTACGACGTCGTCGTCGGCATCAACCTGCTGCGCGAAGGGCTGGATCTGCCAGAGGTCAGCATGGTCGCAATCCTCGACGCGGACAAGCAGGGCTTTCTCCGGAGCGCCACCGCGCTGATTCAGACCATCGGTCGCGCCGCCCGGCACACCGAGGGCACGGTCGTGATGTACGCCGACAACATGACCGATGCGATGAAGGAGGCGATTGACGAGACAAATCGCCGGCGTGACACCCAGATAGCGTACAACGAGGAGCACGGGATCGAGCCGAAGACGATTATCAAGGAGATCCGTGATCTCACCGACCGTGTCCGGGCTGCGACTCAGGAAGAAAGCGCTTTGGACGTGGCACCTGAGGAGATGGAGCCTGCTGCACTGGACAAGCTGATTCGCGAGCTCGAAAAAGAGATGAAGACCGCTGCTGAGAACTGGGAGTTCGAGAAGGCCGCTGCCCTTCGCGATCAGATCTTCGATCTACGCGGCGTTCTGGAGAACAAGGCGCCACTCTGGCAGCGCGACCGGAAATCCTAGCGCCAGCGATCCCACACCGTGACCCATGCCGGGGTTGGCCAAGCCAGCCCCGGCTCTGCATTGTTGCTTCAGTTGCCAAAACGCCTGTGTCAGGTATAGTTAGGAGAAATCCAACGACAATATCGTAGGCTCTATGTCAAACACAGATCTCGAACAGACACCACAGACCACTGTCGAACCCGTCACGAGCGTTGTCGGCGTTCGATTTCAGCCAGCCGGGAAACCCTATCACTTTCTAGCGCCACCGGAGCTGACTCTGGCCGCGAACGATTGGGTCGTGGCAGAGACCGTCTACGGGGAGCAGGTCGGACAGATCTCGCACCTGCCTAAGACGCCTCCTGAGGACGCCTCGTCGCGGAAGCTGCGTGCAGTCGTGCGACGTGCCAGCGGCCTGGATATGGCGCGCTACACCATGATGCAGCAACGTGCGGCGCGACTGATGGAAGTGGCGCGGGAAGAGGCAGAGCACGCCCGGCTAGGACTGCATGTCGTCAGCGCGGAGTTCACACTCGATGGCGAGAACGCTATCTTGCTGTGCACCGGCACGGTCAGCAAAAAGGACTTCGCGGCATTCCGCCGCCGTGTTTCCTCACGGATGAGTTGCCGGGTCGAGCTGCGTACCATCGGTCCACGGGACCACGCCAAGGCGCTCGGTGGGTATGGCGTGTGCGGCGAACAGCGGTGCTGCTCTCGCTTCCTGATGGATTTCCAGGCCGTCTCGATTCGCATGGCGAAGGACCAGACGATCTCGATGGCGCCTTCAGATATCACCGGTATGTGCGGACGCCTGCGCTGCTGCCTGGCCTACGAGCATCAGGTGTACCGCGACGAAGCAAAGGCCTTGCCCAGGATCAAGTCACGGGTCAAGACCGACCACGGCATCGGAAGGGTCATCGACCTCGACATCCTCAAAGGGGACATCATCGTTGAGATTCCGCCCGATGGCCCACGGCGCGACCGCGAACGGTTCCGCTATGCCGCCGACGACGTGGAAGTGCTTCCGAACAACAACGACGGGTCGTGACAGCCCTCGAGACCGGCAGCGGGCGCGCACCTGCAGGAGCGGGCGCCTGAGTTTTCCCAACTCCCACGCCTAAGGGTGCAGCGTCAGCTCCGCCAGCTGCAGGCGAAAGTCGCCCTTGACCCTCAGATGCTCGCCCGACATCGGCAGATACAGCCCTACATCGAGCTCATAGTCGCCTGGCGGCAAGCCGGCCGGCAGATCCAGAACGTAGCGATCAGCGATCACCTCGCCGGCGGCCCACACCGACGTCGGGTAGCTACCTTCCTGTGGCATCCGATCTATCTGCGCTACATTCCGACCACTGGAAACCTCGCGCAGGTGCAGGAAGACCACGTAGTCGTCCGCCATCTCCTCCAGCGCCTGCCAGTAGAGTGTCACGATCAGCGGCGCCGCCGGATTCAACGCAGCGCCATCAGCTGCAACAACGGATTCGCCCAAGTCATATCCCAAGAGCCGGATACTGGGCCGCCCATCGTCCACGAACGCCTGACCAACGGGATATTCGGTCGACGGTACGTCAAAGCGCCGGGTCACCGCGCGAACTTCCAGCGCCCCAAGGTCGAACGTGGCTTCAGCACCGGCGTTGAGCACCAGACGATACGTTGCTGGGGGCAGGGTACGCGGTACCCGCAGGTGATAGCGCGCCTCAAGAACCTCCCCCTCGCGCCAGACAGGGGGACCGTATCCCGGAACCGGCTCGCCGGCGTAGAGTGTCGTCATGGGCTCCCCATCGCTCTGATGAAGGCTCACGCTAACACTCCCGGGGCCGTCAGCCGCCCCGAGGGCATGCCAGCATACGCGCAGCACAACCTCAGAACCGGGAAGCACAGGCTGGTCGGGGATCCCCACCCACCCGAGAGCCGTGACACCAGGCATGCCTTGGGGAGCATCATCCGGAATGTCAGGGCAGGCAGCCACGATCTGATCTGGCTCTGGTGGCTCCAGAGCAGGCAACAGCTCGAAGCCACCCTGCTGCGGAAACCGCGCCTCCAGGCCCGCAAACCTCTCCTCCTGCAGACGAGGCAGCGCCTGCGCGCTGGCAGGATCGAAGAACCCCACCCCCAGTTGGTAGACATCCCCGGGCGGTGTGCCGGCTGATAGCGTCATCACAAGCTGATCCAGCACCAGGTCTCCCACGTCCCACTGCTCGGGGGGATAGTGGAAGGCCATCGCACGGCCCCATTCGCCAGTCTGCGGATGGAGCAGTCGCACAACGGGCTGAAGTTGGGGATAGAAGGCCAGAACGTCCCAGACCACCATAACCGGACAAGGCGCCCCCACCCGGCACTCCGCCGCCAGCTCAGCGCCGTACACCTGCACCACATGGGCAAAGTCGGCAGATGCCCCCGGCATGCGATTGGTACGCAATTCCTCGATCTGCATGGCCGAGAGACGCCACACCGACAAGCCAGCGGTCTCGGGCGGCGCGGGCTCCGCCACGCCAGTCCAGGCTTGGGTAACGTCGGGCGGCCATGGCGCCGGAGGCTGTAGGCTTTCGGGGATCAGATATGCCGCGTCACCCGCGACCGGAAGGACCAACGTCGCCCCCCCGGTAAGCCATTTGGCCTCCGAATAGTGCGCAGCGAGGGCAGCGACCGTGGGATGGCGATAGTGCTCGCTTGCGATGTAGACCGTGGGTGGGGAAGTCTCCGCGGCCACAGCATCGAGCGCCTGCGCCGCTAACACCATCTCGCCGTCGGCAGCGCGGAATAGCACCTCGGATTGCGCCCACGCCGCGTAGGCCAGGCCAGTGCGTACCGCACCCGCGAGCAGCAACACCGCGAAGACCGCTCGTTGCGCGCGCGGTGGTCGCACCCGCTCGAGCAACGCGTGAAGCCCCCAGGCCGGGAGCACTGCCAGGAAGGGAAAGAGCCCCACCATACGCAGGTTGCTGGGCGTGATCTCTCCCGTAGCGAGCGCGCTGGGCAGCAACATGATTCCGATCGTCAGGACAACGAGTAGCCTGCCCGCGCTGTCCAGTGAAGTGCGGGCGCGCCTGCGGAATCCAGCGACCAAGCCCAGAAGCGCAAGCACCGCCGAAACGCCATCCAGCACCGACAGACCCGGCGCGTTGAAGCGGACGTACGGATCGCCGCGACCGGGCCAGATCAGCGCCTGCAAGCACGCGGCAATCCCCCCCAACGCCTCCGCCCAGGTCGGCGCCGCCACCTGAGCGATGCGCGTCGTGAATGCCTGCGGATTAGCGATGAAGTATGCCGCCATAGGCGCGAACACAAGCGCGGCGACGCCCAGGACTATGGCCAGGCGGCCTATCTGCTGCAGTCGTTGCCGGGGGGCCTTACGCAACAACAGCCACCCGGCAGCCAGGAGCAAGGGGATTGGGAATAGTCGCGCCGCCAGGTAGGTGTAGCCGGTTAGCCCCAGAAAGAGCCCCGCAGCTATAAGCCAACTGCGCCGGCCTGCGCGAAGCCCTCGCCAGAGCGCCGCCACCGTGAGCGCCTGCAGAAGCGGCTGTGAGATGGCCCGAAACCCGTACCGGCTGAGCAATACGTGCGGAAAGGCCAGCGCCATCCAGCCCGCAGCCAGGAGCGCGATAGACGCCGATCGCTGCGCGTGTCCCAACATCGCCCGCACCGCAGCGAACGTCGCCGCGACCGTGAGGACGCCCAACATCGCTGCGCCAAGACGGAGGGCCCATGCCGAACCTCCCGTCATCCACACCCACGGCGCAGCAGCGTAGAAAAAGAGCACCTCTTTGCCGGTATAGGCGCGGATGAAGAGAGGACGGTAATCGCCTGCCGCAATCTGGCGCGTGAGGATGAGGTTGGCGGCCTCGTCGTAGTGCAGGCCGAGCGGGAGCTCCGGCAAGGCCGCAAGCCGGAGCAACGCCGCTACCAGCAGGACAAGGGTTACGCCCCATCGGTAAGGTCGCGCCTGTACCTGAGCACCGGCTTCCTGGCGTGGGATCCACCGCGTAGAAGGCTTCACGGCGTCATTATACCTACACAGATGCGCCGAACAACCGCTACGGGGCTAACCTGTCACTGCAGATCGTTCCAGACAGACCCGTGGCAATGGTCTGCGGGCTGCTGGCCCAGGAGATGCCACGTTTACGTCAGGATAGCGAACAATGCTCGCCGGAATTTGACAACGAGAGATTCCTGCCGCACAATATGAGCAACACTGAACCCCTCATCGCAAACCTCCGTGTCAGGTAGAGGCTTGGGACAGACCGAGCAACTGCCGCTCGAAGAGCGCTTTATGTCGCGTCGCACGCATCCACGGTCGATGTGTGCTTGACCTAGATCGATCGCCCAGGAGTTCTGTGCTTTTCCCGTGCACTGCAGGCCACTGAGCGCTCAGCGGCGCGTGTGGCGGTTGGGTGGTTCGGAACCAGGGGGATATCCACGGGTGTAGTCGCGGTTGCGGGGCTCATTCAGGGCACTCGTGACCGGCACCCCCGCACGCAGCAAGAGGTATTCGGCCCAACCGACCTGGCGTTGTTTCACACAGAAGAAGAGATCGTCGCCTGCCAGGCCCCGATCCCACACCTTGACACCGTGGCGTTTGAGGAGGCGCTCGATGTCAATGCCGCGCCAGCCTGAGTCTCGCGAGACGCGAATCGTCGGAGCGTTTCGGGAGGTCAAGCAAGCAAGGAACTCATCCAGGAGGCCCAAGATGCCGTCTTTCGCGAAGGCCCCATCCCAATCTGCGTTAAGAAACGTCGAGAGCGCACCCTCGATGCGACTGATAGGGTCGAAGTAGCTCGGAAGATCGCTCAGGTTCATCAGAAACCTCCATCTGTGTGTACAGGGCTTCCTGCCAATCGCCGCGCGAGCTTCTGCATAGATCATATGTTCTATTATAGCACGGTTTCAGCCCTTGAGTATGACACACCGAGCTTTCGTGTATGGGCATGGGTGACTCAAGCTTGAGGTAAGGTGACATGGGCCGGTTTCTGGGATTCTTGATCGTTCTCGGCATCTACTGGTACCTCGCCTGGGAGCTCGCACCATCGCTGGGGATTGCCGTCGACAAGGCATCGTTCTTTCTGGCCATGGGTGTGGCTGTTCTGACAGGCCTCACCTGGTTCCTTCTCACAGGGTGGTGGGGAGACTTGACGCGACCGGGACGTCCCCAGACAGTCGTCCTGGAGACTCGGGAAACACCGAACCAGATCGTGAGAAGAGCGCTGTTGGCAGTCGTGGAGATCATCATCGTGGCCGGTGTAATCGTGGGCGTGATGATCTACTACTTTTCCGCTTGAGTGAGCCCCTTGCCTGCCCGCCTGGGTTGATTCGTCACGAAGTGGCAGCCAGGATTCCTGATGGTATAATCCCGCTGCCGGTCGAGCCAGACGCGACCCGGCGTCGATCCCAGTGACAGGACATCACAAGCGGGAATCTATGCGCAAGTGGCTACAAGAACTCTGGACCTACCGGGACCTGATCGTCAACCTGGTCGCCCGTGACCTGAAGGTCCGCTACAAGAACTCTGTACTCGGCGTGGTCTGGTCCTGGCTCAACCCCTTGCTGATGATGCTCATCTTCAGCTTCATGTTCGGGGTGCTTTACGAGCGCGTCAAAATCCCCAACTATCACGTACTGTTCCTCAGCGCGCTGCTTCCCTGGAACTTCTTCGCCGGGTCGATCCTGGGCGCGATTCCCAGCGTGGTCAGCAACGCCAATCTCATCAAGAAGGTCTACTTCCCGCGTGAGGTACTGCCCATCTCGGCCGTGCTCTCCAACCTGGTCAACTTCCTTGTCGCGCTCCCGGTCTTCTTTGCCCTGGCACTGATCTCGGGCGTGGTTCCCACGCGATACGTGCTCTTCCTGCCGCTGCCAATCCTGATTCAGGTGGCCTTTGCCATAGGCATCGTGCTCATCCTCTCAACGCTGGAGGTCTTCTACAGGGATACACACATGCTTATGGATGTGGGTATGCAGGCGTGGTTTTTTCTCACGCCCGTCATCTACCCGATGACGTCCCTACCTGAGCAGGTTACCTTGCTCGGCGTGACGTTCAACCCACAGCTATGGCTCTTTCGTCTGAACCCGATGGCGTCAATCATCAACACCTACCAGGATGTCCTTTACTACGGCACCCTGACAACGCTTGATTTCCTGGCCAGAACCGCCGTGACGGCACTCGTGGTTCTGGTGTTTGGCTATTGGGTCTTTCGCCGCTTCAGCGGGAAGTTCGGCGAAGTGGTGTAAGTTCGGTCATCCCATCTTGTCCAACCTATTCACCCCCTAAGGAGGCGACAATGGTCTACGGTATGACTCCGGATGCGCTGCAGAGGTTGTATGTCAAGGGCAGTCTCAAGAACGAAGGTGATGGCTTCTGTTTCGAGGTCAAGAACTTGATCGACTCCGGGAGCGTCAGCGGAATCAGCAAGCTGACCGTGGACGGCGAGGAGCGATCGCTTGACGGTGCGACCGTCGAGCTGGGCGGCAAGGTACGCCAGGTGAACAGCCTGTCGTGGGCAGCATCGCTGTACGTGGGCTATGGGGCGGTCCTCAAGATCTACGTTCCGGGGGCACTCGAACCTGGCGAGCACACCCTTGCCCTAACCGCCAACGCGCCAGAACTCGGGCAGATCACGCTTCCGATAACGGACAGCGTCGCCTGACCTGAGCCTCGGGAACGCACAAGCGGACACTCGGTCGGGTGCATCGCAACGGACCCGTGGCTCTGCCTGGCGATGCACCCGGCCTTCATCTGCACCGGCCTTGCCAAGATCGACCCTTATGGTATAATGCCCGCTGCGGTGTGAGAGGGGCTGTAGCTCAGCTGGGAGAGCGCTACAATCGCACTGTAGAGGTCAGGGGTTCGAATCCCCTCAGCTCCAT
>Ga0123333_10001058_pt1 | contig 29118 bp, 27 predicted proteins | sample BioC12SIPDNA_3_FD_89957 | JGI IMG/M metagenome (GOLD analysis project Ga0123333, IMG submission 89957) | Anaerobic biogas reactor microbial communites from Washington, USA - Biogas_R2_B C12 SIP DNA | ecosystem: Engineered > Bioreactor > Anaerobic > Unclassified | place: Washington, USA... | reverse complement strand
GTCAGCCTTGCAGCCCCTCGACGATGCGCTGGTAGCGATCGAGCAGGTTCCTCGCCTCTTCTGCGCTATGCGCCTGGGCGTAGATGTAGAACACCGGCCGATCGGCGTCAGGCAGAACCAGCACCCACGCGCCTTCCGCCAGCTGAATCTTGACGCCATCGATCTGCTCGCCAAGCCGGTCACGGTACTGCTGGTTCAGCAGACGCATCACGGTGCCTTTGGCTTCCCACGGACACGAGACCTCACCCTGCGCCATGTGATAAGCAGGAACGCCCTGCAGGGCGTCACGGATGGTAATGCCCTGGCTGGTGAGGTACTCGAGCACTTTGGCCACCGTCATCATGCCATCGACGACGGGCTGGAACCGCGGCCAGATGAAAGAGCCATTGCCATCAGCCGCCATGATCACATCGGGGTGATTGGCAGCTGCCATCACAGCCTGCAGGTTGGCCTTGGTGCGGATGATCTTGCCGCCATACATATCGGCCATCTGCTCAAAAACGCCAGGCATGGTGACGGGCACCGCCACAGCGCCGCCACCCTCGCAGATAAAGGATAGACGTGCCAGCGCTGCCGTCAGTCTGGCCCCATCCACCTCGCCACCACCGCAATCAACCACGAACACGCGTTCGCCACCGACATCGAGACGCACACCCAGTGCCGTCTCGAGCACGGCGCAGATCTTGCCGAGTTGAGCGATCGACTGATGGAACTCTTCGGTGGAAATGGACATCTTGGTCTCATCAACCGATTCGTTGAGGGCCACCACACGGCAGTTGAGCTGAGTCAGGATAGGCGCGAGCACCAGAGCGGTCGGGCTGTTGGCAAAATCGACGGCCAGATACGGATTCGCTGAACGAATCGTATCAGCCTTGATGGCTTTGAGAAAAGCCTCGGTATAGTCCTCGACGACTTTGGCGGCATAGCTAATGGAGCCGATCTCATCGAGATAGACACGGCGAAAGTCTTCGCGGAAAAAGACGTTCTCAATGCTACGCTCGGTCGTTTTGGTGAGATCCTGCCCGTTGCGATCAAAGAACTTGATGTCGACCACGCGTGCGTCGTAGGGCGAGAGACGCACATGCACACCGCCGGCCGAGCCACTCTTCTGCGTCACAAACCGCGCTACAGGTATGGGCATCTCGCCGAGATCGAGCACGTTCACACCCGCAGATGGCAGCCCCGAGATGATCCCACGTTTGAGCATACGCGGGCTGCGGTGTACATCGCGGTTGGTGACGACGCTGCTACCCTTGGGCAGGCTGGCGCCAAAGGCAGCTCCCAAGCGAGCAGCAAACTCGGGTGTCAGGTCGACGTTTACCAGGCCCGTCACACCATAGCGCCCAAAAAGCACATGCCGCCCCTGGGCGCCCCAGATGATGCTGTTGTTGACCGTAGCCGCCGCCTCGATCTCTTTGCCGGGCCAGATCTTGACGTTGGTGTTGATAATGGCGCCCTCGCCCACAATGGAGGCATCGCCCACCACTGCGCCCTCGAACAGCACGGCTTTGCGCTTGAGGCTGCACTGTTTGCCAATGACGGCCCCGCGCATCTCGACACCCTCACCGATGTAGCAGTTGCGCCAAACGATGCTGCGCTCGATATAGGTGAAGCGATCCACCACCGAGTAGTCTCGGATGACCGTAGGACCATGGATGATGACGCCCTGCTTGATCTTGACGCCATTGCCCAGATAGATCGGCCCATACAGCTGCGCGTCGGGGGCGATATCCACCCCCTCCCCCACATACACGCCGCCGCCGATGTGCTGTCCAGGGTCGGGCAGGCTGGCCTTTTTCGAAAGCACATCGGCCGTTGCCCGCATATACTCGGACAGGTTGCCGACGTCGCACCAATAGCCCTCGGCCACATAGCCGAACATCGGGTCGCCCTTTTCGAGGAGCATCGGAAAGAGCTCTTTCGAAAAGTCGAACTGCACGCCCGGCTCGAAATAGTCCAAGACGTCGGGCTCGAGCACATACACGCCGGTGTTGACCTGATCAGAGATGACCTCGCCCCAACTGGGCTTTTCGAGAAACTGGCGGATGTGCCCCTGCTCATCGGTGATCACCACGCCATACTCGAGCGGGTTGGCGACGCGATAGAGTGTGAGCGTCGCCTTGGCGCCCCGAGTGCGGTGGTAATCGATGATGGCGGTGAGGTCAAAGTCAGTGATGGCATCGCCACTGATGACGATAAAGGTGTCGTCGAGCAGGTTCTGCGCCTGCTTGACGCTGCCGGCAGTGCCTAACGGCGTTTCCTCGACCGAGTACTGTATGTTCATTCCCAGGCTCGAGCCGTCACCGAAAAAGTCCTGGATGGCCTCTGCCATGTACTGCAGCGTCACGACGACGTCGGTGATGCCATGCTTCTTGAGCAGGCCCAATATGTGGGCGATCACCGGCTTTTCGACAATGGGCACCATGGGCTTGGGGCGATTGACCGTAAGGGGCCTCAATCGGGAGCCGGCGCCGCCTGCCATCACTACTGCTTTCATCGGTAACCTCCAGACTCGCGTTGTCGTATCATCTTCGTTGATGCTCTCTCTGGTAATGGTGATTATACCATGGCCGCAAGCGGCCTGGTAGCGACGCTTGTGAATAACCCGCCAGATCAGGCACAAACGCCGTCCACAATGCCTCGCAGATATGCCACGCTCTCTGCTGTGCTCGCCTCAAAATCATCGGTGCCCTCGTATTCGCTGACCACCTGCCCGGTGTAGCCGCATTGCGCCAACCGTTTGATCAAACCAGCCAGGTCGAAGTCGCCACGCCCTGCTGGGAGAAGCGTCCACTCACCATCGACAAAACGTCCATCTTTGACGTGCACGCTAACCGTCACTGGAAGCAGTTTTTCGAACCAGCGTTCTGCCTGTTCGATCGATGCCCCGGCCCAGCAAAAGTTGCCCGTGTCGAGGGTGATACCCAGCCTGGGCGACGCCACATCGTGAATGAGGCTCGAGAGCCAGTCTCCCTGATTGATGAGTCGCCCGTGGTTCTCTATGCCCACGCAGACCGCCCAGCCATCGATCTGTGTGGTGATCGCGCGAAACCCAGCCACCATACGAGGATAGAGCGCCTCAAGACTGACCCCCGGAACGACGTCGCCGGCAAAGGCGCGCACGACAGGAATACCCAAGGTGCATGCAGTGCGGCAGTAGCCCACGAACTCGGCCACCTGTGCCTCCAGCAACTCGTCATCTGGCTGGGCCAACGAGCTATAGCCCCCCAGACTGCCCACCTTTAGGCCGCTGTTGGCCAGCTGCGCTCGGACACCCTCAACGCCCACATCTTGCCAGACCGCCTGATGGACCGTGGGCCTACCGTTGAGCTCTATGGTCTGGCAACCGATCTGCGCTGCGAACGCCAGTGTTTCTCTCAACGAGGTGCGTCCCATACCCAGTGATGTCATGCCTACCAGCATCAGCGTCCTCCCGAAAAGCGCGCTTCGATCAGCGGGCGCAGCGTCTTGAGTGCCAGGGCGAGGCCCTCTTCGCGACGCTCACCGCGATAGTCGGCATCCTCATGCTCCACCGCCACGTCGCCACGATAGTTCACCTGAGCCAGAGCGTCCATAACGAGCGGCCAATCGATTTGGCCGAGCCCTGGCAAGCAGGTGCGCCACCAGCCACTGGCGTGCACGCCTCCGCGCTTGAGTAGCACCTCGTCGATCAGTACATCTTTGGCGTGTACATGATGGATGCGGTCGCCATAGTCATGGATGATTTGCACATAATCCATGCCCTGCCAGGCAAAGTGCGAGGGATCGTACTCGATGCCCAGCGCAGGCTGCGGCAACAGCGCAAAGATGCGGTCGTACATCACTGGCGAGAGGGCGAGGTTCGTCCAGCGATAGGGCCCATAGCCCGTCACGCGCCCGGGCCATGGCTCAAAGGCAATCCGCACGTCGGCGCTCTGCGCTAGATCGGCGATGGGGCCGAAGCGCTCGACCAGCAATGACAGGTTATCATCGAGAGAGAGTGTGTTATCTCGACCGGTGATGCTCCCCAACACCCTGCCCCCCAACGCCACGGCCAGCTCGATGGCCCGAGCATAGTAGCCGATGGTCTCGGCGGCGGGCGTAGCGACAGCGTTGCCATATACAGCCACCGATGTGACCTGTATGCCCGCCTCCAACAACGCCTCCTGAAGTCGCGGCAGTGCACGCTCCAGCTCATCGAGGCGTGGACGATCAACCCACCCGGCGTCAACCTCAATGCCGTCATAGCCCAGCCGTTGCGCCGTGGCGATTGTCTCGGTTGTGAGCGGAGCCAGATAACCCAGCCGCATATGCATCCCCCCGGTGCCAGACTGCTGGCGTTATATCCTGTCTCGCGCCTGTGGGCAAACCCAGGTGAAACTGGCGCCAGTCAGTGCAGATGGATAGACTATCGCCAGCGACACACAAAGGAGAAAGTTGTCTGATGAAACCTAACGCCCTGAAGGCCAAACTAGCGGCTGGCGATGTCGTGTATGGCCCCTTTATGAACTGCAGCTATGGCGCCATGATCGAGATCGTTGGCATGGCTGGTTTTGACTTTGCCATCGTCGATATGGAGCATGGCCCGCTCAGCGCACAGGCGGGTGAAGACCTGTGCCGCGCCGCTCAGGCGGTGGGCATCAGCCCCATCGTTCGCGTGCGCAAGAATGATGGGCCCCAGATACAGCGCGCCCTGGATATCGGCTCGGCCGGCGTTCAGGTACCGCAGATCGAAACCCGTGTCGACGCTGAGCAGACGGTCAAGGCCGCCAAATACGCTCCCCTGGGCATGCGCGGGCTCTCGTTCTACACACGGGCCAGTGACTATGCCATCTATGGCATCGAGCGACTGACGGACTTGCTCAATCAGGAGCAGCTGGTGATCGTACACGTTGAGGGTGTGCGTGGCCTAGAGCACCTGGATGAGATCGTGCAAGTTCCACATATCGACGTGATCTTCCTAGGGCCATACGACCTGTCTCAATCGCTGGGTATTCCCGGCCAGGTGGGCGATCCGCGCGTTACCGAGGGCATGGAGAGGGCCATCGAGAGGATCCGTGCGGCAGGCAAGTGGGCGGGCACCTTTGCGGCCGACGGGCCCACCGCCAAGCGCTGGGTTGCCGCCGGCGCACAGTATCTCTCGGTTGGCGTTGATGTGGGCATTTTTGCCGCGGCCTGTCGTGAGTTGCGAGACAGCCTTTCCTGATGCCACAGCGGAGCGAGTTCGGGCCATAGGGCCTCCGCCGGCGCTAAAGCCTTTGACACAGGGCCGCGGTTATGCTAATATGGGTCAAGTCAAGGGTGCCTTTTCGGGCACCCTTGCGTCTTTCTGAGGTGTCAGCAGAAGATGATCAGCCCAGCCAGCAACAACGGTAGGCGCGAAGCGAGGCCTGAGCCGCATACCAAGCCGCCAGGGTGAGTCTGCGACCCTACAGTCAGAGTAGACGGGCCAGTTCTCCAGGGCGGAGAGCTGGCCCTTTTATTCAAGTGGCCCGAGTAGTACTGTGAATGCACGTCGAGAGGAGATAGGGGAATGCTCGAGTTTAGTCACCGCTCTAACACCCTTGAGCAGCGCGAGTATCAGTATAGCCTGCAAGATGTCCCGGAGCCGCATCTCTACCGGCTGCTCTACACCTATGACGAGGTGCCCAAGATCCCCTTTAACCATCGCCATGTGCCTATGATGCCACCTGAGCAGGTTTGGATCACGGATACCACCTTCAGAGATGGGCAGCAGGCTCTGGTACCCTACACCACCGAGCAGATTGTCGCTCTGTTCAAGATGCTACATCGCCTCAGCGGTCCCAAGGGCATCATTCGCCAGAGCGAGTTTTTTCTGTACAGCAAGCGCGACCGCGAGGCCCTCGATGCCTGTCGTGAGCTCGGCTTTGAGTATCCCGAGATCACGAGCTGGATCCGAGCGACCCCGAAAGACTTTCAGCTGGTCAAGGACATCGGCATTCCCGAGACGGGCATCCTGTGCTCTTGCTCGGACTATCACATCTTTCACAAGCTCAAGTTGTCGCGCGCACAGGCGATGGACCAGTTCTTGGGCATCGTCAAAGAGGCGCTAGCCATCGGCGTGCGCCCGCGTGTGCATCTCGAGGATCTCACTCGGGCCGACTTTTACGGCTTTGTCGTGCCGCTGGCACTGGCTCTGAACAAGCTGTCTAGTGAGGCAGGTATCCCCATCAAGATCCGCGCCTGTGACACTCTTGGCCTGGGCGTGTCTTACCCTGGCGTAGCACTGCCCCGCAGCGTGCCCGGTATCGCCTATGGCCTGTGGCACCATGCTGGCTTTCCGAGCGAGTTGCTGGAATGGCATGGCCACAATGACTTTTATCGGGCCGTGGTGAACGCCGGCACTGCCTGGCTGTACGGCATCTCAGCTGCCAACTGCACCCTGCTGGGCATCGGCGAGCGCACCGGCAACACGCCACTTGAGGCGATGGTGTTCGAGTACGCCGCTCTGCGCGGCACCCTGGACGGCATGGACACCACCGTCATCACCGAGATCGCCGACTACTATGTCAACGAGATCGGCTATGAGGTGCCACCGATGACGCCGCTGGTGGGCGCCGACTTTAACACCACCCGCGCGGGCATCCATGCTGACGGTCTGCTCAAAGACAAGGAGATCTATACGGCGTTCAACACCGACAAGCTGCTCAACGCGCCCATCCGCGTCATGGTCAACCAGGCGTCCGGCGCTGCTGGCCTGCTGCACTGGATCAAGACCGAGTTCAGGCTGTCCGATAATCATCCGCTCGACAAGCGCGACGCACGCCTTACGCCCGTGCTGCAGTGGATCGAGGATGAGTACAAGGGAGGGCGCCAGACGGGCATCACCGATATCGAGCTGCGTACTGTATTGAGCACCCTAGCCCCCGAGTTTCTGTCAGAGATCAGAGAGGCGCAGGGTTCTGCTGACTGAGCAGGCGCTCGCCACAAGACAGGGCGGCCATAGCCGCCCTGTCTTGTCTTGTCGTGGCCACTGGCGCGCTAGCTAGCCGCGAGTTCGGCAAGAGCGATGGCGCCCAATGCGCCCGATCGATTGCCCAGCGCCGGCGGCACGATATAGGCGTCGATGCCGTGCACAATGGCCTCAGCCTGGATGTAGCCATTGAGCAGCTCTTGCACGCGGCGACGAATGCGGGGGAAAAGATGCTCCTGCTCCATCACGCCGCCGCCCATGACGATGCGTTGGGGCGAGACGGGCAGCATCAGGTTGACCAGTCCGTTGGCCAGATAATCTGCTTCGAGGTCCCACGCGGGGTGCTCCGGGCCGAGCTCAGTGGCCGAGACGCCCCAACGCGCCGCTATCGCCGGGCCACAGGCAAGCCCCTCGAGACAGTCGCCATGGTAGCTACAGCAACCCGCAAAGGGGTCAGCTGTGCGGTCATGGGGGATGCGGATATGACCCATCTCTGGATGCATCAGGCCATGGACGAGCTTACCATTGACCATGGCGCCCCCCCCGATGCCGGTGCCCACCGTCAGGTAGATAAAGGTGTTCAGGCCCTGCGCTGCGCCCCAGCGATGCTCACCCAGCGCCGCCACGTTGACATCAGTGTCAAAACCCACCGGCACGCCCAAGGCTCTACGCACCTGGCCTACAAAGTCAGTGTTAGCCCAGCCAGGTTTGGGCGTGGTGGTGACATAGCCAAAGGTCGCAGAGGCCGGATCGGGATCAATCGGCCCGAACGAGGCGATGCCCACAGCCGCCAAGGGACCCAAGTCAGCCTGGGCCTCTTGGAAGAACTCTACCGATCGTGCGATGCTCTCGGCCGGCGTGCCCGTGGCAAAGCGCACTTCGCGGCGCACATCCTCAGGGCCTGTACCGACGGCGCATACGAACTTGGTGCCACCGGCCTCGATTCCTCCATACAACGCCATACGTCTGATCCCTCCCCTGGAAGTGATTGCTACAACTCATCCAGCGCCCTACGCACGCCCATCCTGCGTATCGCGACGCGGCCGACAAGGCTGCGAGTGGCGTCCACCAGCAGTTCATCGCCCGTCTTGAGCCTTTCCACCACGTCGGGCACTGCAAAAACGGCAGGTAAGCCATACTCACGGACCAGCACCCCACCATGATCGAGTAACGCGCCCTGTGCCGTCACTATGGCAGCCACGGCGCTAAAGAGTGGGCTGAGTTCGTAGGTGGCCTGCTGGCAGATCAGCACCTCGCCGGGTAGCACCGTGGGCGCCTCGGCCATCGAGCGTACAACCCGAGCCCGCCCCTGCACGGCTCCCGCCGAAACCCCAAGGCCGCGCAATACCAGATCGCAGCTGCCCATGTCGAGAGGTGCGCCCTCTGGCTCCTCACCCAGCCTACGCGGTGGCGCATAGCGCCAAGCTCGGCGTCGTTCCTCGCGGCGCCGCATGACCGCACGAACGATCATCTCATCTCGCAGTTCACCATGCAACCAGCGGTCGAGCTCGCGGGCCTCTAGAAGAGCCGCGTCATGTACCTCAGAGGCCAGCCCCACCGCGTGTAAGCGGCGGCCCGCATCGTACACAGCGGCTCGTTCGCATGCGCGACAACTGGCAGCCGCCTCTGACACAGCAGCCAGCTCCGTCTGCAACTGGCGGCCACGATCGAGCAGTTGTGCATAGATGAACCGCCGTAGGCGGTTCAGGCGCGGCATCACCGTTGGATCGACCTTGATTAGAGCCATTCCGTCCGTCGGGCTGCCCGCATCTTTCGTTCCCGTCAAGATCTCGTCGGGTGGCGGAACCAGCTCAGCCAGCCACCACGAGTCTGCGCAGGGCACTGCTGTGCGGCGATGAGCGGCGCTTTGTGGCAAGACCTGGTCCAGCCCTCCCCATTCCACCTCGATACGAGTCAGCGCCGCAAGCAGGTTGTCGAGCGCTGCATCGATCGTGCTACATTCGATAACCAGGGCATCGCCAGCGGTACGCAAGCCTTCGAGGAGTCGAGCCAGGTCTGGACCAGGCATACTGGCCAGCTGATCGCACGTCAGTGAGGCGATCCACTCGCTATGTGTCGCGAGTACAGAGGCAGCCTCCTGCGCTATTCGCGCTGCTGCAGCACTCGCCCGCAACACCTCAGCCAAAAGCCCCAGCGAACTCGCTTCAAGTGGCGTGCGCGTTTCCGGCGTAAGGGTAGATCGATAAACATAGCCAGACACTTCGATCTCGCTCGGGGCCTCGCTCCTATCGAACGCCGCAGCAGCACTTTGGCGCGCAAAGCGCCGACTGAGGTGATAGGGCGTGTAGGGACAGAGCGCCCGCTCAGGCACTGCGGCGGGGGCCAACAATGCGACTGGCGCGGTGACCGCAGGGATCGATCGGGTCGGAACAAAGGCCGGCACGGCCGTCGCTGGCCGTACTCTTATGAAAGTGAGATGATCTTGGTCAATGACCCATTCGATGGCCTGGTAGGCCAGGTCATGTTCATCGAGCAAGAGCCCATAGTAGCGCAGCTGGCTCCAATAGCTGAGCTCACCGGGTTTTCTGCTGTAGGGATCAAGATCGAATACGCCTCGCTCGGCCCCCTGGTGGATCTCGAGAATAAAGCGGTCCGAATCGCCGGTGACAGGATCAGCGGTAAAGAGCGCTCCGCGTGCCTCTGAGGTGACCATCGGCTGAATAAGCAGCCCCATCTGAGCCGCCAGCAGATCGACGCCGAACCGGTGTGCATAAGAGAGCGCCTTGGCGCTAAACAGCGAGGCCCAACTCTCCAGAGCAGCCGCCAGCAGGCCAGCTTCATCGGTGATGTTGAGCGTGCTGATGTGCTGTCCCACAAAGCTCCGGGTAGCACTGTCTTCGATGGTCGAAGATGAGCGCAGGCCAACGCTGGGGGCCTCTACGGCGCGCCAGGCGGCAAGCAACTCATGACGAACCTCCTCAGGCACACGCCGTACACCAAAAGCCGAACGAATGGCCCACGCTGCAGCCTCGAACTGGGGCATGGTGCGCGGCTGCATGGTGTTGAGGATCGAAGCGATCTCGCCCAACAATCCGCCTTGCTCCACAATACGTTGATAGAACCACGTAGAAAGCGCAACACCACGCAGCACCGGGCAGCCTAACGCTGCGGCATGCCCAAGGTGGGCCGCCTTGCCACCATACTCGGCCCTGTCCGCCAGGTCGAGCGCGCTCAGGTCGCGCCAGTGTTCACCTATCGCCTCAGCCATAGATCACATATTGCCTCAAGAAGCGCAGCACGAGATCGTAGAAGGCCCTGATGGTCTCGGCCTGCCGCCAGCCGTGACCCTCGCCGGCAAAGACATGATACTCGTGCGGCGTACCAGTGCGACGCAATGCGGCAACGATCGTCTCGGCCTGAGCGAGCGGCACCACCTGGTCCTCGGCGCCCTGGAAGACTGCGATCGGGTCGGTAATGCTCTCAGCGGCAAAGATGGGTGAGCGGTCGCGATAACGGTCAGCCGTCTCTGGGAGTGGGCCGATCATCGAGTCGAGATAGCGCGCCTCGAACTTGTGGGTGTCTGAGGCCAAGGTAAACAGATTGGTGACGCCATACAGACAGATGCCTGCCTTGAACACACTGGGGTGCTGAATCAGCGAGCGTAGCACAGTGTAGCCACCCGCACTGCCCCCCATAACCACCATGCGCGTGGCATCGACAATGCCCTGCTCAGCGAGGTATTGGGCACCTGTGACGGTATCATCGACATCGTAGATGCCCCACTTTTCGCGCAGTTTGAGCATATAGGTGCGGCCATATCCTGTGCTGCCGCGATAGTTCACATCGAGCACCGCAAAGCCGCGGGAGGCAAAGAACTGGGCCTGAGCGGCATATCCCATGCCCGTCTGGCTAGTCGGGCCACCGTGCACCCGCACGATCAGAGGGGGCTTGCCAGGCCCGCGCAGGGCTGACGCAGGGCGATAGAGAATGCCATGAGCCACATCGCCTTCAGTGGTGGGCCAACTCAGCGCCTCTGGCTCAGCCAACCACTCGGCGGCCGTATTCTCGCCGCTCGAACGGGCCACCACCCAATGTCGCTCTGTCTGTGGATCGTACACGATGAGCCTCTCAGTAATACGCGGGCCAGAGGCCACCATGGCGATGCGTCCATGCTGCGAGATGGCCACCTGACCGAGCTCCGTGTACGCGCTCAAGCCGCGCACCTGATGCTGTTCAGCTGAGACCAGGGCAACGCGCCAGAGAGTCGTTGCGCCCAAATCGCTACGGCAGAAGTAGAGTGCCTGACTATCAGAGGCCCAGTCATACGTCTTGATGCCCTGCACCCAGGCAGGTTTACCCAACTCAGCCTCGACCTGCACCAGTGGGCAGCGTTCTCGTGTTTCCAGATTCAGCAGATAGAGAGCTCCCCAACCCGTCTCGTCGCTGATATACGCCAGCCAACGGCCGTCGGGCGAAAAGCGCGGCTGCTGCGCGGCGGTCTCTAGACCACCCGCCACCTGCTGCACATCCTCCAGATAAGCACTGCCATGTCCATCGTCCACCACGTTGGCGAGCATCAGGCGGGCGCCATCCCACGGCATCTGCGGATGGTCCCACTCGACCCAGGCAAGCAGTTTGCCATGCGGGTGCCAGGTGGGCTGCATGTAAAAGTCAGCTCCGCTGGCGAGCTTGACGGGCCACGCCATGCCGGTAGCGTCGACGAGGGCAAGGCAGTCAACGCCTTCGTCACTATGCACAGCCACCACCCAACGGCCACATGGAGACACCACTGGCGATGCCCAGGCTCCATAGGCTGGCGTGATCGGCGCTGCCTGCCCTGTGGTCAGACTCTGGCAGTAGAGCCTCCCATCAGACGCGTAAAACACCTGACCTCGGGCCACCGCCAGATCGCCACCGCCATAGCCTACACGGGCACGCACTGATCGATCAGGCGTCAGATCGCGCGGCGCACACTCGCCGTCATCGAGGGCGACGACCATGCCATGCCCTGAGCGCGTCTCTAGCCACACCATCCGTTCGTCATCCCAGAAGACGTCTTGCAGGCGCCTGCTCTGGGCGAGCTGCTCGGCCGTCAAAGGGCTGGGCCAGAGCCCATAGGGCATGATCTCCATCTCGCCTCCGCTGTATCGGGTGATCTTATCCATAGCATAGCCTCCCAGCGCCGTTGCAGCAAGCGTGACGGATGCGATTCGCGGGCGGGCACACTCTCAGCTCAGGTTGTGGTAGAATAGACGTGATCTTTGGAGGTGATAGCCCATGAGACATTTCGCGGTGATCAGACGTGCATCGATGGTTCTGTCCGTTCTGTTGGTAGCGGCGCTGCTCAGCGGCTGTTGGGCAATCCCCAGGATAGACCTACCCCAACTCGAGAGGGGTTGGCCCGATCTGAACCCCGAACCGGCTACACCGCCAGCACCGCGGGTTGAGCGCCCGATAGAGCTAGCAACGGCTACTCCTCGTCCACAACTGCAGCTAATCCCCGGGGCAGCGGGCGATGAACTGCCGCTGCCAGAGCTGTACCAGCGTGTTAACCCCTCGGTCGTTAACATCTCGGTGGTGGTACAGGTCGGAGCGGACACTCTCGGCTCGCCCTTCCCTGGATGGCCACAGTTCAGCGACCCGGACATGCCTGATCTCTACACACAAGGACAGGGCTCCGGCTGGATATACGATACTGAGGGGCATATCGTCACCAACAACCACGTCGTCGAAGGTGCCACCGAGGTCACCGTCACCTTTGCCGATGATACAGTGGCTACAGCGCAGGTGGTAGGTACTGATCCGGATAGCGATCTGGCTGTGATCAGAGTCGATGCACCGCCCGAACTCTTATCACCACTGCGAATCGGTTATTCGGATGACCTGGAGGTTGGGCAAGAGGTGGTGGCCATCGGTAACCCCTTTGGCCTCTCGGGCACTATGACAAGAGGCATCGTGAGCGCTCTCGGCCGGCTCCTGCCAACGAGCAGCAGCACCACATCTGGCGGCAGCTACACCATTCCGGACATCATCCAGACCGATGCGGCCATCAACCCTGGCAATTCAGGCGGGCCGTTGTTCAACCTGCGCGGCGAGGTGATCGGCGTGACAACGGCGATCGAATCGCCAGTACAGGGCTCATCGGGCGTAGGCTATGCCGTCCCAGCCAGCATTGTCGAGCGAGTCGTGCCGGCGCTCATCGCTGACGGCCAGTATCAGCACCCTTGGCTCGGCGTGAGCACCATCAACGTCACACCAGCTTACAGCTCGGTGCTGAACTTACCCGCTGAACAGCGCGGCGTGATGGTGGTGATGGTCGCAGACAACAGCCCTGCGGCCGAAGCTGGGCTTCGGGCCAGTAGCGAGACTCGCGAATCAGATGGCGTGCAGGTACCCGTCGGAGGCGACATCATCATCGGCATCAACGACCGCCCGGTGTCCAAGTTCGACGATCTGATCAGCTACTTGAGTAGAGAGTCGACTGTCGGGGATACGGTGGTGCTCACCATATTGCGCGACGGCGACACCCTACAGATCGACGTCACGCTCGAGGCACGACCGCGCTAGGCAGAGGCTTTTGACATCTCGTCGGGCGGCCCTATACTGGCTGCGGTTGGTAGTGCAATGAAAACAGGGAGGTAGTCACGATGGCCTTCAAGATCAGCGACGAGTGCATATCCTGTGGCGCCTGCGAAGCCGAGTGCCCCAACGAGGCAATCAGCGAGGGCGACATGCAGTATATGATCGATCCGGACAAGTGCACCGAGTGCGTGGGCTTTTTCGACACGCAGCAGTGCTATGAGGTGTGCCCGGTTGAGGCCCCCGGGCCGGATCCTGACCGCGAGGAGACCCACGAAGAGCTTCTGGCCAAGTTCCGCACGCTGAATCCGGGCAAAGAGCCTGCCTAAGTCGGTGACATCAAGAGGCCCGAGCGCATGCGCTCGGGCCTCTCTTTTATCTCTGGCAAACACCTATTCCACAGGCGATAGCGGCTCACCACTCTGCTGGTGTTGTTCAAGCCAGCCATCCAGATCGGAACGCCGAAAACGCCAGGTTCTGCCGATCTTGATAGCCGGGATCTTGCCATCTTGCGCCCACGAGTAGATCGTTGACTCTTTGAGCTGCAGGTACTGGGCCACCTGTTTGACATTCATCAGGGTGTCATCAGCCATGCTGTACACTCCCTCGGCCCCAGGAGGAGCCAACTCTGCGCAGACATCAATATGACGTCGCATCGCCAGGCCCCCCCGGCCCTAGCGACGCAGCAGGAACGCGCCCCGCATGCGCTAACTGACGCGGCCAGGGTGCCTCGGCGCCCCCTCAACACCGCTACTAACAAACACAGTATACTCGTAAAAAGCGCCAGGGTCAAACAGAACTGGACAGCAGAGCAGACTAGGGCAAGAGGACAGACTACTGCCCAGGCCAAAGCAGCAGGTTGCGCTCTTGCGGCAACCCTGCCATACTGCTGTGCAGTATGGGCGCTCCAGAGGCGCACAGAGGTAGGCCATGGTCAAGAAGCGGGCACGAATCGAACGGCGCAGGCAGATTCACAAGGCGCGCGCCAAACAGCGCAGCCGCACCTCTGGCGTCAGACAGGTGCGCGAACAGCCCAAAGCGACTGATCGAGGACATCGCGACATCTGGATCGCCATCGGCGTCATCGCTGCTGTGGCAGTGGCGTTGGTGGCGCTTTATCTGACGGGGGTCATAGGCCCCGAGCGAGCCAAGTCCGGCGACAAGACGTGGAAGCAGCCGCCCGCCATGCAGATTGACACAGGCCGCGATTATGAGGCGACTTTGCTGACCGAGAAGGGGCTGATCCGCATAGAGCTGTTCGACGATCTGGTGCCCAACACGGTCAACAACTTTGTGTTCTTGGCTCGTCAGGGCTATTACGACGGCGTTACCTTTCATCGGGTCATCCCAGGATTCATGGCCCAGACGGGCGACCCCACTGGCACGGGCACTGGGGGCCCGGGCTACACCTTCGCCGACGAGATTGTGCCCTCGTTACGGCACGATAGCCCAGGCATCGTGTCGATGGCCAACTCGGGGCCCAACACCAATGGCAGCCAGTTCTTTATCACCTACAGCGCCACGCCCCACCTCGACGACGCGCACTCTGTGTTTGGAAGAGTGCTTGAGGGCATGCAAGTTCTCGAATCTCTGTCGGAGCGCGATCCTGACAGTGCCACGGCGCCTGGCGACCGCATTATCACGGTGAGCATCGTTGAGCGCTAACGAGGTCGGCAGCGAGCGGTTCTGGCCCAGAGCAGTGGCCTTTATGCGGCGCTATCGCTCGAACATCATCGCTGCACTTGTCTCATTGGCCATTACCGCGCTGGTCGTTGTCTCTGCAACCGATCTGCGTCGGTTGGCGGGTCTGGGCTACCTGGGTGTCTTTGCCATCAGCATCATCAGCAATGCGACAGTTGTGTTCCCTGTGCCGGGGATCGCTGTGGTGTTCGCTAGTGGCGGCGTGCTCAACCCTCTGCTTGTCGCGCTCATCGCGGGCATCGGCGAGCCAATCGGCGAGCTATCAGGCTACCTGGCCGGCTACGCCGGCAGCGCCGTCGTCGAAGACCGCCAGCGCTTTGAGCGGCTACGTGCCTTTATGGAACGACGGGGCTTTTTGACTCTGCTCGTGCTCGCATCGATCCCTAATCCGCTATTTGATCTGGCCGGCATCACTGCGGGGATGCTGCGGGTGCCCATATGGCGGTTTCTGCTGGCCTGCTGGATCGGCAAGACGATCAAATCGCTCGCCATCGCGTACCTGGGCATGCTCTCTCTTGGCAGGCTGATCGGATAAGTACGCTCGTCAGCCCGGATGGTATGCGGCCTGACCGACGACAGGCGAGGCTCACTAGGCGTCCAGCTCAACATAGATGCGCTTGTTGATACGGCCCTTGCTCTGATACCTGGGGATGCGCATGTGCCCCACCTCACGGGTATTGGCAACGTGTGTGCCCCCATCGGCCTGCAAATCGAGCCCGACAATCTCGACCGTGCGCACCTCGGTGACGTGGGCAGGCAGCAGGTTAATCTTGGTGCGGATCAGGTCTGGGATCGCCATGGCCTGTTCGCGCGGATGCATGGCCACGCGCACCTCACGGCAGGCCTCCACCTCAAGGTTGACACGCTCTTCGATCATGCGCACCAGCTCGCCCGACAGCGCCTCGAACTCGAAATCCATACGTGCGTGCAACGGCTCCATGTTGCCACCCGTCACCATTGCACCAAAGTCACGCCAGACCACCCCACAGAGGATGTGCATGGCAGTATGCGTGCGCATACAGGCATACCGGTGCTCCCAGTCGAGCTCACCGAGAACCGTGCCCCCGACTGGAGGGAGAGCACCCTGGATAAGATGCCATAGCTGCCCCTGCTCGCGTTCGAGGCCCACTACAGGGCAGCGGTCGCCGACGAACGTTAGCCAACCCCGATCAGCGGGCTGGCCGCCACCGCCGGGATAGAAGGCCGTACGGTCGAGCACCACGCTCGCCGGCTGCTGTCGACTGGCAAGCACCTTGCCTTCGAATTCGCGCAGCGCGGCATCTGTCTGGTAAAGCAGCTCTGTCATATCGCCTGTCATTCCATATCATGCACGCCAGCGATCTCGACGCGCTCCCTGGCCAGCACGGTCAGCGCCTGCTCGCGGTCTTGGGCCGCGATGCGAATGGCTAGGCCACAGTCACTCGAGAGGTTGCGAGGCACGGGGATCAGCTTGACGCCCAGCCCTGCACGGTTTAGCACAGCCTCGCCACGCATGGCGGCCGCCGTCGTGTGGACTAGAATCACCCTGTACCTTGGCATCGAGCCCCCCTCACAAGCTGGCATGAGGCCAGACTAGGCAGCACACGCCCCCATGTCAAACGGCGGCCACGCCTGCTGCCATCGCCGCTGTTGGACAGGCCCTTCCTTGTCGGTATACTCTAAGGTTTGATCGCATCAAGGCATCGGAGGAAGGCATGGCAATCCAAGGCAATCTGGTCGTTGGCCAATCGGGCGGCCCTACCACCGTCATCAATAGCAGCCTGGTTGGTGTCGTGCGCCAGGCTCTGGCACAACCTGAGATCGAAGGCATCTATGGCATGCTGCACGGCATCCGTGGATTGCTCGACGGCGAGTTTACCGACCTGCGCCAAGAGAGCGAGACCACGCTAGAGCTGCTGATGCAGACACCGGCTTCGGCGCTGGGCACGGTGCGTTACAAAGTCAAGCCGTCGGACTATGACAGCATCGTGGCCGTGTTTGAGCGTTACAATGTGCGTTACTTTTTCTACATCGGCGGCAATGACTCGATGGACACCGTCTACCAGGTGAGCGAAGCCGCCAAGGCACGCGGCTATGATCTGCGGGCCGTGGGCGTGCCCAAGACCATCGATAACGACCTGGCCCTGACCGATCATTGCCCTGGTTTTGGATCGGCGGCGCGGTTCGTGGCTTCGGCTATCCGTAACACGGGCTATGACACCAAGGCCATGGGCGATAGCGGGCCGCTCAAGCTCATGGAGGTGATGGGGCGCAACGCGGGTTGGTTGACGGCCGCAGCTGCGCTGGCACGCCAGGAGGAGGGCGACCCCCCTCACCTGATCTATGTGCCTGAATGTCCCGTCTCCGATGAGCAGATCGCGAACGACGTCAAGTCCATGTACGATCGCTATGGCTATTGCGTTGTTGCGGTGAGCGAGGGTGCGCGACGTGCAGACGGCACCGCCTTTGCCGCCAGCACTGGCGTCAAAGACGCTTTTGGCCACGAGGTCAAGGCAGGCGTCGTCGAGACCATCGCGCAGATCATCGAGGAGCGCACGGGCATGCGCGCCCGCTTTGACAAACCAGCCTATCTGCAGCGATCGTTCGCCGAATTGCAGTCGCCGGTCGACCGCGACGAGGCCTATCGGGCTGGTGTAGAGGCAGTCCGTGCCGCCATTGCGGGTCAATCGGGCGTTATGATCACTCTGGTACGCGAAGAGGGCCCCGAATACCGCTGCCGTACTGAGATCGGCTCGTTGGCCAACATCGCCAATGCTGAGCGCATGCTCCCTCGTGAGTATATGAACAAAGCCGGTAACGACGTTACGCAGGCCTTTATCGACTATGCGCGCCCTCTCATCGGCGGGCCTCTGCTGCCCTATGCACGGCTGGCCAACCACCCGGTGCCCAAACGCTAGTCAAGCTCAAGGCTGCTCAAGGGGCCTCTGCGCAGAGGCCCCTCGCAAGATATAGCGTTTGACATCGGTTAGCGCCTCCGTCTACCATCGTGGTCGATGCACCCCAACAGGAGGCGACCATGTCAGCTCGACTGGCGATCGACGGGGGCGAGCCGTTGCGCCAGAGGCCCTTTCCGCACTGGCCCCAGTGGTCCGAGCAGGAACGCAAAGCGCTGCTCACCACCCTCGCCTCGGGTGAATGGTGGTCGATGGGTGGCGAGCAGGTAGACGCTTTTACCCGCGAGTTTGCCGCAGCCCACGAGGCGGCTCATGGCGTTTGCTGCACAAACGGCAGTGCCGCTCTAGAGATCTGCCTGCGAGCCATCGGGCTGGATTGGGGCGACGAGGTCATCACCTCCTCGTACTCGTTCGTGGCCACTGCCAATGCTGCTTTGCTGGTGGGTGCCATCCCGCGCTTTGCCGATGTGCTGCCCGACACCTGGAATCTGGACCCCTGCCAAGTCGAGGCACTCATCACCCCGCGCACAAAGGCCATCATTGCTGTGCACATCGGCGGCGAGCCGGCAGACATGGACGCTCTCGCGCAGATCGCGCAAGAGCACGACCTGCCACTAATCGAAGATGCCGCTCAGGCACACGGTGCCGCCTGGCGTGGGCGCCATGTGGGCGCTATCGGAGACATGGGCACCTTTAGCTTTCAGAACTCAAAGAACATCACTGCTGGCGAGGGGGGCATCATCCTCACTAACAGCGCTGACTGGCATGAGCGCTGCTGGTCTGTGGTCAACGTGGGGCGCCGCCCCGACGGTGGCTGGTACGAGCATGTGGGGCTGGCCAGCAACTATCGCCTCACCGAGTGGCAGGCTGCAGTGCTGCGTGCGCAGTTGCCCAGGCTCGTTGAGCAGAATGCCTGCCGCCAGCGTCACGCCCGGCAGCTGGCTGACGGGCTGGCGCAGTTGGGCGGGCTGGTCGCCTTGCCGGGAGATCCGCGCGTCAGCGCCAATGCCTATCATCTGCTCAAAATGCGCTATGACCCCGAATCGTTTGGCGGGCGTTCGGCCGCCGAGTTCGTTGCGGCAGCGCGCGCCGAGGGAGTGCCCTTTACCCGAGGCTACCCTGCTCCGTTTGGACGCGAGCCAATGATTCGTCGTGAGATCGCGCGCATCTGCCAGCGCCTCAACCTGCCGCTACCGGACGATGGCGACTGGCCCCATTGTCAACAGGCGTGCGATAATGGTCTGTGGCTGCTACACAGCGTGCTGCTCGCTAGCGCGGCCGACATGCAGGATATCCTTGCCGTCGTCGACAAGATCAAGCAAGCCTGGAGCAACTGAGAGGTACACCCATGTCGCAGACAGCCTGTCGCTTGACCAAGCCGATCACCCGTACCGTGACGCTGGACTATTGGCTGCATCTGCCTGATGGCTATGATCAGGGGGGCGAGTGGCCCTTGATCCTGTTCTTGCACGGCGCGGGCGAGCGCGGCAACGATCTCGAGTCTTTGAAGAGGAACCCTCTGCCCGCCATGCTTGACGATCCTGGAATCAGCATGCCCTTTATTGTGGTCTCACCCCAGTGCCCTCCGAACGGCTGGTGGTCGACGATGACCGAGGAGCTGCTGGTGCTGCTCGACGATGTGGAATCGCGCTATCGCGTCGATCGGGAGAGCGTCTATGTCACTGGCTTGAGCATGGGTGGCTTTGGCACGTGGGCGCTGGCAATCGCACATCCCGAGAGGTTCGCGGCGATCGCGCCTATCTGCGGCGGTTATCATGGGCCCGCGTGGTTTGTGAACGCACTGCGCGAGGTGCCCGTGTGGGCCTTTCACGGCGCTCGTGATCCTGTAGTACCGCTAGAAATGACCGAGCATCTGGTTAACCTGCTACGCGAGGCGGGGGGCAAAGTGCGGCTTACTGTCTATCCAGAACTGGAACACGATTCGTGGACGGTGACCTACCACAACCCGGAACTGTATACATGGCTCTTGAGCCACCGCAACTCGCGTCGTTGAGCGTGCGACTCGCTAGTCGACCGCTTCATGGCCGCAGCGCGGACAGAACCTGGCCCCAGAGCGCAACGGAGCTCCGCAGTGAGCACAAAAGGTGGACGGGATCGCCGGCTTGACGGCCTGTCCACAATGCGGACAAAAGGCTACATCTTGCGTGTGAGGGTGACCACAGTGCGGGCAGACTGCCAGCCCAGCTTGAGTCAGGCGCTGTGCCTGAGCCTCGGCCTCGATCTTTTGCAGCTCGCGCTTTTGCTCCTGTAACAGCGTCTCCAGGTCGATGATCCGCTCGCACAGCGGCGCGAGTTCGGGCGAGTTGAGTGCGCTCGCGCGCTGTAGCGCCACCGCCTGCACGCCCACGTCTGTGAGCATCTCACCGATCTGTCGCTCGATGCGCTGGAGCTCATCCTGCAGACGACGGACGGCGCGCCTCCGGTCAGCTTCGGCCATGCGTCGACGCAGACTCTCGATAGTACCTCGCACACCACCCTCGCTGTTCAGCGAGGTGACCAGCGCCTCAGCTTTGTCTTTGAACGACGATAAGAGATCCGCCATCTTGCCCTGCTCCCTCCCGCTGACCTAGCACTCTCCATACGTCGTCAGCAGGCTCAGGTAGCGCAGGACTGGCTCAGGAGGGCCAGGCCTGCTTGCCGCCATCTACGCGCAGAACCTGGCCGGTGATGTACGACGCGCCACTGGATGCCAGAAAAGCCACGGTATCTGCCACCTCGCGGGGCCAGCCATAGCGCTCCAGAGTGCCATCGTCAACCATCATCCGTTCCTCGATCTCTCGGCTGTGCAGAAAACGCGGCGTCACCGTATCGCCAGGGGCCACCACATTGACGCGCACATTAAAGGGGCGCAACTGCACGGCCAGGCAGCGCGAGTACTCGTGCACAGCCGCCTTGGCGGTAGCATAGATGGCCGAGCCTGGCAACCCTGTGAGCCCCGCAATACTGCCGATATTCACGATAGCACCGCGGCGGCGCGCCATCATGCCAGGGGCCACCGCACGGCAACACAAGATGCAGGTCATCAGGTTACGGTCGAGAACGGTACGCAGGTCTTGGAGCGAGATATGCACCGCATCGTTGGCCTCAGGTTTGCCCGCCATCGGGGCCGAGGTGCCCTGGGCGCCCACATCGCCACCGGCGCAATTCACCAGAACGTCTAGCGCACCGACACTGTGCTCGATAGCCTCGACCAGCCCAGCAACGGTGTCTTCATCGGTGAGGTCACCAGCCACCGCCAGCACGCGGCTACCATGCCGCTGTGAGATCTCGTCGGCCACCGCCTGCAGCGAGGCGGCCTCGCCAAAGGCAGTGCCTGACGAGGGTGATGTGCCGTGGACGACCACGGTGGCGCCCAGCGCTGCCAGATGATCGGCGATGACGCGACCGATGCCACGCGACGAACCCGTCACCCAGGCGATCTGCCCCTTAAAGCCAGGCTCACAATCCGTCATGGTTTCACTCCCAGTTCCACGCAGGTCTCCCGGGTCGCCAGATGTGGCCCCCGAACGCCTTCGATGTTCAGATCGGCCACCAGCTGGCCGGCCTGCGTCAGTCGCTCGATCAGCCGCTCCCACTCCCACGAGTCCCAGTCAAACAGGCGCTTGAGTGCCGACTCGGACTGCGCAACCGTGTTGTTGAGGTGCTTGAGGAGCAGCGTCGTCATCGCCTCATCGCTCGAGATCAGCCTCGCCTGCTCAGAGACCTGAGGGAACGCCCGCAGAAAGAGGTCATACACATAGGCATAGCCCCAGCGGTTGGCGTCTGAAATACCCGTCTTGGCGATCTTGATCTGCACCTGCAGCTCGGTGATGGCATTTTCAAAGCGTCGCGCATTCGCTCCGCCCCCCTGCAACCCCGCTTCCTGTCGCAGCCGACTGGTGGACATCGGGCCATGATCGAGAAGCGCCTGATAAATGTTGCGGGCCTCGATCGTGAGCAAGCCGTCCTCATATTGCTGTTGATAGTCGTCAAGATCGCCATAGTTGGGCGAAAGGGCATAAAAGTACGGCAGCAACTGCAGAGAGACGAGCATGGGCTTTTTGCGGAGCAGCTTGCCGTAGAACACCTCGCCACGCGAGGGCAGCGAATCCTTCCAACTCCAGGTGCGGCCCAGGTCGGCATCGTTGTGGTTGCGCGGCACAGGACGGTCTTGGCCACAGATGGCGCCCCACAGTGTCGGCATCTCTGCGCCGCGCTCACCAAAGAGGTAAGCAAAGCCCACCTCATCGACGAATGCCAGGGCTGCGGCCTCGCTCGTCACCCGGCGTTGCGGCGTGCGGTGGTAGCGGTACGTACGCAAGGCACTGACCGCCTGTTGAGAGACGATCATCCCTCGCCGCCTCGCGGTGCCCTGCGCTCCAGCCCAGTCGTCAGGCTCAGCAGGTGAGCAAGGATGGGCGACTCGCCCCAACCCAGCAGCCTTGCGGCTTGGTCTGGCGTGACCAGGCGCCGTTGGACGATCTCGTGGCGCGGGGCGAAGGGGTCGAGCACGACTCGCGCCCAGAAGCGCGCCTGATAATACACAGGCAGCGCCTGCCCATCGGCCTCCTCGTGGATGCGCTGGCAACCCAGGTAAGCCATTGCACCGACCCTGGCGCAGGCCTCTTCGCGCACCTCACGACACAGGGTATCCTCGAGCGCCTCGCCAGGCTCCAGGTGGCCACCAGGCAATGCCCAATGCTGGCCATCGCCTGAGACCAGCAGCAAATGCCCTGCCTCGTCAAAGCAGAGGCCACTGCACTGTCGCACAAGGGCGATTTCTGGTCGCCAGGGTGCGGGGCACCATACCGCCAGCACCGTGCGACCAGCGTAAATGAAGCGGTCCTGGATGGGTTGGGCCGAACTCACTGCTGGTCCCCCAACTGCTGCCGCAGGGCGGCGCTCAGAGCAGGCACGATCTGGAATAGGTCGCCCACCACGCCAAAGTGGGCAATGTCGAATATCGGCGCAGTGGAATCGCTGTTGATGGCGACGATGACGCGCGAGGTGGACATTCCCGCACGATGCTGAATGGCGCCCGAGATGCCGCAGGCGATGTACAGCTCGGGGCGCACAGTACGGCCCGTCTGCCCCACCTGATGAGCATAGCTCACCCAGCCGGCATCCACCGCTGCGCGCGAGGCGCCTACGGCACCCCCCAACAGCGCTGCGAGCTCGGCCAATAGCGCAAAACCCTCGGCACTGCCCACACCCTTGCCGCCGGCAACGATGACGCGAGCCTGGCCGAGGTTCTCGTCGCTGCGGCTGGGCACAAAGGCCAGCACCTCGGTGGCCAGCTCGCCCACTGGCGGCATAGCGACGCGTTCGATCGTGGGCACCCGATCGCCTTGCACAGGAGCAGGCTCAAACACACGGGGGCGCACTGTGGCCATTTGTGGGCGCCTGGTGGGCGTCACAATGGTGGCCATGATGTTGCCGCCGTAGGCCGGCCGTGTCTGCACCAGACAGCCGTTCTCAGGATCGATGCTCAGCTCAGTGCAATCCGCTGTGAGGCCGGTGCGCAGGTCGGCCGCCAGCGAGCCGGCCAGGTCGCGCCCGCGTGTGGTGGCCCCAAAGAGCATGATCTCGGGGCGTTGCGCGGTCACGAGCGTCAACAGCACGCGGGCGTAGACGTCGGTCTGAAAGGCTGCCAATGCGGGGTCATCGACGAGCAGAACCCGATCGGCGCCGCGCCGCCCCGCAGACAGCGCGAGGTCTTGGCAACGGCTGCCCAACACACAGGCAACCAGCTCGACGCGGCGAGCATCGGCCAGCTCTCGCCCTTTGCCAAGCATCTCCCACGACACCTCGGCAGCGCCGCCATGCTGTGTCTCGATCCAGACCCATACACCGCTGGCGGTATCGGCAGAGAGAGATGCATCTTGCGCGGCGGGGAGTGACAATGCAACGACTGGACACACATCGAGGCAGGCAGAGCAGGCGACGCACAGGTCGTTCACCACGGCAAGACCATCGACCAGTGCAAGTGCCCCGTAGAGACAGGCATCGACGCAGGCGCCACAGCCAATACACAGTTCACGATCGATCTTGAGCCTGGCCATAGCTACACCAACTGCTCGGCCGTCAGCGCGGCGAGGAGGCCCTCTGCGACCTTTTGCGGCGTCGCGGCCGTGATCCACTGTACCTGTCCCTGGCGGGCCGTGGGCGAAAAGACGCGCACCACCCGCGTGGGCGAGCCATCGAGTCCTACCAGGCGCGGGTCTGCCCCGGTGATCTCGGGGCCCCAGGTGGGTACGACCGCACGATGGGCTCGACGCATGCCCCGCAGCGTGGCGGTCCGCGGCAGATTGGCGTCCTTGAGCACCGTCATCACAGCCGGCAGCTGTGCCGCCAAGGTCTGGCGCCCATCCTCAAGCAGACGCTCGACCACGATGCGGCGTGCCATCAGGTCGAGCTCACACACACGAGAGACATACGTCACTTGCGGCCAGCCGAGCTGGCGAGCGATACCGGGGCCCACCTGGCCAGTATCGCCATCCTGCGCCTGGCGCCCGCAGACGATCAGGTCAACTTCGCCCATGTAGCGCACGGCACAGGCAAGAGCATAGGCAGTGGCCCAGGTGTCGGAACCAGCATAGGCAGGGCTGCTCAACAGCACAGCATCATCACAGCCCATAGCGATAGCGTCTTGCAGTTCGCGCTGGGCCGCCGATGGCCCCATAGTCATGGCGGTTACGGTGCCGCCGTGTTGCTCGCGCAACCGTAGCGCCGCTTCGATCGCGAAAAGATCGAATGGATTGATAGTCGTAGCCACACCGGCCCGCACCATGGTCTTGGTCTGTGGATCAAAGCGGACATCCATGGTGTCTGGCACTGACTTGCACATGACAACGATACGCATCTCGCTCACCATGCTGGGCTGCGGCGAGTATACCACACCGTCAGACGACCACCAACGGCACGAGCGGTAGACGAGACGGCCAGCCCGGCAACAACCCGTTGACACTGTCGCTCGAGGGTAGCATAATGAACCGGGGGGAGATCCCTAAGAATGGAGAGAACCGAAATGCGACGTAATCTGGTACTGATGATTGTGATTGCTTTGCTGACGGCCCTGATGACAGGGTGCAGCCCTGCCAAGGTCGCTGAAAAGATCACCGAGGCCGGTGAGTCATCAGCGGCTCTGGTCGAGCAGGAAGAGCAGCCGGTTGCAGAGGCTGAGGACGCAGCCCCCGAAAAAGTGGACGAAGAGGTAGAGGAGCCACAAGCCGAAGCTGAGCCGACCTCGGAAGATGAGACCGATGAGGACGAGCTGGTCATTCGTGACCTAGACGAACTTGACCTTACGAGCTACCGCTCGGAATGGGCTATCGAGACGCTTGAAGAGGGCGTGCAAGAGTCATTCACAATGCTGATCGAGTACTCGGCCGAGGGGCCCGCGATGCGAACCCTCATCGGCGCGAGCGACGCTGATGACGCCATGGAGGTCATCCGCATCGGCGATACCACCTACATGCGGTCAGGCGGGGAATGGATGTCCATGGAGTCTTCGGAGACTGACCCAATCGACGCCACAGTAGGGACTTTTCACTGGGCCGACCCACAACAGACGATCGGTGAGGACTGCGACCGCAAAGGGACCGAGAGTGTCGACGGACACAAGACCGTCCACTATCGCTGCGAAACCAACGCCATTCAAAAGTGGGTGGCGGCCGACGAGGACGTCAAGCTCGACGAAGCCTATGCTGACTATTATGTGTCTCAAGAACTGGGCCTCGTGGTCAAGTCGTCCATCTTTTGGAGTGGTGATAGAGCCGGTGACCCGATCTCGTACCAGCTGGACACGCTGGTGACGAGCATCAATGAGCCCGTCAGCATCACTGCGCCCGAGGGGGTTGCCGCGCCAGGCGTGCCCGAAGACATCGCAATTCCTCTCGACGCAGAGGACAAGTCATCGTTCGGCACGATGGTCTCGTTCAGGGTCAACCATCCGGTTGGCGATGTGATAACCTGGTACGAGGAGCAGATGCCAGCCAACGACTGGGAGCTCGACGCTGACGCGAGCATGAGTATGGAGGACATGGCCTCACAGTCATGGGTCAAGGAAGGTCGAACCGCCACGGTCATCATCTCGGCAGATGATGATGCGACCTCCGTGGTCATCACTGTAGAGGGCGAATAGCTGAACGGACTCTTGACGGACTGCGGGCGCATGCGATGCGCCCGCAGTCTCTCTACACCGCTGCGGTGAGGTGAAGCATGAGCGAACAGTATGCCTTGCGAGCAGTTCCTGGATACTCGGCTTCGCGGCCCGGCATCCAGGTGGGTACGCAGTTACGGCATGATGCCAGCGAAGAAGAGATCCTGATGCGACTGCAGCTCGGGGTCGAATGGGTGATGACCGATCTGCCACGCGAGGCGGAACACTCGGCTGCGGCCTACCGTGAGGTGGTGCAGCGCTTTGCCACATATGGGCTACAGGTCTACCGCCTCGCCAACCATAACGTCCACAACATGCCAGCAGTCACGCTGAACCTGCCAGAGCGCGACGCCAAGATCGCCGAGTACATCGGCTACCTGCACAACCTCGCCGAGGCAGGTATTTTTTACGCCACCTATGCGCATATGGCTAATGGCATCTGGTCGACGGAGCGTGAAGAGATCCGGGGCGGCGCTCGTTCGCGCGCGTTTCGCCTGGAGCGCGCCAACGAAGGCCACTGGGTGGGCGAGGTGTTTCGAACGCCCCTCAGCCACGGTCGTGAGTACACAGCCGTCGAGCTGTGGGACAACTATGTCTACTTTATCGAGCGCGTGGCGCCGGTGGCCGAATCACTGGGCATCCGCATCGGCATTCACCCCGACGACCCCCCTGTCTACACCTTGGCGGGCATACCCCGACCGATTTTCGGCACCTTTGACGGCTACCGGCAAGCGATTGAGCTGGCCGACAGCCCCAACATCGGCCTGTGTCTATGTGTTGGCTGTTGGCTCGAAGGTGGACCCGCGATGGGCCGCGATGTGATCGAGACGATCCAGCACTTTGGCGGCCTGAGCAAGCTGTTCAAGGTGCACCTGCGTAACGTCACGGCGCCCATGCCCGACGGCTTTGTCGAGACCTATCTCGACGATGGCTATATGAGGATGGCAAAAGTCGTCAAGGCGCTCTACGAAATTGGCTTTGACGGCGCGGTGATCTCCGACCACCTGCCCGACATGGCTGGCGGGCGCTCCGCCGCAGAAGCCTTCTCGTTGGGCTACATCAGGGGTCTGGTAGACGCGCTAGCGTAAGTGCGCATTATTGCCGATTGACGCCGCCAAACCATTGACGCCCGCGGCTCAGGTTGCTATAATAAGTTGTTTGTTAGCGCGCGGGCAGAGTGTGTCTAGCGGCCTGTCAGTGAAGCTGGGTCGTGTGGGCGTTGGTAGCCAGGCAGGCGCGTTCAGCTTCGGTTGAAATGTCAACGCTACGCTGCAGGTTTCGCTGTAAAATGCTTGACATAGTGCGCCTGACGTGATATACTGGCTTTGCACCTGAGGAGAGTGTGTTTCGCCCGATCCAGAGGGGCTGGGTCGACGTAGTATTATGCTCACCTCTTGTGTAGAGACCACAGCCCGCCAAGGACGTTCGGCTTGGCGGTTTTTCTTTGTCAATCGGCGGCGTTAGCCGCATACAGGTGGAGTGACGATGGCAGTTGATATTAACGAAAAGATCGAGGCGATTATTCCGCCTCTCATGGCCAAGGCAGAAGCCAAGGGATTCCTGACGATTGATGATATCATGGAGGCTCTGCCCGAGGCCGAGGAGAGCATGGAGCAGCTCGAAGACTTGTTCATCTACCTGAGCGACAATGGCGTTCAGGTGGTGGACGACGATGACGAGCCAGAAGAGGCCGAGATGCAGGCCGAGGCTGAGGAAAAGCCCAAGGCCAAGGAGGCAGCTCCTGAGGTCCCGCTCTCAGAGATCGCCTCAGATGACACCATCAGCCTCTATCTCAAAGAGATGGCGCGCGTGCCGCTGTTGACGGCCGAGGAAGAGGTGTCGCTGTCGCGTGAGTACGAGCAGGGCCGCATGGCCCAGCAGCGCCTCAAGAGCGATCCCTCGCTCACTGAGGACGAGCGTGATGATCTCTACAAGGTCTATCAGCGTGGCGAGGGCGCTCGGGCGCACATCATCCGCGCCAACACACGTCTCGTTGTGAGCATTGCCAAGCGCTATCTGGGCCAGGGCGTGCCCTTTCTCGACCTCATTCAGGAGGGGAACCTGGGCCTGATCAAGGCGGTGGAAAAGTTCGACTACCATCGAGGCCACCGGTTCAGCACCTATGCCACTTGGTGGATTCGCCAGGCCATCACACGCGCACTCGCCGACCAGGGTCGCGTGATTCGTCTGCCCGTGCACCTGAGCGACCGCATCCGCAAGGTATATCAGGTGGCTCAGCAGCTCGAGCAGGACTGGGGCCGACAGCCCACGCCTGAAGAGATCGCCGAGGAGCTCGCTCTGCCCCCACAGAAGGTGCAGTGGATGCTTAAGGTTTCGCAGCGGCCGCTCTCGCTGGAGAAACCGGTAGGCGAAGAAGAAGACAGCGAGCTGGGCAGCTTTATCCCCGATGAGGAAGCGCCTACGCCCTCTGATACGGCGTATCACCGGTTGCTGCAAGACAAGCTCGGCGAGGTGCTCACTACCCTTTCGCCGCGTGAGGCTCGCATCCTCAAATTGCGATTTGGACTGCATGACGGCCGCAGCTACACCCTCGAAGAGGTGGGCAAAAAGTTCGGCCTCACCCGTGAGCGCATCCGTCAGATCGAGCACGAAGCGCTGGATCGCCTGCGGCACCCTAGCCGCAGCAGGCAGTTGCGCGACTATATGGCCTAGGTTGGCGAGTGGTTGCGGCCGTGGCATGCACATGCTATACTGGCCGCGCTGTGAGTAGAGCTGACAGGGGCGTCTTCTCTGCGGCAACAACAATGTTGCAGAGAGGCGCCCCTACTTGTTTGTCAGAGTGAGACTAAAACGGACCGGAGGTTAACCATGCCAGCGGCGATCGTCATCGGCGCCCAGTGGGGCGATGAGGGCAAGGGCAAGATCACAGACCACCTCGCTGAGCGGGC
>Ga0123333_10001049_pt1 | contig 29259 bp, 19 predicted proteins | sample BioC12SIPDNA_3_FD_89957 | JGI IMG/M metagenome (GOLD analysis project Ga0123333, IMG submission 89957) | Anaerobic biogas reactor microbial communites from Washington, USA - Biogas_R2_B C12 SIP DNA | ecosystem: Engineered > Bioreactor > Anaerobic > Unclassified | place: Washington, USA... | reverse complement strand
GGCCAATTGCGGGATGTAACCTCTGCTGCTGCACGGTGAGGAGGTAGGCAGTCCATGCGAATGGGCCCATCCATGGCATGGATTTGTCCACTACAACCGGCTCAGAATGCCCGAGCCTTTCACCGTCCCAGCCCCACGCCGGGCGCGGCGGGTCTAGCCAACCGGCCGGGTCGCCCCCTAAGATGGAGATGTAGGACCGAACCGAAATTGACCTGAAATTAACCCGCAATTTGCCCGAAATTGACGCCTTGCCTGGGAAGTTCGGTGTTCTGGGGGGCCCCGTGTCGCTGACGTTCGACCAGATCCTGTCCTGGCTGCAAGAGGATGACGGTCCGCGTCTTGACAGTCTGTGGCAGGAGGCCGATCGCGTGCGGCGCGAGCAGGTCGGTGAGGAAGTGCACCTGCGCGGGCTGCTGGAGATCAGTAACTACTGCGACCGTGCCTGCCAGTACTGCGGGATCCGGCAGCCGAATGTCCACCTCGACCGGTACCGAATGACTCCGGAGGAGATCCGGGCCGGGGCCGACGAGGCGGTGGCGCGCGGCTATGGCACGGTGGTCCTGCAGGCGGGCGAAGACCCGGCGCTGGATCTGAGCGTCCTGTGCGACGTGATTCGCAGGATCAAAAACGAGACGCCGCTGGCGGTCACCTTGAGCCTCGGGGAACGGACGGTGGCCGAGCTGGCAGCCTGCCGGCGTGCCGGGGCGGACCGGTACTTGCTGCGTTTCGAAACGTCGAACCGGGAATTGCTGGAACATCTGCATCCGCCCCGCGCCGGAGATCCCCCCACGCACCGGCTGGACCTGCTGCGGGTGCTGGACGAACTGGAATATGAGGTGGGCAGCGGGGTCATGGTGGGCCTGCCTGGCCAGACGCTTGCCGACCTGGCGCGCGACGTGCTGCTCTTCCAGCAATTGGATCTCGACATGATCGGGATCGGCCCGTACATCCCCCACCCGCACACCCCCCTGTTCCAGAAACTCCGTACCGCCGATCCTCCGTGTGCGGGGCAGGCAACCGCGGATGAACTCACAACATATAAAATGATGGCGCTAGCGCGCCTGGCGTGCCCACAGGCGAACATCCCGAGCACGACGGCGCTGGCCACAGTCAATCCACAGGCCGGGCCACTGCTCGGCCTCGCGCGGGGAGCTAACGTGCTGATGCCCAACCTGACGCCCGCCCCGTATCGGCGCCGGTACGAGATCTATCCCCACAAAGCCGGGTCGGAGCGGACGTCGGCCGAGAGTGCGAACGCGGCACTTGAGCAGGTTTTGGCGTTGGGCCGCCAGGTAGGTTGCGGGCGGGGTGATTCCGTCAAACGACGGATGCGGTGCCGGGCAACCGTGCCGGGGCCGACGGAGTGAATGAGAATGAGCACAACAGAACGCGGACGTCGGCTGAGCGAAGACGCGCGGGACTTCATTGACGATTCCCTGCTGGCGTCCTATCTGGATCAGCCGGCCGACCCGGGGCAGGTACGTGACATTGTGGCCAAGAGCATGGCGAAGCAGCCGCTGGAGGTGGCCGAGACCGCAGTGCTGCTCAACGCGACGCAGCGCGACCTGGTGGAATCGATCTTCGACGCAGCCCGCCAGCTCAAACGCGACGTGTACGGCAACCGCATCGTACTGTTTGCGCCGCTTTACGTCGGCAATTACTGCACGAACGACTGCTCGTACTGCGGCTTCCGGCGCTCCAATACGGACGCCGTGCGCCGCACGCTCGACAGCGAGGAGCTGGCGGCCCAGGTGAAGATGCTGGAGCGAAAGGGGCAGAAACGGTTGATCCTGGTGTTTGGCGAGCATCGGCGGTACTCGCCCGAGTTCATTGCCGAGTCGGTGCGGACCGTATACGCGGTGCGGGAGGGGCGGGGGGAAATACGGCGCGTGAACATCAACGCCGCGCCGCAGGATCACGCTGGGTTCCGCACGATCCACGAGGCCGGGATCGGCACGTACCAGATCTTCCAGGAGACGTACCATCACGATACCTACGCCGCCATCCATCCGGCCGGGACGAGCAAGGCCGACTACCTGTGGCGGCTCGATTCGCTGGACCGCGCCTGGGAAAGCGGCTGTGACGATGTGGGCATCGGCGCGTTGTTCGGCCTCTACGACTGGCGCTTCGAGGTGCTCGGCCTCGTCGCGCACGCGCGGCACCTGATGGACAAGTTCCACTGTGGCCCGCATACCATCAGCTTTCCGCGTCTGCGCCCGGCGTCCGGTGTCCGGATGAACGAGCAGTGGCTGGTCAGCGATGACGACTTCAAGCGGCTGGTGAGCATCCTGCGGCTGAGCGTCCCGTACACCGGCATGATTCTCACGGCCCGCGAGCCGGCGGCGCTGCGCCGGGAAATCCTCGGTTTCGGCGTCTCCCAGATCGATGCCGGCAGCCGGATCGAGCTGGGCGGATACACCGAGGCCGGTGACGCGCAGCAGCAGATCCAGGATCGCGAGCAGTTCGAACTGGGCGACATCCGGCCGCTGGACGACGTGATTCGCGAACTGCTGGTGGAAGGCTACATCCCCAGCTTCTGCACGGCCTGCTACCGGCTGGGACGCACTGGCGAGCAGTTCATGGAGTTTGCCGTCCCCGGCTTCATTCAGCGGATGTGCACCCCCAACGCGCTGACCACCCTCCAGGAATACCTTGTCGATTATGCTTCGCCGGCCACCCGCGCCGCGGGCGAACGGCTGCTGGCACAGCAACTGGCGGATATGCCCGACGGCGATCGGAAGCGGGAACTGCTGCGGCGGCTGAAACGCATCGCGGAAACCGGCGAGCGCGACCTGTATTACTGAAGGCGCACCAAGGACTGAGAAAGGACCTGCTCCATGCGGCGCACACCGCGCGGCAACCGGCTGCACATTGCCCTCTTTGGACGCCGCAATGCCGGCAAGAGCTCGCTGCTCAACGCGCTCACCCGGCAGGACGTATCACTGGTGTCGGAGGTGGCCGGCACGACCACGGACCCGGTCGAGAAGGTGATGGAGTTTCTGCCGATCGGGCCGGTGGTGTTCATTGACACGGCCGGCATCGACGACTGCGGCGCGCTGGGGGCGCTGCGCATGCAGAGGACGCGGCGCGTCTTCGATCGCACCGACCTGGCCGTGGTGGTAGCGGCGGCCGGCGTCTGGGGGGACTTCGAAGCGGCGCTGATCGCGGAACTCGCCGGGCGTCAGATCCCCTGCATCGCCGTGTTCAACAAGGCGGACCAGGGCCGGCCCGCGGACGACACTCGCGCGCAGCTGGCCGCCGCGCACATCCCGCTGGTCGAAACGGTGGCCACTGCCGGGACCGGCCTGCTGGACCTGCGCGAGGCGCTGATCAACATCGTGCCGTCCGACTTCCTCGATCCGCCGGCGATCGTGGCCGATCTGGTGCCCGCCGGCGAGCTGGCAGTGCTCGTCGTGCCCATCGACAAGGCAGCGCCCCGGGGCCGGCTGGTTCTGCCACAGGTCCAGACGATTCGCGACCTGCTCGATAACGACTCCTGCTGCCTGGTGGTGAAGGAACGCGAATTGCGGCCTGCGCTCGAGCGGCTCCAGCGCCCTCCGGCACTGGTGGTGACCGATTCGCAGGCGTTCGCTCAGGTGGCGGCCGACACGCCACCGACAGTCCCGCTGACCTCCTTCTCGATCCTCTTCGCCCGCCACAAAGGAGATCTGACCGAACTGGTGCGCGGGGCGGTCGCCATCGACCGGCTGCGGGCCGGGTCCCGCGTGCTGATCTGTGAAGCCTGTACCCACCATCCGATCGAGGATGACATCGGACGCGTCAAGATCCCGCGCTGGCTGCAGCAGTACGTGGGGGGCGAACTGGAGTTCGCGCACTGCCAGGGGCACGATTTTCCCGAGAATCTGCAAGGGATGGACCTGGTGGTGCACTGCGGATCGTGCGTGCACAACCGGCGGGAAATGCTGTCGCGCATCCTCCAGTGCCAGCGCGCCGGAGTCCCCATCACGAACTATGGTCTGACGATCGCCTATTCCCTGGGCATCTTCGAACGGGCGTTGGAACCTTTCCCGGCCGCGCTGGCCGTGTACCGGGCGAGCCGGGCATAGCTAAGCCCGGGCTCTGCCCGCAGCCGGCCGCGGCGGTGGCGCTAGACGGGGCTGCGGGCCTCGTACGTTGTGTGCAGCAGGTGGTGCGAGCGTTCGCCCAGCGGTTGGCCGAGGAACTCCTCGTAGAGCGTTTTCAGCGCCGGGTTCTCGTGCGATTTGCGGAGCGTCTTGCCTTCGTCTTCACGGTAGATGGCGGCGATGCGTGCCTTGCGGACGTTGTCGTCGGTAAACCGGGGCTGGCCGCCACCGCCGATGCAGCCGCCGGGACAGGTCATCACTTCGACGAAGTGGTACTGCTTCTCTCCGGCTAACACCGCTTCCACCAGCTGGTGCGCGTTGTTGAGTCCGTGCGCCACCGCCACTCGCACTTCGACGCCGTTGAGGAACGACCAGTCGGGCAACGCCTGGTCGATCGTGACGGCAGCCTCTTTCACGCCGGCCAGGCCGGCTACCGGTGTCACGTGCAGGTTATCCATTGGCAGCGGTCGCCCGGTCACGACTTCGTACGCGGTGCGCAGCGCCGCTTCCATCACGCCCCCCGTATTGGCGAAGATGTCGGCCGCTCCGGACGAGAGTCCGAGTGGTGCATCCATCTCTTCGTCAGGGAGGGCGTCGAAATCGATTCCCGCGGCCCGGATCATCTTGCCGAGTTCCCGGGTGGTGAGCACGGCATCGACATCCCGCGTGCCGCTGGCACACATTTCCGGCCGCTGGCACTCGAACTTTTTGGCTGTGCAGGGCATCACCGACGCGACGAAGATCTGCTCCGGCGTCACGCCCAGCTTCTGCGCATAATAGGTCTTGGCCAGCGCTCCGAACATCTGCTGGGGGGACTTGCACGTCGACAGGTTGGGCAGGATCTGCGGGTGGAAGTATTCGGCGAACAGGATCCAGCCTGGTGAACAGCTCGTGAACATGGGGAGCGCCACCGGCTGCTTGTCCACCAGCGCCGTGCGCAGGCGCGCCAGCAGTTCGGTGCTTTCTTCGACGATCGTGACGTCAGCCGTGAAGTTGGTATCGAACACCGCGTCGAATCCGAGGCGCCGCAATGCGGCGGTCATCTTGCCGGTCACGAGTGTACCGGGGGGATAGCCGAAGCATTCTCCCAGCGCGGCCCGAATGGCGGGCGCGGTCTGTACCACGACGTGTTTGTCCGGATCGTCGATCGCGTCCCACACGCGGTCGATGTACGACTGTTCGGTGATGGCACCGACCGGGCAGACGGCGGCGCACTGGCCACACTGCACGCACGCCACAGTGGACAGGTCGCGGTTGAAGGCCGGGCCGATGGCCGTGTCAAAACCGCGTCCCTGGGCCCACAGCGCTCCCACGTGCTGGATCTCCGCGCACACACTCACGCAGCGGCGGCACTTGATGCACTTGCCGTGGTCGCGCATCAGACCCGGCGTGGAGACGTCGATGCGTTTGCCGGTCTTCTGCCCGGTGAAACTGATCGAACGGATGCCCAACTCCGCGGAGAGGGCCTGCAATTCGCAGTCCTCGCGGCGATCGCAGGTCTGGCAGTCTCCGTCGTGCTCGGACAACAGCATTTCCACCACCATGCGCCGTGCCTGCCGGACGCGCCGCGTGTTGGTCCGCACCCGCATGCCTTCTGCGACCGGCATGGAGCAGGAAGCAGCCAGGTTGATCATGCCCTCGATCTCCACCACGCAGACGCGGCAGGCGCCGATCGCCTGCAGCCGCTCGACGTAGCACAACGTCGGAATGCGGACCCCGACCTTCTGAGCGGCATGCAGGATCGTAGTGCCCGCGGGCACGGTGACGGGCGTGTCGTTGATCGTCAGATGGATCATGGTCTGTCAATTCTCCATAGGACCTTCAGGAGGCACGGGGACCTTCAGGAGGCACGGGCACCTACTGGTGTGCGGCAATATGAGCCGGTTCGTCTTTATCGTTCGCGCGCCGGCCGTAGTCGCAGCGCAGGCAACGGTGGGCCTGGCGGAGCGCCACGGCCTCGCGCCATGGCTGCTCCACCTCGTCGAAGTTGTTGCTGCGCCGCTCGACGGGGATCAGCGGCAGGTGTTCGCGCGGTTCGCTCGACGGTCCCGCATCCGGATCGAAGTACGTGTCGACTTCGTGCAGCTCGCGCCAGAACGCGTGCTCGCGCCCCGTGAGGTACTTGTCGATCCCCACCGCCGCGCGTTCGCCCGCCGCGACCGCCTCGACCACCGAGGAGGGTCCGCTGACCGCATCCCCCCCCGCAAAGACCCACTTGGTCGAGGTCTGGCCCGTCACGGCGTCTGCTATGATGAACCCATCGCTGCGGGTCTCCACCGTCGTCTGGTCGAAGAGCTGCTGCGGCTCCAACTGCTGGCCGATGGCCACCAGGACCTGGTCGGCCGGGATGACGAACGCCTCGCCCCCTTCCTCCGGCCGGCGGCGCCCCGACCGGTCGAACTGACCCAGCTTCATCGGCTTGCAGCGGACGCCGACCACGGCGCCCCCTTCTGCGACGATCGCCTCCGGGGCTGTGAGCAGCTGGAGTTTGACACCTTCGTGCAGCGCTTCCTCGATTTCCTCCTTATAGGCGGGCATGACTTCGCGGCTGCGGCGATAGACGACGGTGACTTCGTGGGCTCCGAGCCGCACGGCGGTCCGCGCGGCGTCGATCGCCGAGTTGCCGCCGCCGATCACCACCACGCGCTGGCCCACCTTCACCGAGCCGCGCAGGTTGTAGATCCGCAGGAAATGCAGGGCGTCGGTGATGCCGTCGGCCTGATCGCCGGGGATGCCCAGGCCGAGTCCGATGGGAGCGCCGACGCCGATGAACACGGCTTCGCACCCCTCGGCCCGCAGCGACTTCAGGGAGAAGTCGCGTCCCAGCCGCATGTCGGTCAGGATCTCGACCCCCATGTTCTCCACCATGCGGACTTCGCGGGCCACAATCTCGCGGGGCAGGCGATAGGCAGGGATGGCCTGGACCAACATCCCGCCGGGACGCGGTTCGGCTTCGTAAACCTTTGGCTGGTATCCCAGCCGGGCGAGAAAATAGGCGCACGACAAGCCGGCCGGCCCGGCGCCGATGATGGCGATCTTGCGCCGCGCGTTGTCCGGGTTCTCACGCACCTCTGGCAACTGGATCGTGACTTCCTGGTCGACCATGAAGCGTTTCACGCCGCGGATCGAGACCGGTTCGTCCAGCGAGGCGCGGCGGCACTTGTCCTCGCAGGTGTGGAAACAGACGCGCGAACAGATGGCCGGGAACGGATTCCGCTCCCGGTGCAGACGCAACGCTTCGGCACAGCGGTTTTCCGCCACCAGTGAGATATAGCCCGGGATGTCCACATTCGCCGGACAGGCGCTCGAGCAGGGGGCATACACCAGATCCGGGCACACTCCCGCGCGGCAGTGCCGATCCCGGATGTGCTCGATATACTCGTTCCCAAAATGGCGGATCGTGGACAGCACGGGGTTGGGGGCCGTCTGGCCCAGGCCGCACAGCGAGGTCTCCTTGATCCATTCCCCCAGATGGATGAGACGTTCGACGTCGGCCTCTTCCCCCTTGCCGGCACAGATGCGATCCAGGGTCTCCAGCATCCGTTTGGTGCCGATACGGCAGGGGACGCATTTACCGCAGGACTCTTCCTGGACAAACTCCAGGAAGAACCGCGCCACATCCACCATGCAGCTGTCCTCGTCCATCACGATCAGGCCGCCGGAGCCCATGATCGCGCCGAGTTCAGCGAGCGATTCGTAGTCCAGCGGGACCGCCAGATGCTGCTTGGGAATGCAGCCGCCCGACGGGCCGCCCATCTGGGCGGCCTTGAAATCCTTGCCAGCCGGAATCCCGCCGCCGATATCGTAGATCAGATCACCCAGCGGCATGCCGATGGGCACTTCGACCAGGCCGGAGTTCCTGATCGCGCCGGCCAGCGCGAAGACCTTCGTGCCGTGACTCTTCTGGCTCCCGTGCTGCGCGTACTTCGCGCCCCCCCACAGCAGAATGCGGGGGACGTTGGCATAGGTTTCCACGTTGTTGAGCAGCGTCGGCTGGCCCCACAATCCGCGCTGGGCCGGAAAGGGCGGACGCGGCCGGGGCTCGCCCCGATTGCCTTCGATCGACGTGAGCAGCGCCGTTTCCTCGCCGCACACAAAAGCACCCGAACCCATCCGCAGCTCCAGGTCGAAGGCAAATCCGGTCCCCAGGATGTTGGCACCGAGCAGCCCCCGCTGGCGCGCCTGGGCCAGTGCCCCCTTCAGCCGTTCCACCGCCAGCGGATACTCGGCCCGCACGTAGATAAACCCCTGGCCGGCCCCGATCGTCGCCGCGGCAATGGCCATCCCTTCAATCACCGCGTGCGGATCACCCTCGAGCACGCTGCGATCCATGAACGCCCCCGGATCGCCTTCGTCCGCATTGCAGACCACGTATTTCACGTCGCCCGCCGCCTGACGCGTGAAATCCCATTTGCGCCACGTCGGAAATCCGGCGCCACCACGACCACGCAGCCCCGATTCGCGCAGTTCGTTCAGGACCGCATCGGGATCCCGGTCGCGCAACACCTGGGCCAACGCCTGGTAGCCGTCCTCGCCAATGTAGTCGTCGATCTGCTGCGGATCGATGCGGCCACAGCGCTCCAGCACGACCTTCGTCTGACGCCGGAAGAAGTCCAGATCCGCCAGCCGCGACACGTGGCGACCGTCCGGGCGGCGGTGCGTCAGACGGTCGACCACCACCCCCTTGCCCAGATGCGACCGCACGATCTCCGCGCAGTCCTGCCACTGCACGTGTTCGTAGAACACGTCACCGACGACCACCACCGGGCCGCCGGAACACGGACCGAGACACCCCACCTCGCAGATCTGCGCCCGGTCGGTCAGCCCCTGCTCCGCAATCTGCTCGGTCAACGCCTCCTGCACCCGCCGCGCCCCGGAGGCAATGCAACTGGCCCCCATGCAGATCCGGATGGGAGTGATGCCGGCCGCCTGACGCCGCTCCCGCTCCGCCCGCACCGCGTCTCGGACTTCTGTCAACTGCTGTTGGTTGGCGAGCATGACGCTCATTCCTCCTCCCGCATCGGTTCGGACTGCGCGGCGTCCTGCTCGGTCGCACCGCCGCCGCGATACTTGTCCAGAATCCCCATGAGTTGCCCGGGACGCACACGCTCGTGCACGTCGTCGTCCACCATAATCACCGGCGCCAGACCACACGCGCCAAAACACCGGCCGACGTCCAGCGAGAACATCTGGTCCGGCGTCGTTTCACCGACTTCGACCCGCAACGCACTGCGCAACGCCGCCAGCACGTTCTTGCCCCCCCGCACGTAACAGGCAGTCCCCAGACACACACGAATCAGGTGCCGCCCACGCGGAACCGTCGTGAAGAATGAGTAGAAACCAACTACCCCCGCCACCTCGCTGTATGATTTGCCCAGCGCCGTGCTGATCCGCCGCAACGCCGCGTCCGGCAGATAACCGAAAATGGCCTGCGCCATCTGCAGCACAGGGATCAACGCGCCCTGTACCCCCTGATACTGCGTCAGAATGTCGTCCAGTTGGGCGTAACGCTGCTCGTCATCCACTTCCTGGCACGCGGCACAGCTCATACCCTCGGCAGCCATCGCATCGCCTCACTTTGTGAAAAAATACACGGGAAGTTGTCCGCTAATAACCGAGCGTTTCAGTCGTGATTCAATCCGCACACACATCCCTGGCGGGGGATTCAGAGAGGCAGGGCACCGGTGGGAGGCATTCAGGCGTGCCTTGAAAGATCCACGACACCACCACTAACAGCCAACCCGTAAACCGCACCACTTTCGCGTCGGCGACGTCGTGGCTTACAGCTGAACTCACCTCAACAACCGTACCGTTTGGCGCGGCGTTGTCAAGCATACGGGGGCCGGAACACACCCCACCCCCTTGGAGTCCGCAGGTAACCGATACACGTCAGTCAGCAATGCCGTATGTAGCAATCCAACTGATGGTCACGCCCTTGACCTCCAGCGTCTCCTTGGATTCTTTACGCCGGCGCGCCGCCGAACAGTCCTTTCCAAACGTCCTTTCCAATGGGGCGCGGCGGGGTAGCCTCCCATCTGGCGAGTTGTTTGGGGCGCGGTAGCATCTGCTCAGCAGTGACCTGGTCAGGCCGGATTGATTCCGCCGAAGTTGTTGTGGGCGGTGAGCACACGGTCAATCCAGCAGTTTTGAACCCAGACGTCCATTTCGCGGCATGGGGCTTGTGTCGCAACGCGCACCCGCGTGCCGTCCACCTCGAGAATTTCGCAGGGCACTGAGTCGCGTTGTCGACGGGCTGAGGCGATGAACGGAGCCACGTTCACCAGTACACGATCACCCTTCTGGACGTTCATCAGGAAATCTCCGCAGCACGAAACTGGCCGGAACCGCGTCCGGCATCTGACGTCAATCTTAGTATGGAGCCGGGAAACCCCGCCAGCTGTCCCCCCCCGAAATCGGAACTATCCGCCCGTCCCGGCCGTCACATTTAACCTGATGCTCACTAGCGGCTAACAATTGGCTAACAGGGCGCGGTTACAATCCCCCCGGAGTGGCCTGTTGTGGCGGGCTGCTGGCGGTGCTCAAGGCGGAGTGACTATGATGCGCGTGGCATGTCGACGTGAATCTGATACACCGAAATCTGATACACCGAGTACCCGCATGGTGAAGCGTTCGATTCTGGTGGTTGAAGACGAAGAAGACATCCGGGAGCTGGTGAGTTACACGCTGCTCAAGGAAGGTTACCAGGTTGCGAGTGTGGCCTCGGGCGAGGAGGCGATCTCGGTCGCTCAGGTCAAGCCACCCGACCTGATTGTGCTCGACCTGATGCTGCCGGGTGTGGACGGTCTGACGGTCTGCCAGCGTCTGCGTGCCGATCCGCAGACGGCGCACATGGCGATTGTGATGTTGACGGCGCGGGGCGAGGAGGCGGACATTGTCAGCGGACTGAACATGGGGGCTGACGACTACATCACCAAGCCGTTCAGCCGCAACGTGTTGTTGGCGCGCATTCGTGCCGTGCTCCGCAACAAGGGGCTGCGGCAGCGGGCCACGGGGGAATCTGAAAACGCCGACGGCTTGTTGCATATCCACAACATCGTGATCCATCCGGGGCGCCACGCGGTGACGGTGGACGGCGAGCCGGTGGAGTTGAGTGCGACGGAGTTCCGTCTGCTGCACTTCCTGGCGCGCAAGCCCGGCTGGGTGTATTCGCGTGAGCAGATTCTGGACGCGGTGCACGGGGACAACTATGCGGTGACCGCGCGGGCAGTGGACGTACAGATTGTTGGTTTGCGGCGGCGGCTGGGCGCGGCGGGCAAGCACATCGAGACGGTCCGCGGTGTCGGCTACCGTCTCAAAGGATGAGCCATGGTCAGGAACCGGCTGTTTGGGCAGGTGTTTCTGGCGAATCTCGCCATCACGGTGATCCTGGCGCTGACGATCGGCGCCTTCGCGGCGTACCAGTCGCGGCAGTGGTACTTGCAGCAGAAGTCCAGCGAACTGGAGGCCGCCGCGCGGTTGTGTGCCGCGCGCATCGAGCGGCACCGAAGTGGCTCGGGCGACGAATGGGCGCGGGCGGCCCAAGCGATCTGCAGCGCCTTGCGGGACCAGAAGGGGATGCGTTTCACGCTGATCCTTGCGACGGGCCAGGTGCTGGCCGACAGTGACGAGGATCCACGGTTCATGGACAACCACACGGACCGCGCCGAATTCCAGCAGGCGCTGGCCGAGGGGTTGGGTGGGGCCACGCGGCTGAGCACGACGCTGCGGCGCGACCTGATGTACCGCGCGGTGCCGCTGGGCGCCGAGGATTGCCCGATGGCTGTAGCCCGGGCAGCCCTCCCGCTCGATACGCTGGCGGAGACATTTCGCGAGTTGTATCGCGAAATCGCCGGGCTGGCACTGCTGGCCGTCGTGATCTCGGCGGCGGCCAGCTGGTACGTCGTGCGCCGCACCATTCGGCCGCTGGAGACACTGCGGATCGGCGCCGATCGGTATGCGAAAGGAGAGCTGCAGCACCGCCTGCCCCTCTCGGGAGCCGAGGAAATCCGTATGCTGGCCCGCTCGATGAACACCATGGCCGAACAGCTCAACCAGCGGATCCAGACAATTGTGCGGCAGGAGAACGAACACGACGCCGTCCTGTCGAGCATGGAGGAAGGAGTGCTGGCCCTGGACGTCACCGGCAAGATCATCAGTCTCAACGAAACCTGTGCCCGCATCCTCGGGCTCAACGCCGCGCAGGTGCGCGGCCGCCTGGCGCACGAGGTGATCCGCAAGGCCGACCTGCTGCAGTTCATCGAGCAGGCGTTGAGCGGCGCAGGACCGGTGGAGCGGACGATGGAGACGAGGGGCAGCGAGAGCCGCGCGCTCCACGCCCGGGGCACGGCCCTGTACGACGCGCAGCACGTCAAGATCGGCGTGCTGATTGTCCTGCGCGATGTCACACGGCTCCGCCACCTCGAGAATGTGCGGCGCGACTTTGTCGCCAACGTCTCGCACGAACTCCGCACGCCGATCACGTCCATCAAGGGGTTCGTCGAGGCGCTGCTGCACGAGAATCTGCAGGATCGCGAGCAGTCGCTGCGTTTCCTGGGCATCGTCCTCAAGCAGGTCAATCGGCTGGACGCCATCATCGAGGACCTGATGCTGCTGTCACGCATCGAGGGGGGGAGCGGCGAACAGCGGATACCGCTGGAACCGATCAGTCTGGGGGGGGTGTTGCAGGCGGCTGTCGAGATGTGCGAACGCATCGCCGCCGACAACAAGCAGATCACCCTCCAACTGGACTGCCCCGACGACCTGATGATCCGAGCCAATGCACCGTTGATCGAGCAGGCGGTGGTGAACCTGATCGACAACGCGATCAAGTACAGCCCGGAGATGGCGGTGGTTCGGATTGCCGCCACGGTGGCGGGGGAGCAGGTGGTTATCCGTGTGCAGGACACAGGGTGCGGCATCGCGCCGGTCCACCTGCCCCGCCTGTTCGAGCGGTTCTACCGGGTCGACAAGGCGCGGAGCCGGGAGCTGGGGGGCACCGGCCTGGGGCTGGCGGTCGTCAAGCACATCGTGAGCGCGCATCGGGGGGAGGTGCGGGTGGAGAGCACGGTCGGCCGCGGGAGTACCTTCGCCATCTGGCTTCCCGGCCTGCCGCCCGACAGCTCGATCTAACGCATTCCTAACCGTCAGCTCACCGCTGCCTAACACACGCCCCCTAGAATCCTGGCGAAGCGGGGCTGAACTGTCTCGCCCTGGTCCGTTTTCTGTCACCTGCTGTCTGGGAGTCGCACCATGCGCACCACGGTCATCTGGCTGATTTCCCTGTTGCTGACGTCTCTTGTGGGCGTCCCCTTGTCCCGTGCCGAGGAGGTGCAGGTCGATCCCGCGGTCAGCGCTTACCAGCCCGGCTCCGGTATCTCGGGCAACCTCAACAGCATCGGCTCCGACACGCTCAACAACCTGATGACGCTGTGGGCCGAAGGGTTTCGCAAGTACTATCCGAGCGTCAACATCCAGGTCGAGGGCAAGGGTTCGGCCACCGCTCCGCCAGCGTTGATCCAGGGCACCGCTCAGCTGGGGCCCATGTCGCGGGCCATGAAGAAGGAGGAGGAAGAGGCGTTCGAGAAGACGTTCGGGTACAAGCCCACGCGGATCAGCGTCGCGCTGGACTGCCTGGCCGTCTACGTGCACAAAGACAATCCGCTGCCAGGACTGACGCTGGAGCAGGTCGACGGCGTTTTCTCCGCGACGCGCAAGAGTGGCGCGGCGGAGGTGAAGACATGGAGCGATTTAGGGGTACCGGGCGAGTTGGGTGCCAGGCCCATCAGCCTCTACGGACGGAACTCGGCCAGCGGCACCTACGCGTTCTTCAAGGAGCACGCGCTGTTCAAGGGCGATTTCAGGGACGAAGTCAAGGAGCAGCCGGGGTCGGCGGCGGTAGTGCAGGGTGTGGCCAAGGACCGTGCCGGAATCGGGTACTCCGGGATCGGCTATCGCACCTCCGAAGTCCGCCCGTTGCCGCTGGCCAAGAAGGCCGGGGGCGCGCTGGTCGCCCCGACCTTCGAACATGCTCTGGACGGCAAGTACCCGTTGGGGCGCGCGCTGTACCTGTACGTGAACAAGAAACCGAACGCGCCGCTGCCGCCGCTGGTCGCGGAGTTCATCAAGTATGTACTGTCGCAGGAGGGCCAGGAGGTCGTCATCAAGGACGGCTACGGTCCGCTCCCCGCATCCGCGGTCACGAAGCAACTGAAACTGGTGGAGTAAGCGGGCGGCGCCGCGCCGGTTCCTGAGCGATCGTGTGGTGCAGTCACGCTGGAATCAACAGACGGGGGGCTCCCCCCAGAGTGCTCGATGCCACTCACTGTGCAAAAAACGACGGCCAGAGTGAAACGGCACGACCGTGTTGCGCGCTGGGTGATCACACTGGGCGGACTGGTCGTGATTGCCAGCGTGATTGCCATCCTCGTGTTGATCGTCGGCGTCGCGGTGCCCCTCTTCCGCTCGGCGACGATCCATGAACTTGCGCGCGGTCCGCTGCCGCCCGCGCTGAAGTCCGCGGACGTGCTGGCAATCGGGATCGATCTTCCCGCTGGTAACGCGGCGGGCGCGGTACATGTGCTGGCGCGCGACGGGGCCATGTCGTTCCTCGCAGTGGGTGACTGGTCGCCGCTGCTGCGCCGTGAGATCGAGCCCCCGGCGGGGTCCACCGCCCGGCAGGTCCGCGCGGTCGAACGCCACAACGGATGGCGCTATACGCTCACCTGGGACGACGGATCGTTGTCCCTGGTGGAAGTCACTTCGAACGCTGAATTTGACGCGGCCGGGCGCCGCACGACCCGTTGGGATCTGCACACGCTGGCGGAATCAGCGGGGGAAGGGGATGGCGTGCCCGAGCTGGCATTGATGCGTCATGGCCCGGAGGGAACGATCGCCGTGCGATTGTTTGCGGGAGGGCTGCTGGCCGTGTCGCGCGTCGTGGTCACAGAGAATCTGCTGGGCGACCAGGAGACGAGCACGAGCACGCAGACCATTGACGTGCACGATCTCGACCGCATCACGGCCATGACTGCCGACAGTACGGGGCGCACTTTGTACATCGGAAACGATGCGGGGTGCCTTGCGCGGTGGGTATTCGACGAGGAAGGGGCGGTACAGACGCGGGAAATCGTGCGGGCCTTCCCCGATCGGCGGGCCGTCACCGCGCTGGCAATGGTGCTGGGCGACATCTCGCTGGCTGTGGGTGACGACCGTGGCGAGTTGACGACCTGGTTCACGGTGCGCGTCGGGGAAAAACGGGCGCTGACCCGGATCCATGCACTGGCTGCCCACGCGAGCGTCGTCCGGGAAATCGTGGCGTCCACACGCAACAAGTCGGTGTGGAGTCTCGGCGAGCTGGGCACGCTGCACTGGGACCACATGACCAGCGAGCGGAATCTGCTGCAGTTGTCTGGCGCGCAACCGCTGGTTCAGTTCGGCTGCGCGCCGCAGGGACATGCGCTGGTTGCCCTGGACGTCACAGGGCAGCTCACGGCATGGGGTTGTCAAGCAGCGCACCCGGAGGCCAGCTGGCGGACGCTGTTCGGGCGTGTCCATTACGAGGGCTACGACGAGCCGGCGTTCACGTGGCAGACCACGGGGGGGGACGACTTCGAGCCGAAGTACAGTCTGGTCCCTCTGCTCTTCGGCACGCTCAAAGGCACGTGCTACGCGATGTTCTTCGCCGTGCCGCTGGCGTTGTTCAGCGCGGTGTACACGGCGCATTTTACAACCCCAGCCTTCAAGCGGACGGTCAAACCGGTGGTTGAGATCATGGCGGCCATCCCGTCGGTCGTGATCGGGTTCCTGGTCGCGCTCTGGCTGGCACCGCTGCTGGAGCGGTGGATCATTGCCGTGTTCCTGTCGCTGCTGACGATGCCTGCGGTGTTCCTGGCATTCATGGGCATCTGGCAGCTCCTGCGTCGCTGGGATGCATGCCGACGGGTCGAGAACGGCTATGAGTTCCTGGTGCTGGTGCCGGTGCTGCTGGTCGGTGCCGCCCTGGCAGCGGCCTGGGCGGGATGGGTGGAATCGGCGGTCTTCGACGGAAGCTTTTCCCAGTGGCTCTACCAGAACCTGGGCGTGCGCATGGATCAGCGCAACGCGCTGATCATTGCCTTCGGGCTGGGCTTTGCCGTCATTCCGATCGTGTTCTCGATCGCCGAGGACGCGCTGTCCGCGGTGCCACACTCGCTGACCGCTGCATCGATGGCGGTGGGGGCCAGCCGCTGGCAGACGCTGTGGCGGATCATCCTGCCGTCGGCCAGCCCGGGCATCTTCGCCGGTGTCATGATCGGATTCGGACGGGCGGTGGGTGAGACGATGATCGTGCTGATGGCCACCGGTAACACGCCGTTGATCGACCTGAGCCCGTTCAATGGCATGCGCACGCTCTCGGCCAACATCGCGGTCGAGATGCCCGAGGCGCCCGTGGGCGGCACGCTCTACCGCGTACTGTTCCTCTGCGCCGTGATTCTGTTCATCCTGACGTTCGCACTCAACACGACCGCCGAAGTGGTCCGCCAGCGGCTGCGGAAGCGATTTGGACGACTATGACTCCGATCCGGCACGGAACACGATTCTGGCGACAGGGCGAGCCGCTGGTGTGGGCCACCGGCGGCACCCTGGCGTTCGTGCTGTTGTCCACCGTGCTGTTGATCGGCGTCGTGCTGGTCCACGGACTCGGTGTCTTCTGGCCCTCGCCGGTGGCCGAGATCACCCTGGCGGACGGGACCAGGTTCCATGGCCAGCAGGTTCAGACCGAGACCCATCCTGGCACCGGCGGTGTATCCGTCCAGTTCAAGACCGCCAATCGCGAACTCGATCCCCAGCGGCTGGACTTCCGCTGGGTCGCGCAGGAGGCGCTGCACCGTCTGGACTATCCGGCGGACGTAATGGTGGTCGAGCGTCTGGAGAACGGGAGTTTCTTCGGGTGTCTTGAGCGCGTCGATGCGGCCGGCCTGGATCTGCCGGCGGACGTGCCTGTGCTTGAGCAGTTGGTCGCCGCCCTGACTGCCGTGCGATCCGAGCGGGCGGCACGCATCGCGCCGCTTGCGGCGCAGATCCAGACCCTCAACCGGGAACTGCAGCGGGTGCAGGACACTCTCTTGCGGCTCCGCTACCGCCGGCAGCGGTCCGTTGAGCAGCCGGATGCTGCGGCAGACGCGAACGCGACATGCGACGCGGCCATTGCGCGGGCAGCGGCTCGCCAACAGGAATTGCAGGCGCGCTCGGACGAACTCGGGGCCGAGCAGCGGGCTGTGGCCGCTGCCCTCCGGCAGGCCACCGCCGTCTTTCGCCTGCCGTCGGGTGACACCCACAACGTGGCCGTGGCCGACATGGTGCGGGTGTGGCAGCCGAACGCGATGAGCGTGTGGGCCAAGTGCCGGCACTATGCGGCGAAAGTCTGGGAACTGCTGTCGGACGAGCCGCGTGAGTCGAACACGGAAGGGGGCCTGTTCCCGGCCATCTTCGGCACCGTCATGCTGGTGTTCCTCATGGCCATCACCTGTTTCCCGCTGGGGGTCGTGGCCGGCGTGTATCTGGGCGAGTATGCCCGGGAGGGCCCACTGGTCAAGACGGTCCGCATCGCCGTGAACAACCTGGCCGGCGTCCCGTCGATTGTCTACGGCATCTTCGGTCTGGGGTTCTTCGTGTACGGCATCGGCCGGTTATTGGACGAGTGGTTCTATCCGCACCTGGTGGAGGCCAACAAGATGGTCTTCGGCACAGGGGGGCTGCTGTGGGCGAGCCTGACGCTGGGACTGCTCACCGTGCCTGTGGTCATCGTGTCGACGGAGGAAGCGATTCGCACGATTCCCCAGGGCGTGCGGGCCAGTTCGCTCGCGCTCGGCGCCACGAAATTCCAGACGCTCGTGCGCGTCCTGCTCCCCATGTCGTCACCCGGCATCATGACCGGGTTCATCCTGGCGATGGCGCGCGCGGCCGGCGAGGTGGCACCGCTGATGATCACGGGCGTGGTGAAGCTTGCGCCGACGCTGCCGGTCGACACGCAGTTCCCGTACTTCCACCCCGACCGCAAGTTCATGCATCTGGGGTTTCACATTTTCGATATCGGTTTCCAGTCGCCCAATGTCGAGGCTTCCAAACCGATGGTGTTTGTCACGACCTTTCTGCTGGTGTTGATTGTGCTGGTCATGAGCAGCGTGGCGATCTATTTACGTAACAGTATGCGCCGGCGCTTCCAGTCCCGCGATATCTGAGGGTCCGGTTCCACAACTCCGCGCCGCGCGCGTACCGCACAGGCTGAGTCCGATGAAAATGCCTTGGATGATTGCTGACGAGAAGACGACGAACATGAGTCCATCACACGCCGAGCAGGCCACCGCGGCAGCTGCCGCCAGAGCCGAGCTGCCTGCACCGATCGCGCGGGTGCACGATCTGCGACTGTTCTACGGCGCGACCGAAGCGCTCCACGGGATCGTGATGGATTTCCCTCGCCACCAGGTTACATCGCTCATTGGCCCCTCGGGCTGCGGCAAGTCGACGCTGCTGCGGTGCCTGAACCGCATGAACGATCTGATTGACGACGTCCGCACGACCGGTCAGATCCTGATGGACGGCCAGGACATTACGGACCCGGCGGTGGATGTCATCGAACTGCGGCGCCGCGTCGGCATGGTGTTCCAGCGGCCGACACCGTTCCCCAAGTCGATCTACGAGAACGTCGCCTATGGCCTGCGGATTGCCGGAGTCCGCGACCGCGCGACGCTCGACGAAGTCGTGGAGTCGAGCCTGCAGCGCGCGGCTTTGTGGGACGAGGTCAAGGACCGGCTGGGCGAGTCGGCGATGGGGCTGTCCGGCGGTCAGCACCAGCGACTGTGCATCGCCCGCGCCATTGCCGTCAACCCCGAGATCATCCTGATGGACGAGCCCTGCTCGGCTCTCGATCCCCGGTCCACCGCCCGCATCGAGGAACTGATCAGTGCGCTGCGCGGGCAGTACACGATCATCATTGTCACCCACAACATGCAGCAGGCGGCACGCGTCTCCAACTTCACGGCGTTCCTCTATGAAGGGACTCTGATCGAGTTCGGTGCGACCACCCAGGTCTTCACCACGCCGCGGAAGAAGGAAACCGAAGACTATATCACCGGCCGCTTCGGTTGACGGCGACCAGTAGATCCCGCTCCGGCCGCCGCCAGGCCGCTCGCCGCGCGTTCCCTGCCGCCCGGTGAGCGTGTGTGCGCCGTCTCTCCCGTCTCATCTTATCTCTTCCGGCGCGCCCCGCTCGTCGCTCGCGCGTTTCTAACTGAGAACCTGCAGCTTCCTCATCGCCGGTTTGCAGTGGCCTGACAGGCACGTGCAACAATTCCGTCGACGCCGGGAGGAGCCGGGCAGGCAGTCCGCCTGCCGCGGCTGCAAGGCAGACCGCACACTGGCCCCGCCGCCCGCCGAGAGGATCGGCCAGACGCAAGGAGTCTTGAAGATGAGCTACAGACCAGGGCGACACAGCGAGAGTTGCAGCAGGTCACACGCCGCGCGCCGCGCGGCGTTCACCCTCGTGGAGATGCTGACCGTCATCGCCATCATCGGCATCCTGGCAGCGCTGGCGTTGCCGGCGATCAACGCTGCACGGGCGGCGGCCCGGAAATCGTCCTGCGCGAACAATCTGCGGCAGATCGGGATCGGGCTGCTGTCCCACGCGTCCCACCGCGGTGCGCTGTGCACCGGGGCGATGGACTGGCAGCGCGACGGAGCGGTGACCGAAGTGGGTTGGGTCGCGGATCTGGTGCGGCGCGAGACGCCGGTCGGCGAGATGCTGTGCCCGGCAAACGATTACCAGATCACCGAGGCGTACAACCAGCTGTTGAACCTGCAGACCAGCTCTTTCAACGCCTGCCTGGATTATCTGGGCAGCCCGCCGGAACGGCTGCCCGACGGTGAGCTGCTGGTCAACCCGTGCCGGCAGATCGACGCCTCCGGGCTGGCGCCCGGCTCGGAGTCGCGGCGGCGGTTGGTCGAGAAGGAGGTCTACGAGAAGTCCTACAACACGAACTACACGGCCAGCTGGTTCCTGGTGCGGACCGCCCCGGTGCTGGACGAGAGTGGCAACCTGCGGCCCGGCCGCCCGGCTTGCGGCGTGGACGTGCGGTCCCGCAACTGCACCGGCGGTCCGCTGACCCTCAAGTACGTGGATGCCGCGCGCGTGCCGGCCAGCATCATTCCGCTGCTGGGTGACGGCGCGGCGGCCGGCAATCTGCTGCAGCCGATCGGATTGCACACCGCCGGGGAGGTGGTCGTGTCCTCCTTCACCGGCGGCCCGTTGCTGCGCGCCACGATGCGTCCCCCCGTCTTCTCGGCCGGCACGTCCCGCGACGGGCCCCGCGGCTGGTGGGCCGTCTGGACGCGCGAAGTCCTGCAGGACTACCGCCAGTTTGCCGCCGTGCATCGCGGCACTTGCAACATCCTGTTTGCCGATGGCGGCGTGCGCGATGTGTCCGACCGCAACAACGACGGCCTGCTCAACAACGGGTTCCCGGCACTGGCCGGCAGCGGTTTCGCGTCGGACGTCGTGGAAATGTCCCCGCAGGATTGCATGAGCCTGTACTCACTCAACGCCATCCAACTGTCCCACTGACCAACCGTGAAATAACTGTCCCACTGACCGGTTCCCTGCATCTGACCCAGCTGCACCACTGGAACCGGCCACACAGGTTATGAAAGGAGGTCCGCGAAACGCATGACAGCAGTGTCCCAGTGACCGAGTCGGAAAGAAACTTTGAACGAAACGAAATGACCATTGCGGCTTGCGAGCCGCTCGAAGGAGGAAATGACAATCATGTCTGTAACAACACATAGACGCTGCACGCGACGTCTGGCGTTCACGCTGGTGGAACTGTTAGTAGTGATCGCGATCATCGCGCTGCTGGCCGCCCTGCTGATGCCGGCGATTGCCAAGGCGCGCGAGGCAGCCCGCCGTTCGCAGTGTGCGAACAATCTGCGGCAGATCGGCATCGCGTTGCATACCTTTGCCGACATGGACAAGCAGGGGCGGTTCTGCACCGGTGCGAGTGACTTCCGCCGCGACGGCTGCATGGACACATGGGGCTGGGTGGCGGATATCGTCAACCAGAACGCCGGCAACGTGGACGAACTCAGCTGCCCGACGAATCCGTTGCGCGGTTCCGAGAAGCTGAACGACCTGCTGGGGCGGGACACGACGGACGCCAAGGACGGGGCGCCGCCGGCGCGTCTGGCGTCTGGCGTGTGCGGTGCACCGGATTGGGCCGGCATGTCCGGGTCCGGTTCCGATGGGACCTTTGCCAACACGGACGAGAACACGGCGGAGCGTGCCGCGCTGATTGCCCGCGCGTTTATCGACAAGGGCTACAACACCAACTATGCCGCCAGCTGGTTCCTGGTGCGCGGCGGTCCGAAGTTCACCTTCTCCGGGTCCGACATCTACTCGTTCGATCCGCCGCCGGCCGGCGGCGAGGGGCTGAAAGGGCTCAACTCTACGCTCGGCCCGCTGAAGCGCCGCGTGCTGGAAAGCGGTCCCGTGGTCACGGCTAACGTGCCGATGCTGGGCGATGCCGCACCGGGCGACGTCGACGAAGCCGTGCTGGCTCAGACCATCGGTTTCAGCCCGGTTCTGTCCGACGGCGTCACGCCCGACCCGTTTGCCAACGGCAAGTCGGAGGTGCGTACGTTTGTTGAGGCTGGCGAACTGCTGACAGAGGCCTTCAACGACGGACCGGCTTTCTGGGACACGACCAGCAACACCATCTCGCTGATTGCCCAGGGTGCCAACCTCACCGTGCAGGTCAACGCCGAGGTGGCAGGCAGTGTTACCAGTCCGGTCACCGGATCGAACACGTACCTGCAGGACACCCGCGACTGGTATGCCGTGCATGGCGGCGGCAACAAGGCCTCCTGCAATGTCCTGATGGCGGACGGCAGTGTGAAGCTGTTCCAGGACACGAACAACGACAAGTTCCTGAATCCCGGTTTTGCGGTGCCGAACAACCTGACCGAAGCGGAGTATGCGGCGATCGGGTATCGCGACAGCGAAGTGGAACTGTCGCCGGCGCAGATGTTCAACGGCGTGTTCCTGATGAACCTGCAGAAGCATTCGAAGTTCGAGTAACGTCCGGGATGCGTTCCGGGAGCGGTGCCCGTGCCAGCTCCCGGGAGATGATCCCCTTTTCCCTGCGGGCCGGTGCGCGGCGCTGTCGCGGCGCGCACCGGCCGCTCTGCAGCGCCTGCCAATCTGTGTCCTGCTGGAGGAAACCACTGCCCCATGCGTAAGTCATTACTGATATGCCTGCCGGCCCTGTCGGTGCTGGCCGTTGTCATCCTGCCTGTGCTGTCCGACCGTCTCGACGTCTACGCGGTCCACTCCGAAGTGGCCGCGGACGGTTCGCTGGTGCAGACCGCCCGGGTCACCTCTGTTGCGGAACTGCGACGCCGCGCAGAGGCGTCGGGTCCGCAAGCACGCGTCGACAGTCCGGTGTACGACTTCGGGCGTCTCGATCCGTTGACGACTCACGAGCATGTGTTTGTCATCCGCAACTTGGGTGACGCACCGCTCGAACTGACCGAGGGGCCCACAACCTGCAAGTGCACGCTGGCGAAACTGCATCAGCGGGTGGTCCCGCCCGGCGAGAAGACGCTGGTGGCCGTCCGCTGGAACACGGGTCGCGACGAGACCTACTCGCACAGCGCGACCATCTACACCAACGATCCACGCAACCGGGCTCTGCGGCTGGCGATCCAGGGCCAGGTGCGGACCCTGTTTCAATGCACCCCGCCGCGACTGATCTTCTCGCGAGTCGAGCCGGGGGCCACCCCATCTGCGACCGCCATCGTCTATTCCCAGATCTGGGCCGCGATGGAACTCGAGCCGCTCGTACCGTCCCTGCCGGGTATGACGTGCGCCGTCGACGAGCTGGACCCGGTCCAGCAGGAGCAGCTCCGCGCGCGTTGCGGCCGCCGCATCACGATCACGTTGCCCCCCGACCTGCCGGAAGGCTATTTCGCGACCCAGCTGGAGTTGCGTGGCAGGCCGCTCGGCGGGTCGGCGGAGACCTCCACCGCGTGCGAACTGGCCGTCGAGGGGAAGGTGATCCGCCGGCTGAGCGTATACGGCCCGGAGATCGACGTGTACGGCACGGTCGACCTGGGCCGTGTCCGGCAAGGCAGCCCAGCGCGGGTGCGCCTGCTGCTGAAACTGCGGGACCCGGTGCGCGACCTGCCGGTCACGCAGATCCGGACCGAGCCCGCCTTTCTGCAGGTGCGTGTGGAGCCGTACTCGCACGGGCGGTCGCAGGAACTGGGCTTGTACTACCTGTACATCGAAGTGCCGCCAGACGCGCCGCCGTTCCACCTGCCGCCGGCACAGCAGGGCGGAATCCACATCGAGTTCGATCATCCGCGATGCCCTTCCCTGGACCTGCCGGTGGACCTGACCGTGATGCCGCGGGATGGCGTGTAGTGTTTCACGCCTGAGGTTGCATGTATGACTGAGTACGTTCCAGCCGAGACGTGCCCGCATGCGGGACACGCGCGGCATGACAACCAGGTGTCACACGAGACACCGCAGCGGCAGATGGGCAGTGTGCTGCAGCGGGAGATCACGTGCACCAGGTGCAGTCACGCTAATCCGGACGAACACCGATACTGCCGCGCGTGTGGCTTGCCGCTATGGAAGGCCTGCCCCCGCTGCACCAGGTACCGTCCGATCGATGAAGCTTTCTGTGCGGCCTGTGGCCAGGACATCGCTGCTGGCGAAGAGCAGCTTGTGCAGGAGCATAGCATCCAGCTGGCCGGCATCGAACAGTTGGCCGCTTCGCTCCAGCTGCACGAGGCCATCGCGGCGCTCCAGGCATTGCTCGCCGCCGCCGTGCATCCCTGCCTGGAGGACGTCCGGCAGACGGCCACGGCACTGTTGGGCCGGGTGACGGCCCAGCGGGATGAGCTGCGCGCAGAATGCGCCCGCCACGCGCGGCGCGGCCGCCGGTTGCTCGACGCGTGCCGGTACCACGACGCCGGGCGCGAACTCGAGCAGATCCCGGCACGGTTCCGCGACGAAGAGACCAACATGATGCTGGCGGAGGTGACGGACCGGCTGCAGGAGATCGACCGGCTGCGTCGCGAGATCGCCGCACCGCGGGGGGGCGGCCCCACGGATCGGATGCGCCGCGTTGCGCGGCTGGTGGCACTGCTGCCGCACGATACAGAGGTATTGCGCTGCGCGCGGGAGGCGTGCGAGCAGAGCCGGCAGCGGGCACAGGAGATGCTGCAGGCGCAGCAGTACGCCAGCGCAGTGGAACTGCTGCGCTGCATCCCCGAATCTGTCGCGGACGCCGCTGTCGCGACCCTGCTCAGGCGGGCGTCAGAACTGGAGTACCTGTGGTCCGAAGTGGAACTCGCGCCCTATGTGACGCCTGCCACGTTGCAGGCTGCCGCGCGCCTGGTCCGCCTCGACCCTGATAACCGGGCCGCGCGTGAGAAGCACCAGGAGATGCGTCGGCGGCTGGCTGCGGACCGGCCCGAGCCGCCCGCGCACTGGCCGCGCTGGGCATCCTCTCCGCCGCGCACGTTCGTCGGAATGCCGGTGCTGCCAGGCTACGTACCCTGCCAACTCGGTTTTTCGGGTCCGGAGGTCCGACGCAGTTTCATGGCGGCACCGGAGCTGTACTCTGTGGCGTGCGGGCTGGCGCTCCAGGCGTTGGGGAAAGCTCCCGTCGGCACCAATCTGATGCCCGCACGGCCCGTGGGACTGCTCGGCGCGCTGCGCGCCTCGAAGCGCGAACGCCAGGCCCGGGCCGGTTGGGGCCTGGATCTGACCAACTCCGGACTGAAGGCCGTACGGATGGTCTTGGACGCGGCAGGGCAGCCGACGATCGCGCACTGCGTGTGCCTGCCACAGCGCGCGTCCTCACCACACGCGCACGCCGCGCCGGAAAAGCAAGCCGAAAAGAAAGCTGGGCAGCTGGATACGCTTGCCAGGTTCACTGCTACGCACTCGATCAGCGCGTCAGACAACGTCGGCGTTTCCTGGCCGGCGGTGCAGACGCTGGTCCGGTTCCTCCAACTGCCAGCCGCTGGCAGCCGGAAATACCGTGAGATGCTGGAACACGAGGTGCGGCTGCAGATCCCTGTGCCACTGGACCAGGTGACGTACGACACCCGTACCTACGTCACAGAGACGGCCGGTGAGCAACACGCCTCGGCGCGGTCCCTGCTGCTGGCGGTGCGGACCGTGGATCTCGAGTCGCACCTGGCGGTTTTCCAGGAAGCCGGGATCGCGGTTCAGGTCCTGCAATGCGATGCCGTGGCACTGCATAACTTCGTCCAGGCTGACCGCCCTGCGGAAGGGACTGTGGACACGCCCGATGCCGATGCTTCCAGCACTGTAATCCTGGACGTTGGCGCCGAAACTACGAACATCGTCTTCAGCACGCGGCATGCCATTTGGTTTCGTAGCGTACGACCGGCCGGGGACGACATCGAGTCCGCTCTGGTGCAGCGGTTCAAGTTGGCGCGGGACGTGGCCACGGCGGTGGTGCACCAGCCCGCGAAGGCCGCGCGAATGAGCGCCATTTATCAGCAGACCTGCCGGGTGTTCCAGGAACTGGCCGTGCAGCTTGAAGGATGCATCAGCCAACAGGGCGGGCAGCTGTTCCCGGACGGCGCGGAGCGACTGCTGGTCGTGGGCGGCGCGGGAGCGACGCCGGGACTCCTGCGATTCCTGACACACGGACGCTGATTCGGCGCCACCGGATCGGTCCTGCAAAATCGACTTCCCTACACGCGAGGAATCTCATGCGGAACCTGATTGCCGCAGCGCTGGCCACAGCGCTGCTCGTGCCGTTGCTCGGCTGCGAAGGAGGCATCACGCAAGCCGACATGCGCCGCCATGCCATTCGCCGGTCCAGCCCTGAGGAGGACGAGGAGCAGCCCGCCACTTCCCGCAATGGCGGACGGCCGGTCGATCAGCAGGCGTTGAAGGAGGACTCCGTCGCGCGCCAACCAGCCAAGCCCGACCGGGCGGTCAGTAACTCCGCCCCGCCCGCCTCCACCCCGGACCCCCTCGCGCCGGCATCGCCGCCAGCTGCGGGCACCAGCGCGCACAGCGGCTCTCCCGGCGTACCAGCCGTGCAGTCGACCAACGCCGGCGTGCAGGAAGGGCCGCTGTCGGACCCGATCGAGCGGCGACGGCGCACGCTCGACAATCTCGCCCAGATTGGCGAGGCGCTCCGCCGGTACTTGCAGGAGAAGAAACAGGTGTTTGTGGCCGCCTCCTACGACGCCGCTGACCGGCCGCTGCTGAGTTGGCGTGTGGAACTGCTGCCATACCTGGGACACGAGCACCTCTACAGCCAGTTCCAGCTGGATCAGCCTTGGGACAGTCCGCACAACCGGGCCTTGCTCGCGCAGATCCCCCGCGTGTACCAGTCACCCGAGCGATGTGACGAGAAGACCAACTACCTGGTCTTCCGGGCCTCCTATACCCCTTTCGGTCAGCGCCCGCCGGGAATGAGTCTGAGCCGCATCGAAGACGGACTGGCAGACACGGTGGCGATTGTGGAAGCGGATGAGGGGGCGGCGGTGCCCTGGACAAAACCCGCCGACCTGGACGGCGATCTGGACGAGTTTCGCAGGCAGGTGGGGAACCTGCGCGAGGACGGCTTCTTCGTCGTCTGGCTCGATGGCAGCGTGGGACGCATCCTGCGCCAATACGCCGTCGCCGATCTCCGCGCTGCCCTCACGTGTGATGCGGGGGACGTGTTTGCAGCCCACGCCCTGCGCGCGGCGGCGTCAGCCACGCCCGCAGTGGCGGAACCGTCAGCGGATCTCGAACACCGTCCTGCCGCTGCCACCGACGCGCCAAGCATTTCGTCCGAGACGCCGGCTGCTGCCGCTGCCGCGGCACCGGCAGCAGCCGGCGCCGAACGGCCTGCTCGCCGTCCCGTGCCGGACCCGGTGAGCCTGGAGCAGGCCCGGCGACTGGTGCGGGACTTATACGAGAAAGAACATGCGGCGCAGCAGCACGTGTACCAGCAACGTGCGTTGGCGCAGAAGATGATCAGACAGTGCGACGAGATGCCGGATGATCCGGCCGGCCAGTACGCATTGCTGGAAGCTGCACTGAAGACCGCCATACGTGCCGGTGACTCATCGACTGCCGTCGCAGCCGTGGAGCAGCTGGCGGCGCAGTACGCGGTCAACGAGCTGGAGATGATGCGTGCGACGCTGGTCGCAGTGGCCCGGAAGAACCGTGACCAAGCGACGACGGCGCTGGTGCTGACGAAGGCCGGCGGTTTGATCGAGCAGGCGCTGCGGGAAGAGCAGTACGAGACGGCCGACAGCCTGTGCCAGATCGCACTGGCCGCAGCGCGGCAATTGGGCAACCGGGAGGCTGCCGGTCAGCTCTTGGCACTGTCGGCATTGGTTAAGAAATGCCAGGAGGCGTTTGCCGACGTCCAACGCATCCTGCGGTCGGCCCAGGACGCGGATGATCCCGAGGGGAACCTTCGCGTCGGACGGTACTACGGCCTGCTGCGCGGCGAGTGGGACAAGGGCTTGCCGCTGCTCGCCAAGGGCAGCCACGCGCGTTTGCGCGAGCTGGCTGAGGCTGATCTGGCCGCCCCGACGATCATTGAAGAACAACTGCAACTGGCGGACGGCTGGTGGGAACAGGGCGCAGCCGACGAGACCTGCCAGGCGGCGCTCTACGCCCGGGCCGCATTCTGGTATCAGCGCGCGCTGCCCGCGTTGCCGACGGGGCTGTGGCGGGCCAAGGCCGAAATGCGCCTGCAGGCGTACCACCGCCTGTACGGGCACCGGGACGACGCCGTTCAGTGATCTCCAGCGTGCTCTCCATCTCCCTCCAGGATGCCGACGATTTCCATCGGCCGGCTGTAGCCGTACGCGGATGCGACCTCGCGCAGCGTCTGGTCGGCAGACGCTTCGATTCCATGAGCCTGCAGGCGCGTCTGCGCCGTCTCCAGTTCAATCCCGCGTGAAACGCAGTACTCGCCAAGCGTCATCCGTCCCACGCCCCCGCCGCCGCCCCCACCGCCACCACGTCCTCCCTGACCGCTGGCTGCTCCTTTTCCGCCGGATGCGCCGGCCGATCGATGCTGTCCTGGGTGGGTGTTCGAGCTGGAGATGTCGCACAGGATCTCAAACAGGCGTTGGGCCGAGATGCTGTTCTGGGCGGCCAGTTCCGCGACGACGACTGCCGGGTCCACACCCTGGAGCCCGCTGCGCGTGAGCCGCTCGGTGGCCGTCTCCAGCGGCACGCCCGCCTCGGCAGCCAGTTCCTGGACCGTCAACAGTTCGGCATGGGGCATCGGGGCAACGGCGCGCGGATCCTCCCAACTCTGTTTGACTCGTTCGTTGAAGGCCAGGAAGCTGGAAAAGGGTGGTACCCCGGCGCGCGTACCGGCGAACACGGCACCGGCGACTGCCAGGGCCACGACCCACTCCCGGCGGAAACCGATGCGCCGTGTGAGCCGGCTGCGAAAGTAGCTCAACAGCAGACGGATATTGAACACCGTAGGCAGCACGGCGGCGATGGTGAAGACGACGGCGAACCAGATGTGCAGGTCGGACCATTCGTGTTTGGTGTAACCCAGCATCCGCCAGCCGCTCCAGTTGGCGACTCGCCCCGGTGGAGACAGAAACAGAATCCCACCGCTCACGACCAGCACCACGAAGGCCAGGCCGATCAGGACCGACGTCATGGCCCGCCAGGAATACCGCGTTTTGCGTTCTGACATGGTGCCTCTCCCCCATCTCCCTGAAAAAACAGCAAAGCAAAAGGACCTGCAACAGCCCAGCGTGCGGCGGGCCTGACCGGCCGTTCCCTCGTCCACATCTTAGCAACAAATGCGCCGCGACAAGCCGGAAAAACAAAAGGGCCGCCATGTTCTGGGATCATGGCGGCCCTGGTCACGTGTTGAACTCATGCCGCTGGGCGGCAATATCCCCCGTACTGGACGGGTCGTCCGTAATCAATAGAAGAGAATGGCGTCGATTCCCAGCATCAGCTGGCTGGAGTCGGCCCCGTCGTCGAACGGGTCGACCACCGCATCGCCGTCAAACCAGTCGCACCGGATTTCCGGACGCACCATGAGGTTCGTGCGCGGTTTCCAGTTCAGGCCGAGCGCCAGCGAGTAGAAGTCGCCCACGTAGGGCCCGTTGT
>Ga0123333_10001048_pt1 | contig 29263 bp, 29 predicted proteins | sample BioC12SIPDNA_3_FD_89957 | JGI IMG/M metagenome (GOLD analysis project Ga0123333, IMG submission 89957) | Anaerobic biogas reactor microbial communites from Washington, USA - Biogas_R2_B C12 SIP DNA | ecosystem: Engineered > Bioreactor > Anaerobic > Unclassified | place: Washington, USA... | reverse complement strand
GGCCGCGGTGCGCTACATCGTGGGCACGCTGGCCTTCCCGCTGGCGGATTATCTGCTGTGGGGGCTGTGGTGCAACAGTTTGCAGACCGCGCTGCTGGCAGGCGCCAGCCTGATGCTGCTGTACCTGATTATACGGCCTTTGGCAAAGCTGGTGCTGTTCGCGTTCAATGTGCTGACACTGGGGCTGATAGGCATTGTGATAGACACCTTGCTCATCATGCTGACGGTGCGCCTGTTCCCGGGCTCGGTGCAGGTATACTCGCTGCAATGGGCGGTGATGGCGGCCGCCATCATCAATGTGGTGCGCGGTATCATGGGAGGGCTGGTGAGACGCAGATGAAAGCGCCTGTTCTGGTCATTGGCGGGGCCAACATGGATATCCTGGGCATGCCCGGGGAGCATTTCGCCTGGCGGGATTCCAACATCGGCCGGGTGACCCTGTCGCCCGGCGGCGTGGGCCGCAATATCGCCCAGCATATCGCCCAGGCCGGCATCCCGGTGGAACTGGCCTGTGTGCTGGGCAGCGATGCCTTCGGCCAGGCATTGGTGGCCAGCTGCGACGGGCTGGGCATTGGCCTGCGCTACGCGCTGCGGGCGGACGCCGCCAGCTGCGTCTATATGGCCATCCATGATGACGGGGGCGACATGGCCGCCGCCATCAACGACATGCGCGCCATGGATTTGCTGGACGAGCAGGCCATCCGCGCGCTGCCCGCCAACGGTTTCAGCCTGTGCCTGCTGGACGCCAACCTCAGCCGGGAGGCGCTGCAAGCCGCGGCGAATCACATGCAAGTGCCTCTGATGGCAGACCCGGTGAGCTGTGAAAAGGCTGCCCGGCTAACACCCATTTTGAACCGGCTGCGCGCCTTCAAGCCCAACCTGATGGAGGCCCAGTGCCTGACGGGCCGCCAAACGCCGCAGGACGCCGCCGCAGCCCTGCTTCAGATGGGCGTGCAGCAGGTGTTTATCTCGCTGGGCAAGGAGGGGCTGTACTGCGCCGCTGGCGACGAGCATTTCCATCTGCCGGCGCTACCAGTACCGCCTGGACCGGCCACTGGCGCCGGCGATGCCATGACGGCGGGCCTTTGCTGCGCCATCGCCCAGGGTTTTTCCCTGCGGGATATCGCGCAGCAGGGCCTGCGATTCGCGCATCATCACCTCGTACAAAGGGCGGCTGAAGCCGCAAAATAAAGGAGGCTGACCACCATGAACAAACACCTCGTGCTGTCGGAGAAAGTCAAAGCTGCCCTTGCACAGGGCCGCCCGGTCGTTGCCCTAGAGAGCACCATCATCAGCCATGGGATGCCCTACCCCGAGAATGTGAAGACCGCTTTGGCGTGCGAGCGCATCGTGCGCGAGCATGGCGCGGAGCCGGCCACCATCGCCGTCATCGGCGGCAAGCTGTGCGCGGGCCTCACGCAGGAGCAGATTGAGTACCTGGGCAGCCAGGGGCAGAAGGTGTCCAAGGCCAGCCGCCGCGACCTGCCGGTGCTGGTCGCCCGCAAGCAGGACGGCGCCACCACCGTGGCCGCCACCATGATTATCGCAGCCCTTGCCGGCATCCGCGTCTTCGCCACCGGCGGGGTGGGCGGCGTGCACCGCGGCGCCACCACCAGCATGGACATCTCCGCCGACCTGGAGGAGCTGGCCCACACGCCCGTCGCCGTGGTATGCGCCGGCGCCAAGGGCATCCTGGACCTGGGGCTGACGCTGGAATACCTGGAGACGCGCGGCGTGCCCGTCATCGGCTATGGCACGGACGAGCTGCCCGCCTTCTACACCGACAAGAGCGGCTTTCCCCTGGACTACCGGATGGACACCCCCCAGGAGGTGGCCGCCGCCATCCGCGCCCAGCGGCAGATGGGCTTCCCGGGCGGCATGCTGATCACCAACCCCATCCCCGCCCAGTACGCCATGCGCCGTGAGGAAATTGACTCGGCCATCGACCACGCGCTGCGCGAGGCCGACAAGCAGGGCATCCACGGCAAGGCCGTCACCCCCTTCCTGCTGGCCGAGGTGACCGAGCTGACCGGCGGGCACAGCCTGCAGAGCAATATTCAGCTAGTGTACAACAACGTGACGCTGGCCGCCAAAATAGCCGCAGCGCTGTAGCCTGACCCGCATTCTGTATCCGAGGCCGGGGCAGGCCGTGATTGCTTGCGCGAATCACACAAAAACGCTTTGGCCGCAAAGCCGGTCAAAGCGTTTTTGATATCATAGTGAACGAGAACATTCATGCAAGGATGGGCGCAGGAGTTTCGGCTGCATGAAGCCGAATGAGGGAAGCGCAGCGGCGCTACGGTGACAGAAAGAGGCAATGCGCAGGCAGAAAAAGACAAGTCCCAGCAAAGGATGCAAGTTTGAATTTAGTATCAGCAGCAATAAAAAAACCGCCCGGAGGCGGCAGGTGAAACGGGTGTCAGGCGTTGGCGGCAGCGCGGTTGAGCGCCTTGGCCAGGCGGGCCTTCTTGCGATTGGCGGTGTTTTTGTGCATCACGCCCTTGGCAACAGCCTTGTCCAGTGTGGAGGCGACTGCATTCAGGCCCTTCTCACCCTCAGCGGTGTTGTTGACCAGAATGGCGTTGTATTTTTTCACTGCGGTCTTCACGCCGGATTTCACCATGCGGTTGCGCAGGTTCTTCTTTTGGTTGACGCTGACGCGTTTGATGGATGACTTGATGTTCGGCATCGTTTTTCACCTCCCCACTTTCTTGTGCTTTACAGCAGAAGTTAGTTTACCACAACGTGATGGACGGCGCAAGTGTTTTTTAAGCGTTTTTGACCTTTTTGGCCTTTTGCCGGTTTTGCTTGGCATTGTTGCCCCGGCAGGCTATAATCAGCCGGACAATAAGCAGTGGAGGGTTCCCATGCACAAGACGGGCTTTGCCAGAGATTTTTTCAAGCGGTACTTCATTGACGCAATGAGCCAGATGGCGCTGGGCCTGTTCTCCTCGCTGATTATCGGGCTGATTCTCTCCCAGCTGTCGGGCCTCCCGGGGCTGGGGTTCCTCAAGCCCATGGCTGACATGGCGTCCGCCTCCTCGCCGGTGGTGGGCGCGGCCATCGGCGTCGCCATCGCCTATGGCTTGAAGGTAAAGCCGCTGGCCATCTTCTCCTCCGCGGTGACGGGCGCCATCGGCTACAAGCTGGGCGGCCCGGTGGGGGCCTACCTGGCCGCCGTGGTAGGGGCCGAGATCGGCCAGCTGATTGCCGGCAAGACGCCGGTAGACATCGTGCTGGTACCCATCTTCACCATCGTGTCAGGCGGGCTGATCGCCCTGTGGTCGGGCCCGGCCATCGCGGCGGGCATGGATGCACTGGGCGGCTTTATCAACAGCGCAACTGAGCTGCATCCCCTGCCCATGGGCATCATCGTCAGCGTGGTGATGGGCCTGGCCCTCACCGCGCCCATCAGCTCGGCGGCCATCAGCATCTCGCTGGGGCTCAACGGCCTGGCGGCGGGCGCCGCGGCTGTGGGCTGCTGCGCGCAGATGATCGGCTTTGCCGTGCAATCCTACCCCGACAACGGCGTGGGCGGCCTGCTCAGCCAGGGGCTGGGCACCTCCATGCTGCAGTTTGGCAACATCATGCGCAAGCCGGTCATCTGGCTGCCGCCCACCATCGCCTCGGCACTGCTGGGCCCCTTGTCCACCTTGGTGTTTCAGATGCCCAACAACCCCATTGGCGCCGGGATGGGCACCAGCGGCCTGGTGGGCCAGTTCGGTGCGTGGCAGAGCATGCAGGGCGCCTTTTCCCCCATGCAGGCGCTGGGGCTGATCGCGCTGATGCACTTCCTGCTGCCCGCGCTGCTCACTTGGCTGATCGCGCTGCTGTTCCGGCGGGCGGGGTGGATTCAGCCCGGGGATATGAAGCTGAACGCCTGAATCAGCAAACAATCGCTGCATAACACAAAGGGGAGGCGCACGGCCTCCCCTTTGTTATGTCACTCTGTGTCAGGCTAAGGCATCCAGCATCTTCTGCAGGCTGTCCTTGGCGTCGCCCAGCAGCAGCAGGACGTCCGGGTGGGGATCGTACAGCGGGTTGGGTACACCGGCATAGCCGGGCTTGAGGTCAAAGTTGCAGATGACCAGGCGGCCGGCGGCCTCAGCATTGAGCACAGGCATGCCGTAGATGGGCGTGCCCTCGGCGGTGTTGGCCGCGGGGTTCACCACGTCGTTGGCGCCGATGACGATGGCCAGGTCGCACTTCTCCATGTCGGGGTTGATGTCATCCATCTCGTACAGCTTGTCGTAGGGGATGTCCACCTCGGCCAGCAGCACGTTCATGTGGCCGGGCATGCGGCCCGCCACCGGGTGGATGGCAAAGCGCACGTTGCGCCCGCCGTTTTCCAGCTTGTCGTGCAGGGCCTTGACCAGCTCCTGCGCCTGGGACACGGCCATGCCGTAGCCGGGGATGATGATGACTTCCTTGGCGTCGCCCAGCCACTGGGGCAGCACATTTTCATCGGCCGCGGCGGGGGCTTCCTCCGCCGGGGCTTCCTCCCCAACGGGGGCAGCATCCGCAGCGGGCGCGGCAGGCGCGGGGGCTTCCACCTTATGGTGGGAATCCGCTGCCGAGCGGGCGAAGATGATGGACGACAGGTGACGGTTCATGGACCGGCACATGATCTGCGTAAGCAGCAGGCCCGACGCACCCACAATGCCGCCCACCGACACCAGCAGCACATCGCCAATGGCCATACCGGCGATGGCCGCCGCCACACCCGAGGTGGAGTTGAGCAGAGAGATGGTGATGGGCATGTCCGCGCCGCCGACAGGCAGGGCGAACAGCAGGCCGAAGATCAGGCTGACAGCCAGCGCAAGCCAGGTATAGGTCATCACATTGGCGGTATCCACCAGCGCCAGGATGGTCAGCGCCGCCATGCCCAGGGCAAAGACGGCCGTCAGCGCGCGGTGGCTGGGCAGCACAACCGGCTTTTGCGGCAGCACACGGTGCAGCTTGCCCGCTGCCACCATGCTGCCCGTAAAGGTGAGGGCACCCACGCACAGGGCCAGCAGGGCGGTCAGCCGCTCAAAGGCGGGCAGCGTCGCCGCGCTCTTCTGCACGGTGAGGATGGCGGCAATGGCCGAGGCCAGGCCGCCCAGGCCGTTGAGCAGGCCCACCATCTGGGGCATGGTGATCATCTTGACGCGCTGCGCCATCACAATGCCCACCACCAAGCCGATGGCCAGGCCGATGAGGACGTATACGTCGGTCAGGATGTTCTCTTTGAGCAGCACAATGATGATGGCCACCAGCATGGCCAGGGCACTGAGGCGGTTGCCGCGCACGGCGGTGGGCACCTTGCTCATCCAGCGGATGCCCAGCAACACCAGCAGGCTCAGCACAGCGCTGATGATGTAGTATACGGTATTGCTCATCCCTGGCCCTCCTCGTCATGCTTGCTGCCCTTGAACATCAGCAGCATGCGGTCGGTCACCAGGAAGCCGGAAACCACGTTGATCATGGCACACACGATGCCGATGATGCCCAGCACCTTGCTGCCAAAGCCAACGGCCAGGGCCGTTGCCGTCATCATGCCCAAAATGGTCACGCCGCTGAGGGCGTTCATGCCGCTCATCAGAGGGGTGTGCAGCAGGCTGGGCACTGCGCTGATCAGCTTGTAGCCCAGCAGCGTCGCCGCCACAAACACAAGGACCAATATCAGTTCTCTGCTCACAGCCCCATTGCCTCCTTCGCCCCCTGATGGACGACTTCACCGTCCTTGGTGGTCAGGATGCCCTGGACGATCTCGTCGCTGGGATCCAGCTTGATCTGTCCGTCCTGCACCAGATACTTGACCAGGTTGTATACGTTTTGCGCAAACATCCAGGTGGAGGAGTTGGGCAGCAGGCCGGGGATGTTCTTGATGCCCACAATGTGCACCAGGCCTTCATCGGCCACCTCGCCGGGCACGGTGCACTCGCAGTTGCCGCCCTGGTCGATGGAGATGTCCACGATGACCGCGCCGGGCTTCATGGTCTGCACCATTTCCTTGGTGATGAGGGTGGGGGCCAGCTTGCCGGGCACCAGCGCGCTGAGGAACACGATGTCCATCTTGGGCAGGTGGGGCGCAAGCAGGCTGCGCTCGTGCGCCAGCAGCTCGGGGCTGAGGGCCAGCGCGTAGCCGCCTTGGCCCACAGCCTTCTCATCGGGGATGTCGATGTCAATCACCTTGGCGCCCAAAGAGGCCGCCTGCTCGCGCGCGGTGGCGCGGATATCCACGGCATGGGTCACCGCGCCCAGGCGCTTGGCAGTAGCCAGGGCCTGCAGGCCGCCCACGCCCACGCCCACGATCAGGGCGTTGAGGGGCTTGATCATGCCCACGGCGCTGAAAATCTGCGGGATGAAGGAGGGCAGCAGGTTGGCCGCGATCAGGATGCCCTTGTAGCCCGCGCAGGTGCTCATGGAGGTGAGGGCGTCCATGTTCTGCGCGCGGGAAATGCGCGGCACGCCGTCCAGCGTGAGGGCGATGACGCCCTTCTTGGCCATGTTCTTCACCATCTCGTGGTTGACGGGCGAAGCGGGATGGATAAAGGTGATCAGGTACTGGCCCGCATGCATGAGGTCGACCTCGTGCACGCCCAGCTTCTCATTGAACAGCGGCTCTTTGACCTTGAGCACCAGCTCGGCCTCACGGTACAGCTCGCGCACGTCGTCCACCAGCAAGGCGCCGGCCGCCTCGTAGGCGTCATCATGAAAATAGGCCCCCAGGCCGGCATCCTTTTCAACCAGCACGCGGTGCCCATCCGCGATCAATTTTGCACAGGTGTCAGGCGTGGCAGAAACGCGGTTCTCACTGTGCATGATCTCCTTAGGAATCCCGATGATCATTGGAAACAGTCCCCCTTTTATGTTTTCGCTTGGCACATTATAGCCCACTTTTCACAGATTGACAACCTCCTGACAAGAGTTTTATGCACATGTTGAATGCTGTTGATTGACACCCATGAAAGGGCTGTGATAAGATGCGGCATCGGCTTTGACGGATGACAACCTCCGGTCAGGGCGCCAGGCAGAGAGGGCGGCAGTTGGTGCAAGCAGCCCGTGGCGCTGCGGAGCATTCCCTCCCGAGCCGCCGGGCTGAACCGCAGTAGGCCGGGCCGTGCGCCGCGTTAAGGCGTTCAAGCGAAGAGCATCTCTTCGGAACTTGGGTGGTACCACGCATCACAGCGTCCCTTGCAGCGCAACGGGCGCTTTTGATTTGGAGGAAAACATGAGCATGCAGGAAGATATCCGGCGCATCCGCGAGGAGGCAGCGCAGGCCCTGGCCGATGCCGGCAGCCTAAATGACCTGGCCCAGTGGCGCGTGGCGGTGCTGGGCAAGAAGGGCAGCCTCACCGGGCTGCTGCGCGGCATGGGCCAGGTTGACCCGGCGTTGCGCCCGCAGGTGGGCCAGTGGATCAACGCCGCGCGGGAGGAGCTGGAGGGGCAGTTGGCCCGGCGGGAGGATGCCCTCAAGCGCGAGGCCCGGGCCCATCAATTGATGGAGGAGACCATCGACGTCACCGAGCCCCGCCCCCTGCCCCGCGTGGGCACGCAGCACCCCAATACGATGGTGCTGGATCAGGTGCTGGATTGCTTCATCGGCCTTGGGTTTGAGGTGGTGGAGGGCCCGCAGGTGGAGCTGGATCACTACAACTTCGAGCTGCTGAACATCCCCAAGAATCACCCCGCGCGCGACGCGCAGGATACCTTCTATGTGGATGACAACGTGGTGCTGCGCACGCACACCTCGCCGGTGCAGGCGCGGGTGATGCTGTCGCGCAAGCCGCCCATCCGCATCGTGTGCCCGGGGCGTGTGTTCCGCGCCGATGAGGTGGATGCCACCCACAGCCCGGTGTTCCATCAGATAGAGGGGCTGGTGATCGACCGCGACATCACCATGGGCGACCTGAAGGGCACGCTGGATGCCTTTGCCCACCGCCTGTACGGGGCCGATATCCAGACGCGGTTCCGCCCCAGCTTCTTCCCCTTCACCGAGCCGTCGGCCGAGGTGGACCTCACCTGCTTTAACTGCCGGGGCACGGGCTGCCGCGTGTGCAAGGGCACCGGCTGGATCGAGGTGCTGGGCAGCGGCATGGTCAACCCCAAGGTGCTGGAGATGTGCGGCATCGACCCCACGGTGTACTCGGGCTTTGCCTTTGGCATTGGCCTGGAGCGCATCACCATGCTGCGCTACGGCATCCCGGATATGCGCCTGCTGTTTGAGGGCGACGAGCGCTTCCTGCGCCAGTTCCGCTGAGGGAGGGAGAGAGAATGAAGACATCCTTGAATTGGCTGCGCCAGTATACGGACATCCCGGCGGATGCCCAGCAGTTTCAGCGCGATATGATCATGACCGGCACCGCCGTGGAGGGTGTTGAGGCCCTGGACGGCGGCATGTCGGGGGTGGTGGTGGGCCGGGTGGTCCGCTGCGTGCCCCATGAAAACAGCGACCACCTGCATGTGTGCATGGTGGATGCGGGGCAGGGCGAGCCCCTGCAGATTGTCTGCGGCGCGCCCAACGTGCGCGAGGGCATTCTGGCGCCGGTGGCGCTGGTGGGGGCCAGGCTGCCCGGCGGCCACGAAATCAAGCAGGGCAAGCTGCGCGGCGTGGATTCACACGGCATGCTGTGCTCGGCCACCGAGCTGAATGTGCCCCAGGAGCTGTATCCGTCCGTGGGTGCGGAGGGCCTGCTGATTTTCCAGGAGGAATATGCCCCGGGCAGCGATGTGCGGCCGATACTGGGCATTGACGACCACATTGTGGATGTGGAGGTGCTGGCCAACCGCCCGGATTGCCTGAGCGTATGGGGCCTGGCGCGGGAAGCCGCGGCCGTGTTTGACGCCCCCTTCCGCCTGCCGGCGCTGGATTACACCCAGAGCAGCCAGCGCATCGAAGACATGGTCAGCATCCGCGTGGACGACCCCGACCTGTGCCCCCGCTATGCCGGGCGCGTGGTCACCGATGTGCGCATCGGCCCCTCCCCCCTGTGGCTGCGCGCCTACCTGCACGCGGCAGGCATGCGCTCCATCAACAACATCGTAGATATCACCAACTTCGTCATGCTGGAGACCGGCCACCCCATGCACGCCTTCGACCTGGATCAGGTGCGCGGGCGGCAGATCATCGTGCGCCGGGCCAAGCCGGGCGAAACGCTGACCACGCTGGATGAAAAGCAGCACACCCTCACCGGCAGCGAGCTGATGATCTGCGACGCCCAGGGCCCCACCGGCCTGGCCGGCATCATGGGCGGCCTGGACAGCGAAATCACCGACAACACGCACAGCATTCTGTTTGAGTGCGCGGCCTTTGACCGCACCAACACGCGCATGACCGCGCGCGCCCTGGGCATCCGCACGGAGGCCAGCGGCCGGTTTGAGCGCGGCGTCAACCCCCTCACCGTGCCCCAGGCGCTGGACCGCGCCTGCCACTTAGTGGAGCAGCTGGGCGCCGGGCAGCCGGCCACCGGCATGCTCGACCTGTACCCCAACCCGGCCCAGCCCGCCACCGTCACCGCCTCGGTGCAGCGCATCGCGCAGCGCAGCGGCGTGGACATCCCGGGCGAGGAGATGCTGGCCCTGCTGCGGCGGCTGCACTTCACGGCCGAGGTGAAGGGCGATGAACTCACCGCCACCGCCCCCATCTTCCGCCAGGACATTGAGGGGGAGGCCGACCTGTGCGAGGAGGTGCTGCGCCTGGCGGGCTACGACCGCATCCCCTCCACGCTGATGCGGGGCGAAGCCACGCCCGGCGGCGACAGCGAAAACCGCCTGCGCCAGAAGAAACTGGCCCGGCTGCTGGGCGGCCTTGGCTATGACGAGATCATCAACTATAGCTTCTTCGGGCAAAAGCAGCTGGACAGCCTGAGCCTGCCCCAGGACGACCCGCGCCTAAACGCGCTGCGCATCCGCAACCCCCTGGGCGAGGATACCGCCCTGATGCGCACCACGCTGGCCCCCGACATGCTGCGCGTGCTGGCCCTCAACATGAGCCGCGGCACCCAACAGGCCATGCTGTATGAGTTTGGCACGGTGTTTGACGCGGCCAGCCCCACCCAGGAAGGTCTGATCGCCGAGCGGCCCTGCCTGTGCCTGGGCAGCTACGGGGATAAGGAGAGCTTTTATACCCTGCGCGACACCGTGCTCGCCCTGCTGCAGCGGGAAGGCGTGGCCTGGGACATCACGGCCCGGGCGGAGCCCTACCTGCACCCCGGGCGCAGCGCCGTCATCACCGGCAAGGAGGGCATCATCGCCCGCGTTGGCGAGGTGCACCCGGATACCTTGGACGCCTACGACATGGACGGCAAGGCCTACCTGGCCGAGATTGACCTGGAGCAGCTGTATCGCCATGCCCGGCCTATGGACCAGGTGCGCGACCTGCCGCGCATGCCCGCCGTCAGTCGCGATATCGCGCTGGTGCTGGACAAGGGGCAGGAGCTGCTGCCGGTGATGAACGCCATCCGCCGCGCAGGCGGCGCGCTGATGGAGGACGTCGCCCTGTTTGACGTATACCGCGGCGCCCAGGCCGGCGAGGGCAAGAAGTCCGCCGCCTTTGCGCTCACCTTCCGCGCGGCCGACCGCACGCTGGAGGAGCAGGAGATCGCCGCCCTCATGGACAAGGTGCAGCGCTCGGTGAAGGCGCAGTTCGGCGCGGAGGTCAGGAGTTAAGAACCGTTGAAAATAGACAAAAAGCGCAGGCAATTGCCCGCGCTTTTTGTATGTCTTGTGGGATTAGATTTTCTCGGACTCCTCTTCCGTCAGGTGATCGATCAGGCTGTCGAGCAATGTGCGGAAGCTGCCCCGCACCTTCTCGCCCATTTGCAGCACTTCCTCGTGGTGGATGGGCTGGTCCAGCACGCCGGCGGCCATGTTGGTGATGCTGCTGATGCCCAGCACCCGCATGCCGCAGTGGCGCGCGACAATTACCTCGGGCACGGTGGACATGCCCACGGCGTCCGCCCCCAAGGTGCGCACCATGCGGATCTCGGCCGCGCTTTCGTAGCTGGGGCCGTTCATCCAGCAGTAGACACCCTGGTTGAGGTGGATGCCATGCCTTTGCGCGCGCTGCAGCGCGATGTCCCGCAGCTGCGGGTCAAAGGCGTTGGTCATGTCCGGGAAGCGGGGGCCGAACTCGTCCAGGTTTTTGCCGCGCAGGGGGTTGCGGCCCGACAGGTTGATGTAATCGGTGATCAGCATCAGCTCGCCCGCGTTGAAGTTAGTGTTCACCCCGCCCGCCGCGTTGGTGATGATCAGGGTCTTCACGCCCAGCAGCGCCATCACCCGGATGGGCATGGTAACGGCATCCAGCGAGTGCCCCTCGTAGTGATGGAAGCGGCCGCTCATCACCAGCACGCGCTTATCGCGCACGGTGCCCACCACAAACTTGCCCGCGTGGCCGGCCACCGTGGATACCGGAAAGCCCGGGATCTTGCTGTAGGCGATCTCCTGGGGGTCGATGAGCGACTCCTCATACCCGCCCAGCCCGCTGCCCAAAATGACGGCGATGTCCGCCGGCCCGCAGGCCTTGCGCACCGTGTCCGCCGCGGCATGCAGTTTTTTCATCGTGACGGCCATGTTACCCCTCCATTTCCTTTAGAAAAGACGTGGCTTGGAAGCGCTCGTCCAGGCCAAAGAACTCGGCCACCGTGGCGGCCACATCGGCAAAGGTCTGCCGCAGGCCCAGGTCCACCGGGGCCTGCATGCCCCTGCGCCAAGCCACCAGCGGCACCATCTCGCGGGTATGGTCCGTGCCGCGGAAGGTGGGGTCGCACCCATGGTCGGCGGTGATGAGCAGCATGTCCTCCTCGCCCATCAGCGCCATGATGTCAGGCAGCCTTTTATCAAAGGCCTCCAGCGCGTCGGCATATCCCCGCGTGTCGCGGCGGTGGCCGTACACCATGTCGGTGTCCACCAGATTGGTAAAGCACAGGCCGGTGAACGGCTTTTGCAGGTAGTCGATGGTGGCCTGGATGCAGGCGGCATTGCCGGCGGCATGGTTGGAGCCGGTCAGCCCCCGGTGGTTGAAGATGTCCTCAATCTTGCCCACGCCCAGCACCTCGTGGCCCGCGGCCTTGAGCGCGTCCAGGATGGTGAGGCCGGTGGGGTCCAGCGAAAAGTCGCGGCGGTTGCCCGTGCGCTTGAACTGGCCGGCCCTGTCCCCCACAAAGGGGCGGGCGATCACCCGGCCCACGCCGTAGGGGCCAACGAGCAGCTTGCGGGCAATCTCGCACATCTCGTACAGGCGCGGCACGGGGATGACAGCCTCGTTGGCCGCGATCTGAAACACGCTGTCCGCCGAGGTGTAGACGATGGGGTAGCCGGTGCGCAGGTGCTCCTCCCCTAACTCATCGATGATGACCGTGCCGCTGGCGGCATAGTTGCCAAGCGTTTGGGTGCCGATGGCCGTTTCAAAGGCGTCCATCAGCTCCCGCGGAAAGCCATCGGGGAAGGTGGGGAACGGGGCCTCAAGCCGCAGGCCGGCAATCTCCCAGTGCCCGGTGGTGGTATCCTTGCCCGGGCTGGCCGGGTTCATGCGGCCAAAGGCACCTTGGGCCTGCGGGTCAGGCACCATGTGGCTGCCCGGGATCTGCGCCAAGCCCAGGGCGCCAAGGTGGGGCAGTTGCAAGGATTCCGCCCGGGCCAGGTTGCCCAAGGTATTGGCCCCCACATCGCCATACAGGTGCGCGTCCGCCGTCGCGCCCACGCCAACGCTGTCCAGCACAATGATGATCGCTCTTTTCATAAGCATTCCTCCTGATGAAGTCAGTATATCTATATTCCCGCGCGCTTACAAGCCCGGGCAAGGCAATGCGCCCGCGGTTGTAGGGCGGGCGCACTGGAAGGGGGATGGGGTTACTTGTTCTTGTAGTGTTCGTAGCGCTTGCTCACTTCGTCCCAGTTGACGGTGTTCCACCAGGTGGACAGGTATTCGGGCCTGCGGTTCTGGTACTTGAGGTAGTAGGCGTGCTCCCACACGTCCACGCCCAGCAGCGGGTACTTGCCCTCGGTGATGGGGTTGTCCTGGTTGGGTGTCTTCACCACGGCCAGCTTGCCGCCATCCAGCACCAGCCATGCCCAGCCGGAGCCAAACTGCGTCTTGCCTGCGTTCTCCAGCTCCTCCTTGAACTTGTCAAAGCTGCCAAAGGCCTCGTCGATCTTTTGAGCCAGCTCGCCCTGGGGCTTGCCGCGTCCGCCGGGGGCCATGATGTCCCAGAAGATGCTGTGGTTGTAGTGGCCGCCGCCGTTGTTGCGCACGGCAGCGCGGATGTTCTCGGGCACGTCCTTCAAATTCTTGACTATTTCCTCAATATCCTGATCAGCAAACTTGGTGCCTTCCACCGCCTTGTTGAGGTTGTCCACATAGGCCTGATGGTGCTTGCCGTGGTGCAGCTTCATGGTTTCTTCGTCGATGTAGGGCTCCAGGGCGTTGTGGGGGTACTTGAGTTCCTGTAATTTAAAAGACATTGCTGTCCCTCCTTAACTTTGGTACCATAATGATACCCGGCGAGCGGATTGTTAGACAGTGTTAACAACATCGCCGTACAGAAATGAGGAACAACATGGAGTGGATTGCAACAGCATCCTTTGGCCTGGAGGGCGTGGTGAAGCGGGAGCTGCAGGACTTGGGCCTGACAGCGCAGCCCGTTAATGGCGGCGTGCGCTTTGAGGGCACGCCGGAGGACGCCTTCCGCGCCAACCTGTGGCTGCGCTGTGCCGACCGCGTGCTGATGATTGTGGGCGAGGGCGAGGCCACCAGCTTTGAAGCGCTGTTTGAAATGATCCGCGCGCTGCCGTGGGAAAACTGGCTGCCAAAGGACGCGCGCTTTCCCGTCACCGGGCAGTGCGCCCGCAGCCAGCTGATGAGCGTGCGCGATGTGCAGGCCATCAGCAAAAAAGCGGTGGCCGAGCGCCTGAAGCAGCGCTACAAGACCGACTGGATGGCGGAGACCGGTGCCGAATACGCCATCCATATCGCCATTCATCAAAACCAGGTGCGGGTGACGCTGGATGCCAGCGGCGACGCGCTCAACCGCCGGGGCTACCGCACCTGGAATGGCGAGGCCCCCCTGCGGGAGACCCTGGCCGCGGCGCTGGTGGTGCTCTCTCCCTGGCGGCCCGGGCAGCCGCTGCACGACCCCTGCTGCGGCACGGGCACCATATTGATCGAGGCGGCCTTCCGCCGGGCCAACCGCGCCCCAGGCCTCACCAGGTCCTTTGCCATGGAGCAGTGGCACTTCGCGCAGGCAGACCAGTGCCGCCGCATCCGGGAGGAGGCTCAGGGCCTGTTTGACCCGCGGCTGGTGGAGGGCATCACGGGCAGCGACGTGGACCCCCAGGCGCTGGCGCTGTGCGAAAAGCACCTGCGGCAGGCCGGCCTGCAGGGGCGCGTGCGCGTGTATGAAAAGGACCTGCGCGACCTGCCCCCCTTCGCCCCGGACACCTGCGTCATCACCAATCCGCCCTACGGCGAGCGCTTGGGCGGCAAGAAGGAAGCTGAGACCCTGTACCGCCAGATGCGCAAGCTGGAGACCCAGTCCCACGCCGGCCGCGTGTGCGTGCTGACGGCCAACCCGGCCTTTGAGCGCCTGTACGGCAAGCGCGCCACAAAAAAACGCCGCCTTTATAATGGGCGGCTGGAGTGCGAATATCTGATTTTCTGACTAATCCTCGTATACCGTCTCCGGCTCTTCAAAGTCGGGGTCGGCGGCGGGCAGCTGGTCGCAGGCCATCAGCCAGGCATCCTCGCCGGTGTCCTCGTAATAGCGCTTGCGCACGCTCACCTTGATAAAGCCGAGCGACGCATACAGGTTTTGCGCGGCCTGGTTGCTGGCCCGCACCTCCAGCGTCAGGTAGGTGGCGCCCAGGTTGGCCGCGTACTGCATCAGCGCCGCGGTGACCAGCCGCCCATATCCCTTGCCCCGGTGCTGTTCGGCCACGGCGATGTTGGTCACATGCCCCTGATCGATGATCACATGCACGCCGGCAAAGGCAGCCACCTCGCCCGCCTCCTCCACCACGAGGTAGCGGGCGACCTTGTTTTCCGTCAGTTCGTGGCGGAAGTCCGCCGCCGTCCAGGGGCGCGGGAAAGCCTCAGCCTCGATGGCGGACACCCGCTCCACATCGTCCAATGTCATCCTGCGCACAAGCGCTTCAGCCATGCATGTTCTCCCTTTCACGCTGTGCCTGCGGCTGGCGCAGGTACAGCGGCCTCAGGTCCTCAGGCGCAACCGCCGCCTGCACGTCACGGGCGGCAATCAGCGCAGCGGCACCGGGCTTCAACAGGTTGAGGTGCGGCGGCGCAAAGGCCGCGCGGCTGCCCAGGGCGTCCTCAATCAACGCCTGATAGCAGTTTACCCCATCCCCCACAAAGTAAAACGAATCGCCCAGGCCGCGGATGATCTCCAGATATTCGGTGAGCTTGAGGGCAGCATCCGCCATCAGGCGCTCGCCCTGCAAAAAGGCAGCGCCGTACACCTGCTGCACCCGCGCATCCCGGATGGGACACACCACGCGCGGGCCGCCCGGAACACCCAGGGCCAGCGCCTCCAGCGCGTTAACGGCCACGCAGGGCCGATTGAGCGCCCGGGCCATGCCCTGCACCGCAGCCACCCCGATGCGCACCCCGGTGAAGGAGCCGGGCCCCACCACCGCGGCCAGCAGGTCCACCTGCTTGAGCTCGATGCCGGCGCAGCGCAGCCCCTCCTCCGCCATGGGCATCAGGTTGACCGAGTGGGTCAACTTGTTGACCACGGTGGCCTCGTAGCACAGCGCCCCCTCCCGCAGCAGGGCAACGCCCGCCGAAGGGCCTGAGGTATCCAGCGCCAGTACGATCATGTGTCCTCCTTGGAGGGCGGGGTAAGCGCCGCCCAGTCAAGCGCCCGGAAGGCGCCCCGCGGCTGAAAGGATATCTGCCGCTCATCGCCATCCAGCGGCGTCAGGCTGATCTCCAGGCAATCCGCAGGCAGCAGGCCTGGCGCCCGCTCGTGCCACTCGATGGCAGATATGCTGTGCCTGTCCAGCATCTCATCCAGGCCGGACTCGCGCAGCTCTTCCTCGCCGCTCACCCGGTACCAGTCAAAGTGGTTGTAGGGCACATGCCCCTCCTCATAGCGGTTGAGGATGGTGAAGCTGGGGCTGGGCACCGGGCCCTGTATGCCCAGGCCGCGGGCGATGCCGCGGCACAGCTCGCTCTTGCCGGCGCCCAGGCCGCCCGTCAGCAGCAGCACGTCGCCGGGGCGCAGCTGGCCTGCCAGCATGGCACCTACCGCCCGGGTCTGCCGGGCGGTGGAGGTGGCACAACGATACGCTTCCTTCAAGTCACAGCCTGCCTTTTTTGAGCACCGGGCCCATGTAGCGGTACAGGTAGTAGGTCAGCACGCTGATGATGGCACCCTTCACAATGTTGAACGGCGCGGTAACAAACAGCACAACCTTCACCAGTGAATCGATGCCCGCAAAGGGCACGGCAGCGGCCGCGGCCGCGATGATGGCCTCCTCCGGCATGAAGCGGGTATACAGGGGGATCAGCACATAGTAGTTGAGCAGCACACCGGCAATGGTCATCAGCACCGTGCCCGCCACCATGCCCCACAGCACCACCTGCTTGTTGCGCTTGCGCTGATAGGGCACCGCCGTGGCCAGCACCAGGCAGCTGAGCATCAGAAAGTCTGCCAATTCGCCAATGCCGCCCGTCGCCGACCCCACCACCACGGCCAGCAAATCCTTGATGGCCAGCGTGAGGATGGCCGCCAGCGGCCCCATGGCAAACCCGGCCAGCAGGGCAGGGATGCCGCTCAAATCCAGCTTGTAAAAAGCGACCGCCGGAATCTCCAGAAACTTGAACAGGATGAAGGAAATTGCCGCCAACAGCGCCACGCGGACCATCATTTGGGTAGAAACAACCTTTTTAGCCATGGTACCCTCCTACAATAATCGCCCCCGAGCAATCAGGGGCGATACAAGCAGAATGCACAACGGCTGCAATCTTCTTTCATCCAGACTGTACTGTCGGCCATGGAATTTCACCATGTCAGCCTTTCGGCTCGCGGGCTTGACCGCCGGTGGGGACTTTCACCCCGCCCTGAAGTTGCTTGGTATTCGGTTCCCAATTACTATAGCACCGGACTGTTAAGGTGTCAACTCAAACTGTTTCAGAGAACACGCGCCGCGCCCTCGGGCCGCACATCCAGCACATAGCAGCAGCCATGGCCAAAGACCGCGCTCATTTGATCGACAAACTGCTCCAACTTGTTGTTGGGCACAAAGTTGAGCGTGGTGCCCGCAAAGCCGCCGCCGTGCACGCGGCAGGCGCCGTGCCCCATCAGCAGCTCCTGGGCCAAGGCCAGCGCCAGCGCCAGGGGCTGGTCGCGGTCGGAGGCCGCGATGTTCTGCAGCCACTGCCAGCTGCTGCGGCCGGAGGCGTTGACCTGATCAAAAAACAGCGGCAGGTCGTGCGCGCGCAGCGCGGCCACCGCATCGGTGACGCGCCGGTTTTCGGTGTAGTAGTGCATGGCGCGCAGCACGGCCCGGTCGCCCAGCTGGGCACGCAGGGCGGCCATCTGCCCGTCAAACTGGGCACGATCGGCGCCCCGCAGGGTGTCCGCGCCCAGCTGATGGGCCACGGCGGTCATCTCTTCCCTGATGGCCGCGTACTGGGGCGTGAGGTCGTCATGGCTGCCGCCCGGGCTGACCACCACCAGCGCGTAGCCCGCCTGGTCAAAGTCAAACCCCAAGGGGTCGATGACGGGCTGATCGTGCTCAAAGTCGATGGCCGTCATGCCGCCCACGCTGGAGGCCATCTGGTCCATCAGGCCCGAGGGCTTGCCAAAGTGCACATTCTCGGCGTACTGGGCAATCTGCGCGCGGACAACGGCATCCACGGTGCCGCCGTTGTACAGCGCGTCCAGCGCGCAGCAGACCATCACCTCAAACGCAGCCGAGGAAGACAGGCCGCTGCCGCTCAATACCTGGGAGGTGACCGCCGCGTCAAAGCCGCCCACTCGGTACCCGCGCCGCTGCATGCCGTCAGCCACGCCGCGGATGAGGGCGGCGGTGGTCCCCTCCTCGTCATGTCGGGGGGCAAGGTCGGCCAGGTCCAGCTCGATCTCGGGATAACCCTCGCTGTGCAGGCGGACCACCATGTCCCCCCGCGGGGAAACGGCGGCCAGCGTATCCAGGCTGATGGCGGCGGCCAATACGCGGCCGCGGTTGTGGTCGGTGTGGTTGCCCACAATTTCGGTGCGGCCGGGCGCGCTGACCAGCAGCACCTTCTCCTGCGGGCCAAACAGCTGCGCGTGCCGGGTAATCAGCGCTGCATAGCGCGCGGTCTGGCGCTGGGGCGCATCGTCCCGGTGGCCGTACAGGCGGGTCAGGCGCTCCTGCCCGCGGGGGGTGTTCAGGGCTTCCATCAAAGCGGTGTGATTCATATTGCTCCCTCCGGCATGGCATCCAGCACCCTCTGCCAGAATGCCATGAATGATTGTAGGCCAAGGGTCTCCAGCTCGGCCTCAAAGGCCGCGAACTGCTCATCGGTGACGGCCCACTCGCCGGTCACCCAGCGGGCGATGCTCTCGTCCACATAGCGGCCGATGACCCCTTGCAAGGGGGCGATCTCCGCCTCCTGCGCCGCGGTCAGGGAAAACGGCGGAAAGGGGTCTTTTGACACCGCGCTCACGCGGTCAATCTGTTCAGACAGGTCGCGCACCATTTTTTCGGCGTAGCGGCGCTGAAAGGCATCGTTGCTCACGCCCGGCGGCACCGCGCCGGTCATGATGGAGGTCTCGGCCAGAAAGCTGTTTTGCTGGGCTGAGTCGGTCTTGCGCCAGGTGCCGTCGCCGTCCACCAGGTAGTCGATGCCCTCCTCCCCCGCGGTGGCCAGAATGGCCCCCTCAGGAGAATACAGATAGTCCACCCAGCGCAGCATGGCGGCCGGGTCCTTGCAGGCGGAGGTGATGGCAAAGGCGCCCGGCGTTGCCCGGGGCGCCACCCGGCGGTACACCTGCGCGCCCTCATGGGCCAGCGGCGGCACCACGGCATAGTCCCCCACCCACTCCGGGGGCACCAGGCTACTGGGCAGCGGCGCCAGAAACGCGCCGTAGCGGTTGGTGGCCTTGGCATCGGTCACGCGGCGCAGGGCATCGGCGTGGATAAAGCCGTTTGGGTCCAGCAGGCCCTGGTCATACAACGCCCGCAGCCAGGCGATAAACGGGCGAAAGCCCGCTTCCAGCGGCATAAAGCCTGCCTGCCCGTCCCGGGCAAACACGTTGAAATCGTTGGCCGTCAGGCCCCAGGCATGGCCCAGGTACTTGAGGTCATAGGGGCCGATGAAGCTCAGCGGGATCTCGTCGGCGCGGGCATTCTGGTTGGGGTCCTTGTCCTTGAAGGCCTGCAGCACAGATTGCAATTCCTCCGCGGTGGCGGGCATCTCAAGCCGCAGCGCCGTCAGCCACGCCATGTTGATCCACAGGGCGTTTTGCGTGGGCGCCAGGTTGATATAGGGCAGCGCGCCGATGCGCCCATCGGGCAGCGTGATGGCGGCGAGGATGTCCGCATGCTCATCCAGCAGGCGGCTGAGGTGGGGCGCGTTGTCCGCCAGCAGGGGCTTCAGGTCGATCAGCACGCCTTGCGCCAGCATGTCCATGGTTTCCGCCGGGGCAAGCCCGGCCTTGAACAGCACCTCGGGCAGCGCGGCGCCGGGCGCCAGCATGGCCGTCTTGGCCTGCTGCCAGGCCTGCCAGCCATCGGTCTGCTGGTAGACAAAGGTCACGCCCGTGCGCTGCTCCATGCGCCGGAAAAACAGGTTGTCCCCCCAGCTGCGGAAGGTATCCTTCTCCTCATAGCCGGCCATCACCACGGCCTGCGGGGCGTCATTGGCCGTGCCCAGGGCAGCCAGGGGCAGCAGGCAAATAATCAGGAGCAGGGCAGCAAATTTGCGCAAGGAGGTACCCCCTTTGATTGTTCGGTATGGCGTTGAGTATACAGGATGCGGCAGCCGAATGCCACCCCGCTGGTCAGCCGATGGCCATATGCAGCAGCCACAGCAGCAGCAGGTGCCCCGGGTACATGCCGTAAGCCAGCCAGCGGGGCACCCGGATGCCGGTATTGGTGCGGCACAGCATGAAGGGCAGGCTGAGGATGGCCAGGCTTTGCAGCCGCATCATGCTGAACGCCATCCCCACCACCGCGTACAGGGGCGTGCCCACAGCCAATTCAGGCTTGATGCGCAGGCCAAACAGGCGCACCACCTCGGACGACCCGCTGCCCCAGTACAGGCAGAAGGCAACCATCAGCGCGGCCAGTCCTCCCGCGCTGCGCCGGGCCAGGTACATCAGAATAATCAGCAGCACGCCGCGCCAGCCATAGTCCATGGGCTGCATGGCGGCCAGCGCCAGGCAGAGGAGCGGCGCCCAGATGTGGCTGCCCCACCACCGCTCCCGCATGCCCGCGATGGCAAGCAGGCCCAGCAGCAGCGTGGCCATCACGTTGAACTCGCTGATGCGATGGTTGAGCGCCAGCATGTAAAAGGGCTGGGACACCAGGCCGATCAGCAGCAGGCGCAGCGCATAGCGCGGCCAGCTGCGCGTGCGCTCAAAGCCGGTCACAATGCCCCAGCAAAACAGCGGGAAGGCGATGCGGCCGATGACCCGCAGTTCCGGCACGCCGGGCAGGAAAACAACGCCGATATGGTCTATGAGCATGGTCACCATGGCGACCACCCGAATGAGCCCCGCATCCGCGTTCAGGTGTTTGGATATCCCCCGATCTGCCGCTGCTGTCATACGCCTCACCTCTCGGGGCAAAGTATACCGAATTTGGCGCCCGGCGCGCAAGCGTCGGCACGCCTGTTTTTCTTTACCGGGTGCGTGTTTTATGGTATCGTATCGTGGGAAAGGAGCGAGTGGATGGAGCAGGCAAAGCTGGCCCTGAGCGCCGCGGCGCTGGCCGCGCAGACAATCCTTGAATGCAGCGGCGAAATCTACCGCGCGGAGGAGACTGCCATCCGCATGTGCGAGGCCTTTGGCCTTGGCAGGGCGGAGATCATGTGCTTCCCCACCGGCTTCATGCTGTGCGTGCAGACCGAGTGCGGCGAAAGCCTCACCCGCATCAAGCGCGTGCGCGACCGCAGCATCCAGCTGCAAACGCTGGACGAGGTGAACACCATCTCCCGCGCCAGCGCGGCCGGGCAGTTGACGGCCGGCCAGGCGCTAGAGGCCCTGGAGCGGCTGCGCAGCGCCCCGCGCCCCCGCCACGCGCTGATGGCCCTGGCCTACGCGGCTTCAGCGGGCTTTTTTTCCGTCATGTTTGGGGGCGGGTGGCGCGAGTTTGCCCTGGCCTTTGTGGCAGGCGGCCTCACCCAGGGGCTGGTGCCGCTGTTTCGGCGGCTCAATGCGGCGGCGCCCCTGATCTCCATGGCCGGGGGCTTTATCGCGGCGGCCAGCTCGCTGGTATTGATCGGCCTGATGGGCGGCAACCAGGAGGCCGTGATCTCCGGCGCCATCATGCCGCTGCTGCCGGGGCTGGCCATCACCAACGCGGTACGCGATACCATGCGCGGCGACCTGGTGGCCGGCATGGCCCGCACCACCGAGGCGCTGCTCAGCGCCGTGCTGCTGGCAGCCGGCGTGGCCGCCGCCCTGATGCTGTAAGGAAAGGAGGCACCCATGAACATTCTGATTCAATGCCTGGCCAGCATGTTTGCCTCCGCCTTCTTTGGCGAATTGCTGCGCCAGCCGCGCCGCACGCTGCCCTACACGTCCCTCATCGGCCTGAATGGGTATATTATCTACCTGCTGATGGGCAAGACGGGCACGGCCTTCTTCGTGGCCGGGCTGGCCGTGGGCCTGCTGTGCGAGCTGACGGCCCGCATCCAGCGCATGGCCACCACCATATTTCTGGTGAGCGCCATCATCCCCATCGTGCCCGGCCTAGGCGTCTACCGCACGATAATGTACCTGGCTTCCCAAGACTTTGCCATGGCCACCTCCACCGGCGTGGAGACGCTGACGGGCATCGGGGCCATCGCCCTGGCGCTCACCATTGCCACCACCATATTCAGCAACATCCGGCTGCCCTTGCACCCGGAGCATCCCACCCCCTGAAAGGAGAACCCGCTTCCATGCACCTGCTATTAACCAACGACGACGGCATCTTCGCCCCCGGCCTGCAGTGGCTGGCCGAGGCCGCGCTGGCCCAGGGCCACAAGGTCACCATCGCCGCGCCCTCCAGCCAGCAGAGCGCCACCAGCCACCGGCTGACGCTGACCACCTCGGTGATGGCGCGCGAATATGCCTTCCCCGGTGCTCAGGCCTACGCCATTGACGGCAGCCCCGTGGACTGCGTGCGCGTGGGCCAGTACCTGGCCGAGGGCACGGTGGACTTTTGCATCGCCGGCATCAACGAGGGCGAGAACATCGGCACGGCGCTCTACTACTCGGGCACAGCAGCCGCGGCGCGGGAGGCGGCCATGCTCAACATCCCCTCCATCGCGGTATCCATCGGCGTGGGCGCCGATCGGGAGATGCACCTCAACCTGGCCAACTTTGCCCTGGAGGTGATGCAGCTGCTGAACGATAAGCCGCTGCCCAGGCTGACCTTTGCCAACATCAACGCAAAGGCCCTGGCCCCCCACGACCTCAAGGGCCCGCGCATCTGCCCCATCAGCGACAGCTTTTACCTGGATCGCTATGAGCGGCGCACCAACCCGCGGGGCGTGCCCTACTTCTGGATTGAGGCGGGCGAGCAGATCGAGCCGGCCAAGCCGGGCACCGATGTGGACCTGTGCAGCAAGGGCTATATCACCTGCACCTTTGTAGGCGGTTTTTCTGACAACAACCACCTGTTCGAAGGCATGCTGGGCAGGCAGGAGGGCTGAGCAATGCGGGAAGGACCATCCATCATGAAGCAGCTCAACCTCAGGGGAAAGAGCCTGAGTAAGGGCCACCGCAAGATCGCGGCCTTTATTGAGGACAACTACGACAAGGTGGTCTTCATGACCGCGGCCCGGCTGGGCGAGCTGGTGGACATCAGCGAGAGCACCGTCGTGCGCTTTGCCAACGCCTGCGGCTACGAGGGATATCCCCAGATGCAGCGCGCGCTACGCGAAATCGTGCGCCACCGGCTGACCTCGGCCCAGCGCCTGTCCTTGAGCACGGACATCGCCCGGGAGGAGCTGCCCTTTGAGGTGCTGCGCACCGACATGCGCAACATCAAAAACACCGTGGACAGCCTGGACCGCGCCGTGTTTGACCGCGTGGTGGAGGAGATTGCCGGGGCCAATACGCTGTACATCCTGGGGCTGCGCTCGGCAGCGCCGCTGGCGCAGTTCTTCGCCTACTACCTGCGCTACATCTTTGACGACGTGCGCCATATCGGCAGCATGATCAACGACACCTTTGAGAGCATCGCCCGCATCCGCCCGGGGGACGCGTTGATCGCCATCTCCTTCCCCCGCTACTCCAACCGCACGCTGGAGAGCATGCAGTTTGCCCGCTCCCGGGGCGCGCGCGTGATCGGCATCACCGATGGCAGCTTAAGCCCCCTGCACGACGCGGCCGACCTGTGCCTGGACGCGCATACGGACATGACCTCCTTTGCCGACTCGCTGGCAGCGCCCATGTCGCTCATCAACGCGCTGATCGCGGCCCTTGGCTACCGCAACCGCGATGCGCTGGAGCACAACTTCGCCCAGATGGAAGAGGTGTGGGACACCTACCGCATATATGCCGGCAAGGAGTAACCGGGTGCTGGTCATCGGCGGCGGGCCGGCCGGCATGGCGGCCGCCCTGTTTGCCCTGCGGGCAGGCGCGCAGGTCACGCTGCTTGAGCGCAACGACAAATTGGGCAAAAAGCTGTACATCACCGGCAAGGGCCGCTGCAATGTGACCAATGTGGCCGAGGGCGAGGATTTTCTGGCCCAGGTGCCGCGCAACCCGCGCTTTTTGTACGCGTCGCTGGGTTTTCTGTCCACCGAAGGGCTGCGGGCCCTGCTGCGTGAGCTGGGCTGCGATACCGTGGCCGAGCGCGGCGGGCGCGTGTTCCCCGCCGGGCAGAAAGCATCGGACGTCACGCGCGCGCTGGCCCGCGGGCTGGCCGGCGCGGACATCCGGCTGGGCGCCCGGGTGGCCTCCCTGCGCGCGCTGGATAATGGCGGCTTTGAGGTCATGCTCGAGGGCGATGAACCCCTGCAGGCAGATACGGTGGTCATCGCCACCGGCGGGCTGAGCTACCCGGTGACCGGTTCCACCGGCGATGGGCACACGCTGGCCCGGGCCGCAGGCCACCGCGTCACCGATACGCACCCTGCCTTGGTGCCGCTGGAGACGGCGGACGACTGGGCGCGCCCCCTGCAGGGGCTGGCGCTCAAAAATGTGGCCCTCACGGCCCGGCGCGGCAAAAAGACGCTGTTTTCAGAGCAAGGCGAGCTGCTGTTCACCCACTTTGGCATCTCGGGCCCGCTGGTGCTGAGCATGAGCAGCGTGCTGGCCGGGCTGCCGCTCAAGGAAGTTATTTGTGCCATCGACCTCAAGCCTGCCGTGCCCGCCCAGGAGCTGGAGCAGCGCCTGGCGCGCCTGCTGGCCGAGGGCGGGCGCAGGCCGGCGGCCTCCCTGCTGCCCCAGCTGATGCCCCGCTCGCTGGCCCAGGCCTTCCCCCAGGTATGCCCGGTCGATCTGCAAAAGGCGTGCAGCCAGATCACCGCGGACGAGCGCCGGCAAATCGTACAGGCGCTCAAGGCCATCCCCGTCCGGCTGACGGCTGCGCGGTCCATGGCCGAGGCGGTGGTCACCCGGGGCGGTGTGGATGTGCGGGATGTGGACCCGTCCACCATGATGTCCCGCCGTGTGCCCGGCCTGTTTTTTGCGGGCGAGGTGCTGGATGTGGATGCCTTCACCGGCGGCTACAACCTGCAGATCGCCTTTGCCACCGGCGCCCTGGCCGGACACCGGGCCGCCAATATGACCTTTGAGGAGATAGAATAAACAAGGTGCACTATATCGTGATTGACCTGGAATGGAACCAGCCCCTTAGCCACCTGAGCACACCCTACCGCCGCGTGGGCGACCGCCTGATGTTTGAAATGATACAAATCGGCGCCGTCAAGTTAGATGAGCAGCGGCGCATGGTCGGCTCCTTCAGCCGGCTGATCGCGCCCAAGCACTATGTCAAGGTGCACCCGCGCATCCGCCGCATCACCGGCATCACCCAGGAGGACCTGGCCGGTGCCCCCGGCTTTTTAGAGGCGCTGGAGCAGTTCGCCCAGTGGTGCGGGGAGGATTTTGTGCTGCTCACCTGGGGCAGCGACGACATCTCGGTGTTTCAGCAAAACCTGGACTTTTTCGGCGCCAAGCGCGAGCTGCCGCCCTTTTACGACCTGCAAAGGCTCTACTGCAGCCTGGTGGAAAACGGCAAGGATCGCAAGGGCCTGCAGGCCGCCATGGCCCAGTACGGCATTGAGGCCACCGACGAACACCCCTTCCACAGCGCGGTGGACGATGCCTACTACACGGCGCTGGTGTATCAGCGCTTTCCCGATGCCAAGGCGGTGCTGGAGTTTCCCCAGGCGCCGCGGGTGCTGGGCAAGGCGCGCGGCGGCAAGCGGGAGAAGGCCGAGGCCATTGCCGTCAAAAGCGAGAAGGCCTACTACGCTAGCACCTTTGGCAAGCAGATTCCCTGCCCGGTGTGCGGCAAAAAGGGCCGCGTGCAGGAGGGGTATGTGGTGCAGCGCGGCGAAAATATCGCCCTGGCCGACTGCCCGACCCACGGGCTGATGTATGTGCGGGTTACCTTTACCCTCAACCCCCAGGGGCAGCTGGAGGCACGGCGCAGCATTGCCCTATCCGACGAGCAAAACCCGGCCTACGTGGCCACCAAACACCTGCAGTGGGCGCAGAAGGTGGCGCAGCAGGCAGCAAAGCCCGCAACAAAGGAGGCAATCGCGTGAACATCACATCAGGCGGCCATCAGGCCGAGTTTGACCGCCCGGTGACAGTATCCGAAGCCCTGCACACCCTGCTGCCCGGGGAGAATACCCCCTGGCTGGGCGCCTTTAAGGAGGGCCGGGTGCTGGAGCTGAACAGCGTGCTCAAGCATGATGCGGCGCTGACCCCCATCACCTATGCCATGGAAGAGGGGCGCCGCATCTACGAGCGCTCGCTGCGCTTTGTCTTTTTGCTGGCCATCAGGCGGTGCTTCCCCGAGGCCAGGGTGCGCATCGAGCACTCCATCGGCCAGGGCGTGTATGTAGAGCTGGAGCACATGCGCCTCACGCCTTCGGACGTGCAGTTCATCGAGGATGAGATGCGCGACATCGTGCGCAGCGACCTGCCCTTTCACCGGCACCGCTGGTCGCGGGATGAGGCCATCGCCTACTTCAGCCAAAGCGGCGATGAGGACAAGGCGCGGCTGCTGTCCTACCGGCCGTATGACTTTTTCAACGTCTACGAGCTGGACGGCATGTACGAATATTTCTACGGCGCCATGCTACCCAGCACGGGCCATACCCGGGTGTTCCGGCTGCTGCCCCGCTCGCCCGGCCTGGTGGGCCTGCTGCCCGATACCGCCAACCCCGCTCAGCCCGCCGCCTACATGAACGCGCCCAAGCACATGATGACCTTCCGCCAGTCCAACTACTGGTGCAAGGTGCTGGGCTGCTCCACCGTGGCTGACCTCAACGGCCTGATCGCCCAGGGCGGCCTGCGGGATTTCATCCGCGTCAACGAGGCCTTTCACGACAAATCGCTGTCGGAAATCGCCCAGGATATCATGAACCGCAACGCGCGGGCCATCTTCATCGCCGGGCCCTCCTCCAGCGGCAAGACCACCTTTGCCAATCGGCTGTCCATCCACCTGCGGGTCAATGGCCTCAAGCCCATGCTGATCTCCATGGATGACTTCTACCTGGACCGCGACAAGGTGGCCCTGGATGAGGACGGGCGCCCCGACCTGGAGGCGCTGGATGCGCTGGATGTGAAGTACTTCAAGGAGTGCGTGCACCAGCTGTTGGACGGACAGGTGGCCATGATGCCGCGCTTCAGCTTTCGCACAGGCAAGCGCAAGCCCGAGCTGGTGCCCATGACCATCGCGCCCAACCAGCCGCTGATCATCGAGGGTATCCACGGGCTCAACCCCGCGCTGCATGAGGGGTTTGACCGCGGCATCCTCTGCCTGATCTACATCAGCCAGCTGACCAGCCTCAACCTGGATTATCACAACCGCATCCGCACCACCGACGCCCGGCTGCTGCGGCGCATTGTACGGGACTATCAGTTCCGCAGCACCAGGCCGGAGGACACCCTGGGCATGTGGGACAGCGTGCGCCGCGGGGAGGAGCGGTGGATCTTCCCCTATCAGGAGGAAGCGGATATCGTGTTCAACTCGGCACTGCACTACGAGCTGCCGATCTTAAAGACCATCTCCTATGACATCCTCAAACAGGTGCCAAAAACAGACCCCAACTACATCAAGTGCAGCAGGATACTCAAAATTCTCAACTATATGCTGCCCGTTGACCTGGGCGTACTGGACGAAATCCCCCCGCTGTCCATCCTGCGGGAGTTTATCGGCGGAAATACGCTATATATGGGCGGCGCTCACACCTAAGCGTTGCGGGTGCGCACGGCGTGTATGTTCTGGTTTTCGGCCAGGCGGGTAACGATATCAGTATAGCTTACATTGCCCGGCAGATGCAGCGTATAGATGTTGGTATAGAGGTTTTTGGCGGATATCTCGATGTCCTTGATGGCCTCGATATGAAAGTCAACATCCAGCACCACCACACCGATGGCGGCAAAGTACTCGTTGATGAACTTCAGCGTCTCTGCCCGGTTGATGAACTTAACCTCCACGTGCTTGACGGCGTTGATGCGCACTATGCGCCCCAGCACCTGCAAGACGATGATCACCAGCAGCGCGATGCTCAGCGCCAGCCAGTAGTAGCCAAAGCCGATGAGGATGCCCAGGCAGGCGACGTTCCACAGGCTGGCCGCGGTGGTCAGGCCGGACACCTTCTTTTGCGCCATGAAAATGGTGCCCGCCCCCAGAAAGCCGATGCCGCTGATGACCTGGGCGGACATGCGCCCCAGGCTCAGGCTCAGCTCCAGCCCGTTGCTGGCGGCGTTGACGCCGGCGCGCACCAAAGCGCTCTCCAGCAGCGCGATGGTGGAGGCCCCCAGGCACACCAGCACATGGGTGCGCATGCCGGCCGGCCGGTTTTTGTACTCGCGCTCCAGGCCGATGAAAAATCCAATCATCAGCGCGAACAGTACACGGATGAGCAGCTCCGTATCGGATAGATTTTTGTACTGCAGAAAGTCAATAAAATTCATGGACATCATCCTTGCATCTTTTGGCCATCATACCACGGAGGAGCTGTCCACGCAAAGGGGTGAACACAAAAAACATGAAGGAAGCACTCTATATTGAAAACGGCTTCTGGCAGTCAGAGGGCACGCGTGCGCTCAAACGCTCCCTGACCGAGGCGGGGCAGCGGCAGGGCCTGCGGCTGATCGCCCGCCCCAACACCGATTTCATGCGCCCGGACAGCCTGCGCGGCCTGCCTAAGACCGCCCTCTTCTGGGACAAGGACCTGCGCCTGGCCGAGGAGATGGAGCGGGCCGGGCTGCGCCTGTTTAACCGGGCGGAGGCCATCCGCCTGTGCGACGACAAGACGCTCACCTGGCTGCATTTGAAGGGCAGCGGCATCCCCATGCCGGATACGCTGCTGTGCCCGATGACCTTCCCCAACGTGGGCTACACGGTGACGGCCTTTTTGAAGGAGGCGGCCGACGTGCTGGGCCTGCCCTTTGTGATTAAGCAGGGGCGCGGCTCCTTTGGCAGCCAGGTGTACCTGGTGCACAGCGTGGCGGAGGCGGTCGACATCCTGTGCCCGTGCGCGGGCGAGCCGGTGCTGTTTCAGCGCTTTGTGTCGGAGAGCGCCGGGCGGGATGTGCGCGTGTATGTGGTGGGCGGCCGGGTGGTTGCCTCTATGGGGCGCGTCAACCTGACAGGCGACTTCCGTGCCAACGTGGAAAACGGGGGCAAGGCGGTGGCCCATGCCCCCACCCCGCGGGAAGAGGAGCTGGCGCTGCAGGCCTGCCGCCTGCTGGGGCTGGACTTTGGCGGGGTAGACCTGCTGTACGGACAGGATGGCCCGCTGCTGTGCGAGGTCAACTCCAACGCCCACTTCAAAGCCCTGCAGGCCGTCAGCGGCGTCAGCCCGGCGGACGCCATTGTGGCCCATATGCTGGAGCACATGCCATGACCGGCTGGATGGTGTATGAGGCGC
>Ga0123333_10001046_pt1 | contig 29272 bp, 18 predicted proteins | sample BioC12SIPDNA_3_FD_89957 | JGI IMG/M metagenome (GOLD analysis project Ga0123333, IMG submission 89957) | Anaerobic biogas reactor microbial communites from Washington, USA - Biogas_R2_B C12 SIP DNA | ecosystem: Engineered > Bioreactor > Anaerobic > Unclassified | place: Washington, USA... | reverse complement strand
TTTATGTCAGCTTGTCAGAAAAACAGTTGAGCCGCAGAACGGACACTCGATCACATCCTTGCCGGCCAGGGTGAGCTGGCCGCCGCAGTTCGGGCACTTCTGGTCCGCCTTCATCTTGGAAGCCTGCTTGGAGTATAGCACACCGTCGTTCCAATTGATGGCGCCGCTGAACAAGTTCTTGCCCACCAGGTCGCGCACCATGTCTTCGACCTGCTCGACCGGCGTGTTCAGTTGGACTGCCACATCGGAAAGCGTAACCTTGCCCTGGGCAAGCACCATGTTCAGGATCTTCTTCTGCTTCGCCACCTCGGCGAACTCAGCCACTTCCTGCTTGCCACGGGTGAGCAGATAGAACCCGCCCCCGCCAAGCGGCAGGACGAATACGATCAGGGCAATCAGGAGGCCCAAGACCGCGCCGCTGGCGGTCGTCTCCCCGCTGGCCACCTGGGTGAGCAACAGTGCGGCCGCCACGATCAGCGCAACCAACGCCACGATGATCAGGATGATCCCCATGGTCCGACCTTGACCCGGCATATAACCCTCCTTGAAATGTCACCTGTGCCACTTATCCGAAGCTGCTCCCACCGCCGCCGCCGCCGCCGCCGGAGAAACCGCCGCCGCCGGAGAAGCCGCCACCACCGAACCCGCGGGAGCCGCCGCCGCCCGACCAGCCCCGGCTGCCACTTGAGGCCGGCACGCTGGTCAACGTGGTGGCTGCCTGCGAGAGCATCGTGCCCAGTCCCGCGCTCATGCCGGCGAGCGACTGGCCCATGCCGCGCGACGCATCGCTCAACGTGGGCCGCGCGCCACCCTCGCTCGGGAAGCCGCCGCCAGGCAGGCCCACAGGCATTCCGCCGCCACCCGCGCCGCCAGGGGCGTCGCTCATGGTCGGGCCCGAGCCGTAGTACGGCCGCGGGTAGCCCCACGGGATCCACCAGGTGGGCGGGGGCGCCTCGACGTTGCGGAACTTGCGGATCCAGCTGTCCTCCAGCCCGAATGCCACGGCATAGGGCAGGTAATCGCCGAAGATCTGGCCGGCCTCCTCCACGTTCGTGTACTTCTCCAGGTTCTGGAGATAGCGCTTGAACGCACTCCAGCGCGCGTAAGCATCCGCGCCCACCTCGGTGCGCTTCGGCATGTAGCGCGCCAGGATGACTATGCCGATGCCGATCACGCCGATGCCCAGCGGGATGCAGAAGGCAAAGGACGAGAACTGGCTGGCCATCGCAGAGAGGACGAACAGGCTGCCCCCTCCTGCGATCAGGACCGCGGTGCCGAGACAGCCGGTCTGCGAACGGACGAGATCCGGGCTCCTCTTGAAGAAGCCATCGCTGACCACCTCGGTGTAAAGCGCGCTGCGAAGCTCGGGCAGGGCGCTGTGGAACTTGTTCTTCAGGTCCGACAGCTGCACCTCGTCTTTGCGCCCGAAGAATTTCGTGATGAAAAGCTGCTCATACGGGCGGAGAGTAAGGTTGTGCTGTTTCAGCCGGTAGGTGAAATCCGTCTTGGTGCCGATCCCCAGGAACCCCGGCTCCTGCGTCTCCTGGATCTCCAGCACGCCGCGCTTCGCCAGGTCGAGCAGCGTAGCGATCACGTCCTGCAGATCCGCGCGCTCGTCGATCAGTGTGCCGACCATGCCCGCAGGCAGGTCCGAAGGCGGCTCGGGCAGGTAGTCGGCGACCAGGCCCACCGGCACGTCGCGGCCGCGGCGATACCACCACAGGTACAGCAGGAGCGGGCCGCCGAGCGCCAGCAGGCCGCCGAGCGCCAGGAAGCCGGTGTCAAAGACGGGTCCCCACCGCTGCCTGAAGGCATCCTGTTCCGCCTGCTGCGCGGCCGCATCATCGAGCGCCTGCTGCCACGGCTGGGCAGCGCCCGCAACCACGCCGTGCTGCCACTCTGCGACAACCTCGACCTCCTGTCCGGCCGGAATCCGATCGCGCACCCGGATGGTCGCATCGCGCTGGCCGGGCTGGAAGGCCGCGTCGCCCTCGGCGCCATAGAGCCCGTAGTTCGTGAAGGTCGCGCCCTCGGGCGCATGCAGGGTGATCGTCGAGGACTGCGTCGGGAACGGGTTGCCGGACGGGATGGCCTTCCAGAAGAGCTGATCCACCCCATCATCGGGGTAATAGCGCAGCCCGCCTACGATCGTATAGCGGATGACGATGGTGCGCCGCGTGTCCGTAGAGGCAGGAAAGTTGTAGCGGATCTTGACGTACGAGCCGTCCTGATAATAGCGATAGGTGTACGGCGCGTCCGTGTCCGAATACTCATATTCGGGACCGTTCTCTTCAGCCACCGTGATATCGTTGATATCGCTGAAGCGGTTGATCAGGATCTCGCGCTGTCCAAAACGGAACGTGCCGCTGGTAAAGACCAGTTCCTGGGTCTCTACAACTCGAAAGTCACCGCTCTGCAGAACGGTGAGGTCGACATCGTAGCGCTGCCAGTAGAGAATCTTCTCCTGTGCCAGTGCAGCAGGTGCGGCTGCCAGCAACAGCACGATAAATAACAAGAAAACGTAGGTGCGCCGTTTCATCGATTCACCTCCCATAGCTGACATTGTATCACAGAGGCGCGCACATGCGCGGTGGTTAAGCCGACATATGGCTGACATGATGCAATACGTTTGGGGCGGGAAGGGGGTTGCAGGCGCGCCGGCTCATTGCTGGCAGGCAGCCGATCCAGTTCCGCAACCTGCACGGGGCTGCGGCGCATACGGAGATGTCCTATAGCGGATCTCAGCCCGATATAGCCATGACTTCTCCGCCGGCGAGGCCTCAGCGGCCCCGCCGGCTTGTGAATGCCCTACCAGTTGAACGGACCCGAGCCGGACATCACCAGCCCCGTCACCCTGTGGGTGGGATCGATCCCGGTGTGCAGGACCGGCGTCCATTCGACCTCAGGCGCAAGATCCGGGTCGAACGCGGCGTTGTACGCGGCGACCACATCCACCAGCCGGTTCAGCGAGCGGCCGTTCGCGTAGGTGCCCGCCGCATGGATCATCGTGCCCTTGTAGACGCCGATGAAGCGGTCGGGCGTGATGTCGCCGGACTTGAAGTAGTTGTTCTCAGCATAGATCTGGGACTCGATGCCCACGCCCCAACTGTATACATAGGCGGGGCTGTGGTCGATATTGTAGTAGTTGTTGTAGACGTGGACCTTGCCGAACCGGACGCGCGGCGTTCGCTGGCCGAGGTTCAGGAACAGGTTGTGATGCAGCGTCACGCGCAGCTTCCCCCGATCGGCAGAAGCAGTGTCGCTTGACCCGATGAGCATGACCTTGTCGTGGTTCCGGAACTGGTTCCAGGAAACTGTCACCAGGTCAGAGGCGTTGGTGATGTCGAGCAAGCCATCGTGCCGTTCATAATGCATGCCGAAATAGGTCGGTTCGCTGCTGTCAATCGTGGCCACATCCTCGAAAGTGTTGTGGTCGATCCAGACGTGGTGGGTATACCGCAGCGAAATCGCGTCATACAGTGCATTCCACGAACCGTTCGCGCCATCGGTCGGATCCCACTCCGGGAAGCAGTCGAAGGTATCGCGGAAGGTCAGGTTGCGGATGATGATGTTGCTGCGCGGGGCGGTCGCCGTGCCCCGCAGATCGAGCCACGCACCCTGGATCACCGCATCATTGCCGAGACCGGCGATGGTGGTATTGGAGCCGACGCGAATCCGCACGCGGGCCTGCTGGACATTGCGCGAGACCAGGCGCGCATCCTCCAACGGCCCATATGGCGCCTCCTCCATACCCCACACAGCCGGGTCGTATGCTGCCAGAAATGCCTCCAGACTGTAGCCGTCGCGATAGTAATCCTCGCAGGTCAGAGGAACGTTGTTGTCGTCCACGTTTGCGTCGATGGTGCCGGATACGTAAATGATCTTGGGGTCTGCAGACTGACTGTCGAGCGCGGCGACCAACTCACTCCGGTTGGTCACGATGTACACATGGTCCGGCGCCGCAGCCGCGCCGCCGGTCGTGCCGGCCCCTTCTGCTGCCCAGCCATCGTTGGGCGGCAGGGTCTCCCGGCCGAGATCTCGGTCCTGTGCCAACACGGGCGCAGCCGCAAGCAGCAGGACCATCACACACACCAGGACTGAAGTGACTTTCACCGATCGCATGGCCGTTTCCTCCCTGTTGTGATGTATGAATACTATACACCTGTTTGCACCATTTCTGTCAGGTGAATCGGACCTATCAGCGTTGTGTGTGGTCAATAGGTATGACGCACAACTTCGATCATCCCAGTTCTGTCATTTGACCGATGCGTTTTCGGCGATTTGGGTGCATCATAGGGTTCGGGGGGTAATGATGCTGGCACTGGTCGTAGCGGATGATCTTCTGCGTCGCGACAGCTTGCGGGCGATGCTGATCGCTCTGGCAGCCGCGGACACGATCGACGCGGTAGATTGTGACAATGCACGCGGGATAATGGCCACCATCCAGCCGGACCTGGTGCTGATCGACGGCAGCCTTCCGCTGGATGAGGTGCTATGTCTCATCGATGAAGTGTCGTACCAACGGCCTCAGGCGCAGTGTGCAGTGATGAGAGTCGAGCCGCCACATCGTGCAGCGCTGGAGTCAGCCGGCGCGGATTTGATCATCCTCGAAGGGGAGCCGGCCGAGCGCTTCTTCGATCAAATGGCCCAGTGGTTCGCGGGCGAATAGGCTGCACGGATCGCCCTGCACAATCGATCGCGGCGCCCTCCCCCGCAGGGCAAGCATCGACACATTCCCCATCACGGACAAGAAATATGGTTTGACCGGAACCGTACACCTTGCTAAAATGGCAGGTGCCTGAATCTCGTGCCGGCTTCCCTTGCTATTGGCCAAGCCACGGGGAGATGACAGATGCCACGAACGGCGACCGTGCGGCCCATGCTCCCGCCCCAAGGGAGCCTGTGGTCCAGAAGTTTGCTCTCCGGCGTGGTCGCCGGGATCCTGGTTGGCACGACCGAAGTCATTGCGGCCCTGTCGCTCGGCACCCTGATCTTCTCCGGCCCGCTGGCCGCCTTCCTCCCCTACGGCGTCGGCATCGCGCTGGTCTCTGCGATGATCCTGCTGGCCGGCATCTCGCTGGCCAGTCGCATCCCCGCAGTGATAGCGAGCGTCCAGGATAGTCCGGCGGTTGTGTTGGCAGCGATGGCGGCCGGCATCGCAACCGCGCTCTCTGCCGGCCAGCCCGAGACATTGCTGGCAACCGTGCTCGTCGCGCTTGCCATCGCAACCACGGTGTCGGGCTTCACGTGCCTGGCTCTCGGCCATTTCAAGCTGGGCAGGCTGGTGCGCTTTATGCCATACCCGGTCATCGGCGGCTTCCTGGCCGGCACCGGCTGGCTACTGGTGGCCGGTTCGTTCGGAGCCATGTCCGATTACGCCCTGACCTGGCGCAACGTCCCGGCCTTGCTGGAGCCGCAACAGCTCATCCTCTGGGCACCCGGTCTGGCCATCGCCCTGTTGCTCTTCTTCGGCCTCCGGCGCATTCGTCATTTTTGGGCCTTGCCCGCACTGCTGGCAGGATCGCTGGCGCTCTTCTACCTCACCCTCGGGACCAGCGGGATCTCGCTCGAGGCGGCCACCCGGCAGGGCCTGCTGCTGGGCGCCATGGGCCAGGGAACCATCTCACATCCCCTTGCGGCGAGGCAGTTGCTGGCCGTCGATTGGCCGGCCATCGTGGCGCAGGCCGGCAACATCGCGATCGTCGCGGTGCTCAGCGTGGTCAACCTGCTGCTCTATGCCTCCGCCCTCGAGTTGGTCGTCGGCCGGGATATCGACCTGAACCATGAGCTCAAGGCCGCGGGCCTCGCCGGCATCGCGTCAGGCCTGGCCGGCGGGCTCGTCGGCTACCAGGCACTCAGCCTGACCACCCTGGCAAATCGCATGGGCGCACGCGGCCGCCTGCCAGGACTGGTCGCCGCCGCTGTGTGCGCGGCCGTTCTCCTTGCCGGATCGAGCCTGCTAGCCTACCTGCCCAAGGCCATGCTCGGCGGCCTCCTGTTCTTCCTGGGGCTGGACTTTCTCGTCGAATGGCTCGTGCGTGGCTGGAAGCGGCTGTCGCGCATCGACTACGCAGTCGTCGTGCTGATCCTGGCCGTCATCGCCCTTGCCGGCCTCCTGGTCGGCGTCGCGGTGGGGCTGCTGGTCATGGTGGTCCTCTTCGTGCTCGATTACAGCCGGATGGGCGCGGTCCGCCTGGCCCTGTCCGGTTCGCAGCGCCGGAGCAACGTCGAGCGCTGCGCCTATCACCGGCAGGTGCTCGCGGATGACCTGGGAAAGCGCATCTTCATCCTCGAGCTTCAGGGGTTCATCTTCTTCGGCACGGCCACAGCGGTTCTGGACAAGATCCAGGCGCGCCTCACCGACAAGGATCTACCGGGCGTGCGGTACATGATCCTCGACTTCCAGCGGGTCACCGGCCTGGACTCGTCCGGCGTCCTCAGCTTCGTCAAGGGCAGGCAGGCGGCGAGCGCCCGCAACTGCACCCTGGTGCTGACGCACCTGACCGCGGCCATGCAGCGGCGGTTCAGCCTCGATGGCATCACGGACGGCGCTGGCGGGGTGCGCATATTCCCGGACCTCGACCGCGGCCTGGAGTGGTGCGAAGACCAGCTTCTGGACAGCGAAGGCATCACCTTCATTCACGTGCCCATCACCCTCAGCGCCCAGTTGGCCGACAGTGGGTTCGAGAAGAAGCAGACCATCCGGCTGCTGAATTACCTGGAACGCGTCGATTTCGAGCAGGACGATCGCCTGGTTGTGCAGGGCGACGAAGCGGACAAGCTGTATTTCATCGAACGGGGTACGGTCTCGGTGCGCCTGGAGCTGGACAACGGCGAGTGCGTGCGCCTGCAGACGCTAGGGCTGGGCACAGCGGTGGGCGAGCCGGGCATGTATCTCGGCACGAAGTGCAGCGCATCGGTGGTCGCGGATTCGCCGGGCATCGCGTATTGCCTTACGCAGCAGGGGCTGGCCCTGATGGAGCAGGAGGATCCTGTGCTTGCCGCCAGCTTCCACCGGTTGGTCGCGCGCCTGCTGTCCGAACGGTTGGTGGCCACGACGCGGACGTTGGAGGCAGTGCTGAAGTAGGGGGACCTCGGCTTCGATTTAGAGCTCAGGTGAGCCTGAGAAGCGCGAGCGATCTCAACGAAGTCCGGTATTGTCATGAACGTCTAGCGGGTGTATACTGTATTTCAGAAAATCTGCCAACGATGAAATGCAGACAAAGAGTATTCAAATGGAAGCAACTGTCCAGGTACGCCAGCGCGGCACGCTGACCCTGCCGGCCGAGCTGCGGGAAAAGTATGGTATCGAGCCCGGTGACACCTATCGCCTGGTCGATTTCGATGGCACCCTCGTGCTCACGCCCATGGCTCCCATGGTGCCTGAGCTGGCGCGGGAGATCGAGCGGATGCGCCTGGAGGCGGGCCTGAGCGTCGAGGAGCTCATGGTCAGCCTTCGCGAGCAGCGCGAGCGCTATCACGCCGAACGCTATGCCGCCGGTCAACCCGAGTAAGGTGCGCGTCTTCATCGACGCAGACGTGCTCTTCGCCGGTTCCGTGTCACCCAGGGAGCACGGCGCGAGCCTGGTCATCCTGCGACTGGCCGAAATCACGTTGATCGAGGCCATCGCTTCGCAGCAGGTAATCACCGAGGCGGAGCGCAACCTGGCGGAGAAGCTGCCACAAGCACTGCCGGCCTTTCATCTGATCGTGAGCCGCTGCCTGCGCATTGTGGCCGATCCCGAGCCGGCCGACCTGATGCCGCTCAAGGGACTGGCCGACCCGAAAGACCTGCCCATCCTGGCTGCAGCGGTGCGTGAAGGTTGTCCCTGGCTGGTCAGCTTCAATCTAAGGCATTTCCGGCCGGGCCACCCGGCGGTGCAGGTGCTGGCCCCCGGCGAATTCATCCTGCGAGTGCGCGAGCGTCTGACGGGGTTGGGCGAAGGGTCCGTCCATCGCTGAGTGTTGGCGCCGGTTCGAGCGCGATCTCCCGTTACTGCTTTCCTGACCTGATTGGCCCCGGCGTGTGGAGGGGACATGGGCAAGCGTCTGCAGGTTGCCAATCGCTACCGGGTCGAAGACGCGGACCGCGACCTGCTCGGCCGCGGGGGGATGGGCGAGGTCTACCGCGCCACCGACACGCACACCGGCGAAACCGTCGCGGTCAAGGCCCTCAACCCCAACGCCCTGACGCACGACCCCGGCCTCCTCGAACGCTTCCTGCGCGAGGGCGAGGCGCTGCGCCAGCTCAACCATCCCAACATCGTCCACATGGTCGCGGCCTGCGAGGAACAGGGCCGGCATTACCTGGTCATGGAGTATGTCGGCGGCGGGTCACTGGAGGGACTGCTCGAATTGCAGGGCCGGTTGCCGCCTGCCCGGGCCATTGAGATCGGCCTCGACCTCGCCGATGCCCTCACCCGCGCCCACCGGCTCGGCATCGTCCACCGCGACCTCAAACCCGCCAACGTCCTCCTCGCACCCGACGGCACCCCCCGCCTCGCCGACTTCGGCCTCGCCCACCTCGCCGCAGCCAGCCAACTGACCCAGTCCGGCATGTTGATGGGCACGGTGGACTATCTCAGCCCGGAGGCCTGCCAGGGGGAGCCGCTCGACGAACGCGCGGACATCTGGGCGTTCGGCGTCCTGCTCTTCCAGATGCTCGGCGGCCGTACGCCGTTCGGGGGCGACAACCTCACCGCACGCCTCACCGCCATCCTGACCCAGCCCACGCCCGACCTGGCGGAGCTCGTCCCCGGCCTGCCCGACGCCCTGGTCGACCTGGTGTACCGCATGTTGGAGAAGGATCGCCAACAGCGCATCCCCAGCGCGCGGCAGGTGGGTGCCGAGCTGGAAGCCTTGCACAAAGGACGGATGCCTGCACGCTCGCTGTCCGCGGCGGCCTCTGCGCCTCCGGCAGCGAAGACACAGTCGGCAAGCCTGCGGCCGGCGACCACTCAGATCGAACAGGCAGGTCGTTCGGCGTTTGTGGCGCGGGAAGATCAACTCAGCACCCTCGAAAGCTTCCTGCAGGCTGTCCAAGCGGGTCAAGGCACGGTGGCGTTTGTCGTGGGTGAAGCGGGCCAGGGCAAGACGGCACTGCTCGGGGAATTCGCGCGCCGCGCCCAGGCTGCTTACCCGGACCTCGTCGTTGCCTCAGGCGACTGCGACGCATACGCGGGTATCGGCGATCCGTATCTGCCCTTCCGCGAAATCCTCACTCTCCTCACCGGCGACGTTGAAAGCCGCCTGGCTGCCCAAGCGATGGACGCCGAACAGGCACGTCGCCTGCGTCGTCTGCTGCCGGCGGCGGTACAGGCCCTACTGGAAGGTAGCGCCGACCTCGTGGATGTCTTCGTGCCCGGCGCCGAGCTGCTTCGCCGTGCCGAATCTACCGCGCCCTGGCCGGACTGCGACGCCTGGATCGGACGTCTTGCCACGCTGGTCGAGCGCAATGCCACGCTGCCCGGCGATCCGAACCTGCACCACGCCGCTCTGTTCGAGCAATATTCCCGCCTGTTGATCAGGCTGGCGAGCCAACGCCCACTGCTGCTGTTGTTGGATGATCTCCAGTGGGCCGACGGCGGCTCGTGCAGCCTACTTTTCCATCTCGGCAAACGCATTGCCGGCAGCCGCATCATGATTCTCGGCGCCTATCGCCCCAGCGAAGTGGCCTTGGGCCGGGCAGGCGAGCGCCATCCACTGGAAACCGCCCTCAACGAGGTCCGCCGGCTGTATGGAGACAATCTGTTGGATCTCGGACTGGTCGAGGGGAGAGCCTTTGTCGATGCTTTCCTGGACAGCGAGCCCAACCAACTGAACGAGGAATTCCGGCAGTCCCTCTTTGCGCTGTCCCAAGGCCAGCCGTTGGCCACGGTCGAGTTGCTGCGCGGGCTGCAAGAGCGCGGCGGCCTGGTGCGAGACAACGCAGGCCGCTGGTCGGTGGGGTCAATGTTGGATTGGTCCGCGCTGCCCGCACGCGTGGAGGCGATGATCGCCGAGCGCGTCGCCCGCCTGGACGAGCAGCAGCGGCACGTTCTGCAGGTAGCCGGCGTGGAAGGGGAAACCTTCACCGCTGAAGTCGTCGCGCGTGTGGTTGGGCTCGCTGAAGGGGATGCCATCAGGTTGCTCAGCGAGGATCTCGACCGCGGCCACCGCCTGGTCAGGGCTGAAGGCGTGCGGCGCCAGGATGGGCAGCGTTTGTCCACCTACCGCTTCCGGCACATTCTCATCCAGAAGTACCTCTACTCTACCCTCGATGCGGTCGAGCGTCCTCACCTACACGATGCCATTGCCTCCGCACTGCAAGCCTTGCACCGGGAGCAAACGGATGACGTTGCAGGAGAGCTGGCACGCCACTTCACCGCGGCCGGAGCCACCGACCAGGCTGCTGACTTTCTGAAGCGGGCGGGCGACCGGGCAGGCGCTTTGATTGCGCCGGGCGAAGCGGCGCAGTACTACCTGGCCGCGCAGAGTGCTTACGCTCAGGCCTACGGAGAAGGCTGGAACCCGCTGGAGCAGGTGGCCTTGGAGCGGAAGATCGGCGAAGCGCTCTTTCGCCAGGGCAACTACCAGGAGGCCGCAGAGCACCTGCAACGCGCGCTCGGCTTGCTAGGCATCGGCTTGCCCGAGGGTCGGGCGCAGGTGCAGCTTGCGCTATTGGGCCAGATCATGCGGCAGGCTGTGCATCGCCTGCTGCCCCGGCTCTCCACGCCATCCGCGGTCGGCGCAATTCCCGAACCCATCCAGCAGGAAATGGACATCTCGTACCTGATCAGCTTCATCGACTTCTTCAGCAGCCGTCAGGAACGCTTTCTGCTGCTGGCCTTCAGAATTCTGAATCTGGCCGAGTCCAGCGGTTGCGTGCCGTGGATTGCGCGCTCCTGCGCCGGGCTAACGACCGTCTTCGATTTCATGTCCCTCGGGCGACTCGCTAGATCCTACAGCACGCGGGCCGTCAGCCTAGCGGAGCAGTTGCAGGACCCCGCGGCATTAGCGCAGGCACACCATGCAGCAGCCCACCATGCATGGCTATCAGGCCAATGGGACAGTACGTTGGAGCATGGCGAGCGCTCACTCGCCGTGCTGGGCGAAGCAGGAGGATTGCGCGAGCGAACGACAGCCGTATGGGTAGTGGCTTCAGCCCTCATCTGCAAGGGAGATGCACAGCGAGCCCTGGCCCTTAGCGAAGAGTTGGTGCGCACCGGTGACGAGAATGCCGACCTGGAGGCGTGCTGCGTCGGCGCAGGCCGTGCAGGACGGGCGCTGGTGCACCTCGGCCGGATGGAGGACGCGCAACGCGTGCTGGAGCGCGCCGTGGAGCTGGCAGATACGGTGCCGGATGACCTGAACCGCGTGGAGGCTCGCGGAGACCTGGCTAAATGCCTGTTGCGCCAGGGAAAGCGGGAAGCTGCTCTTGCCGCGCTGGAGGAGGCGCGGCGGCTGGCCACGGAGCATCACGTGCAACCTCACAACGCCGCGCCGTTCTGGGCCGGTCTTGTCGAAGCCTATGTACAGGCTGCCGAGCACGAGGCAGGCTCCGAGAGAAGCCAGTGGCTGGGGAAGACGTCACAGGCCATCGAGTCCGCGCTGAAAAACGCGCGGCGATTTCGACCCGCCATGGCAGAGGTGATGCGGTTGCGCGGCACGTACGAGTGGGTTCGAGGGGATCGCAAGAGCGCACAGAAGTGGTGGCAACGGAGTGTTGAACTCGCCGAGCAACTGAAGATGCGGTACGACCTCGCCATTTCGCTCCTGGAAATGGGCAGTCGGCGGCAGGACCGCGCTGAAGTGGAGCGGGCGCAGGTCATTCTTCTGGAAATCGATGCGCAGCAGCAAGCCGGCGCCCGCGCCTGCCCTATTGGATCACGGCCGGATCCATCCACATGACCTCCCAATGGTGGCCATCGGGATCGTAGAAGCTCCAGCCGTACATCGAGCCGTAGTCGAGGGGATCCGCGAACGCGACGAAGAACAGGAGGTTAGCATGCGTATCAACATCACCAGTGTGCTGGTTGACGACCAGCAGAAGGCCCTGAAGTTCTATACGGAGGCGCTGGGGTTCCAGAAGATGGCGGACATCCCGGTGGGCCAGTACCGGTGGCTGACCGTCACCTCGCCCGACGGGGTCGAAGGCGTGGAGCTATCCCTGGAGCCAGTGGGCTATCCGTTCGCACGGACCTACCAGAAGGCCCTGTACGACGCGGGAATCCCATTCACCGCGTTTACCACGAACGACATCCGCGGCGAAGTCAGGCGGCTCAGGGAGCACGGGGTCATCTTCCGCGGGGAGCCAGAGAACATGGGCCCGATCATCGCGGTCATGTTCGAGGACACCTGCGGCAACCTGATCCAGCTGGTGCAGCCGGTCCAGGCCGCTTAACCCCCCAGCAGCCCCACCCCCGCGCGCGCGATCATCAGCTCTTCGTCGGTGGGGATGGACATGACGGTGACGCGGCTCTTGGCCGCGCTCACGATGGCGGCCGCATGGGCCGGCGCGCGGCGGTTCGCCTCAGGGTCGAGGATCACGCCGCACCACCCCAGGCTGGCGCAGGCCCGCTCGCGCACCTGCCAGCCGGCCACGCCGATGGAATCGGTGAAGGCGAGCACATCGAAGCCGCCCAGGGCGGCCGCGTACGCGCCGATGTAGAGCTTCAGCCGGTGGATGTACATCGCCACGGCCAGCGCCGCGCGGCGGTCCCCCTGCTCATCGGCCAGCCGGATCAGCTCGAGGAGGTCGCTGGACGCGCCCGAGACGCCGATCAGCCCGCTCTCGCGGTTCAGCAGCCGGTCCACCGCCTCAGGGGTGTAGCCGTGCTCGCGGATCAACGACAGCACGATCGCGGGATCGACATCGCCGCTGCGGGTGCTCATCACCAGGCCGGGCAGCGGCGTGAAGCCCATCGAGGTCTCCACGCTGCGCCCGCCATCGATCGCCGCAACGCTCGACCCGCCGGTGCCCAGGTGGCAGGCGATGATCCTCAGGTCCTCGACCGGGCGGCCCAGCACACGGCCGACCTCCCCCGTGACGTACTGGTAGGACAGGCCATGCGCGCCGAACTTGCGATAGCCGAAACGGTCGGCCAGCTCCAGGGGCAAGGCGTACCGCCAGGCCACTTCGGGCAGCGTCGCGTGGAAAGCCGTGTCGAAGACCGCATACTGCAGCACGTGGGGCAGCTCCGCGCGGCACAGATGGATCACGCTCATGGAGGTGGGGTTGTGGAGCGGCGCCAGGGGGTTGCACGCCTCCACCTCGGGCAGGGTGGCGTCCGTGATCGCCACCGCATGGGGGAAACGCCCGCCATCGGTCACGAAGCGGTGGCCGATGGCATCCACGGCCAGGCCGCTGCGCTGCAGGTGCTCGAGCACGGCCGCGGCCGCGTCACGATGGCTGGTCAGCAGACGCACATCCTTCACGGTCTCCGCGCCCAACGAGTGGACCAGGTACGCCCTCTCCTGCGTCACCGTGCCGACATGGTGCGCCTTGCCCGCGGCCAATGGCGACAACTCCCCGCCGTCCCTCGCCTCGTACACCCGGTAGGTGAGCGAAGAGCTCCCGCAATTGAAGACGAGCAGATTCGATGGCATGGTCGAGCTCCGGCCCCCGCGCCTACAGGTTCTCGATCGCGACCGGCTCGACCGGGTCTGCCAGCTCGAACCCGAACACCTTCGAGTAGAAGCAGAGCTCCGCATCGAGCGAGCGCTTGATGTTCTCCGCCTTGCGGAAGCCGTGCTGCTCGCCCTCGAACTCCAGGTAGGCCACCGGCAGTCCCTTGGCCCTGACGGCCTCGTACATCTGCCGGGACTGGTCAGGCGGGACGACCGGATCGTCTGCGCCCTGGAAGAGAATCAGCGGGCAGGCCAGGCGGTCGGTGTAGTGGATCGCGGAACGCTCCAGGTAGAGATCGCGACGGGCCGGGTAGGGGCCGACGAGGTTGTCGAGGTAGCGGGATTCGAACTTGTGCGTGTCCGTGGCGAGCGCCTCGAGGTCCGCGACGCCGTAGTAGCTCGCGCCCGCCTTGAAGACATCCCGGAAGGCGAGCACGCACAGCGTCGTGAATCCGCCCGCGCTCCCGCCCTTGATCATGAGCCGCCCGCCATCCGCCTCACCGGCCGCGACCAGGTAGCGCGCGCCGTTGACGCAGTCGTCCACGTCCACGATGCCCCAATTGTTGTTGAGTCGTTCGCGGTACGCGCGGCCATAACCGGTGGAGCCCCCGTAGTTGACGTCGAGCACCGCGATGCCCCGGCTGGTCCAATACTGGATTCCGGCATTCAGCACGGCATCCGACGCGCCCGTCGGTCCACCGTGGCTGAGCACGAGCAAGGGCGGTCGCTCGCCCTCCGGCGCAGCGAAGTCCCGGTTGCGCGGCCCGTAAAAGAGACCGAACGCGGTCAGCCCGCCTTCCGTGGGAAACTCGATCGGCTGAGCGACCGAGACATAGCCGGGATCGAGATCGAGCGGGCTCGAACGGCGAATGACCTCCGCCTGCCCCGCGGCCAGGGCGAATCGCACGACCGCGGTCGCTTCGGTGGGAGAACCGGCAAGGAAGAGCGCGCGGCCGGGAGCTGCCGAGACCTCGCTGATGGCCGTGTAGGGAGTCGCGATCTCCCTGAGCTTCAGACTTCCCGTGTCGAGGCTTGCCAGGTGCGATGCGCCGGCCTGCGTGTAGGTGCAGACGATGCGCTCCGCGGCCTCGAACGCATAGGTGGACATGCCGAAGACCCACTGGGGCTGCCCGAACTCAGCCTCCATCGGGCACAGCGCCTCGACGCGGCCCGCGTCCCAACGATACAGATTCCACCAGCCCGTCCGGTCGGAGACGAAATAGAGGACGCCATCGGGCGACCACTCTGGCTGGAAGATAGATTCCGCGCGGCCGCCCGCGACGCGCTCGGCGCGGACGATCGACCCACCCTCATCCAGCTCGCCGGCCCACAGCTCCGTGCCATCCCACGGCATGTTCGGGTGGTTCCACGTGAGCCATGCCAGCCGCGAGCCGTCCGGGCTGAGCCGCGGAGATGCATAGAAGTCGTTGCCCGAGACGATGACCTCTCCCCCGCTCTCATCGCCACCAGCCTTCACTTTCGCCAGCGTATTGACGGCTTCGCCCGGCCCGCGATGGTCCTCGCGCACGCAGAAGAGGAGGTTCCGGCCGCGGTCGAAGACAGCATCCGCATAGCGCAGGGCTGCTTCAGGGGTCACCAGCCGGGGTGCGCCGCCCGGGTCGAGCCGGTAGAGGCGCTGATCGCTGAAGTTGGCGAAGATCACGACGCCGTCCGAGACGGCGTACGCGCCGCCCCCGTATTCGTGCACGCGCGAGCGCACATTGTACGGCGGCGGCGTGAGGTCGGACACCCGGCCGTCCGGCGTGCGCCGCACGAGGACGTTCCGCCCGCCTTCGTTGGGGCGCTGTTCGACCCAATAGATGTCATCCCCGTCGCAACGTGACTGGCCCACCCTGATGCTCTCGGCGACGATCAGGTCCGAGGAGATGGGCGATTTCCATGAGCCGTAAGGTGCTATCTTAACATCAGACATCGGTTGTTTCCTCCGGGCCGGGCGATCCCCGGGCTTCACCACTGCTTCCAGATCACGACCAGGGTTCGATTGATGGCCGCGACGATCATCATGACGGCCGCGAGCCCGGGCTGCTTTGCCAGCAGGAGCGCTGCCGCGGCGAGATAGAACAGGACCAGGGTCACAGCCACGCCGAACGTGCTGCCGATGCGATTGGCGGCCTTCGGTGCGAGAAACAGGCCCCACACGATGATCACCGCCACTGGCACGCCGATCCCGAGGAGCAGCTTGAGCCACACGCCCTGCCCGGTGCGCAAGCCCCAATAGACCAAAGCCACCAGCATGGCCATCTCCAGCAGGAAGGAGACCACGATGTTGAGCTTCTTGAGTGTTTCCATCTCTCGCTCCTTTGCAGCGCCTCGCCAACAGGCAAGATATGGTATACTCACCGGGTCGAATTGCCAATTTCCACAAGGCGGCCACATGACGCATAACCCTCCCGGACCCGGCAACCGTCCACCCATCGACGACCTGAACGCGCTCCGCGAAGGACCGCACGCGTTCTTCCTGCAGGTCGCGCGGACCTATGGTCCCATCGTCCGTTATCCCGTCGGACCGCTGGCAGTCTACCTGGTGACCGGCCCCGATGGCGTCAAGCACGTGCTGCAGGACAACCACAAGAACTACTGCAAGGACACCTTTCAGTACAACCTGCTGAGCACGATCACGGGCAAGGGGCTGCTCACCAGCGATGGCGACCACTGGCGGCGCCAGCGGCGGCTCGCGCAGCCCGCGTTCCAGAAGGGGCGCGTGGCCGGCTTCGCGCCCATGATCGTGGGTGCGACGGAGAACATGCTCGACCACTGGGGCGAGCACGCCGGCCGCGGGGAAGCGATCGATGTTGCGGCGGAGATGATGCACGTCGCGCTGCAGGTCGTCGGCAAGGCCATGTTCAGCGCGGAGATCGGCGACCAGGCGGATGAGCTGGCGACAGCGACGCTGACCGTGTTGGACCACATCATCGGTCGCGCGCGCACGTTCGGCGTGGTGCCCGAGTGGCTGCCAACCCCGGGAAACCGCGCGCACAGGCGGGCGCTGGGCGTGCTGGATCGTGCGGTCTATGCGACGATCGAAGAACGGCGGAAGAGCCTTCGCAGCCTGGAGCCGGCCGCCGCGCGGGATGTGCACACCCTGGAAGAACTGGCAGCGCAGGATGGGGAGACGCGCAAAGCCTTCGACGACCTGCTGGCGCTCCTGATGGCTGCGACGGATGAAGGGACCGCGGAGGCAGCGCCCGGCTCCGAAGTGCAGCAGAGGGGCATGACCGACCGGCAGCTGCGCGACGAGTCGATGACCATGCTGATCGCGGGGCACGAGACGGTCGCCAGCGCGCTGGCCTGGACGTGGGACCTGCTGGCCAGGAACGCGGGCGCAGAAGCGCGGCTGCACGAGGAGCTTGACGGGGAGCTGGGCGGCCGCGCGCCCGCGGCCGAGGACCTTCCCCGCCTGCGCTACACCGACATGGTCTTCCAGGAGGCGATGCGCCTCTACCCGCCCGCATGGCTCATCACGCGCAAGGCGCTGGACGAGGACGAGATCGGCGGATACACCATCCCCAAGGGCGCGCTGGTGGTCACGAGCCCCTACGTCACTCAGCGCATGCCCGACCTGTGGCCCGAGCCGGACGCGTTCCGGCCGGAACGGTTCAGCCCGGAGGAGTCCGCGGGCCGCCACCGCTACGCCTTCTACCCGTTCGGCGGCGGGCCCCGGATGTGCATCGGCAGCGGCTTTGCGGCGGTCGAGGCGGGCCTCATCATCGCGACGGTGGCGCAGCGCTATACCCTCCGCCTCGCAGCCGGCCACCCCGTCGTGGTCGAGTCGGGCGTCACCCTGCGCCCGAAGCATGGCCTGAAGATGCAATTGCAGCCGCGGTAGCCAGGAAAAAAGACCGCTCCACTTCGCCAGCCAAGTCTGTCGCAGGCTCAACTTATCTTGCGTTTCGAATATCTTTTCGTCGTTGACAAGCATCCTTGGCCATGATAGACTCTCACTGGCGCTTCCTGATCGCCTGCGATCACCTAGCGTGCCTTTTTCGTTCTGTTCCGGATGCTCGTCAGCCGTACCGTTTCCACAGGGACAGCCAAGGCCATGCCACTCTCTCCCGGGCAGATCCTCCACGAGCGCTATCGCATTGAGGCGCTGATCGGCCAGGGCGGCTTTGGAGCCGTCTACCGGGCCTGGGACCTCGTCCAGAACCGGGCGTGCGCGTGCAAAGAGAATCTGGACACGCGCGAAGAGGCGGTGGACCAGTTCGGCCAGGAGGCCGTCGTCCTGGCCAGCCTGAATCACCCCAACATGCCGCGCGTCACCGATCACTTCGTCCTGCCCAACAAGGGCCAGTACCTGGTGATGGATTTCGTCCAAGGCCGCAACCTGGCCAGTCTGATGGCCGAGGCTGGCGGTGCGCTGCCCGAAGGCGACGTGCTGCCATGGATCGACCAGGTTTGCGACGCCCTGGCTTACCTGCACTCGCAGCTCCGCCCGATCATCCACCGGGATGTCAAGCCGCAGAACGTCATCATCACGCCGGCTGGCCGGGCCATGCTGGTCGACTTCGGCACATCGAAGATCGCGGATGGGGGCGCACTGACCCGGCCGGGCGGCCGCGCGGTGACCACGGGCTTCTCTCCTCCCGAGCAGTACGGCGCAGCCGGCCACACCGGCGTGCGCTCCGACATCTATGCGCTCGGCGCCACCCTGTACGCGGCCCTGACCGGCTGCGCGCCGCCCGACTCGGTCGACCGGCTGCAGGGGACCGCGGTCCTGGCCCCGCCGCGGCAGCTCAAGCCCGGGATCTCCCGCAACGTCGAGGCGGCCATCCTCAAGGCCATGGAGCCCCAGGCGGCAAAGCGCTTCGAGACGATCCGGGAGCTGCGGGACGCCCTGTCCGGTGGGCAGGCGCTGCTGCCTGCCACGCGCGCTGTCACCCCCACCCTCCCCGTCACGCGCTGCGCGGAGGACGATCATGATCGCCGGACGCCCCGTGGACACCTCCCCAAGGGCATCCTGGCCCTGGCAGCCGTGCTGCTCCTCGCCGCGGCCGGCGCGGCCCTGTACCTGGGCGGCATCCTGCCGCCGCGCTCGGGGGACCCTGGTGACGCGACCCCGGTCGCTGCGCTGCCGGGCACCCGCGAGACGCCCGCGTCGAGCGGTGCGACAGCCGAGATGAGCCGCCGGCCCGAGGTGCTCGCGGCCGAGACGGCCGCGACCGCGGGGCTGCCTGCCGCCGTCACCGCGACGGATCCAGCCGCGAGGATGGCTGCGCTGCCCGACCCTGCGGCGTCTGGCGCCGCACCTGGCGTTCCGGCGCCCACAGAGCCGGCTGCGAGTTCCACGGCGCCGGCCCCAGTCGCGGTCCCCTCAGCCACCCTCCCGCCGGCCGAGACCCAAGCCGCACCGCCCACGCCGGCGCCCGTCCCGATGGCCACGGCCACACATATTCCGCCCGCGGCCGCCGCGACGCCCGCGCGCGAGACGTCCAGGAGCTTCGTCGCCCGGCAGGAGCTTGCCCCGCTGCCGGCGCTGGACGCCCTCGGGCCCGCGGTGCTGTACGAGCTCTTCAGCTCCGATCTCGCGGGCTGGGCGGTCGAAGACAGCGCCAGCGAATTTCAGGACTGGGAGGTCAGCTTCAACCGGGGCCGCTACCGGATCGCAGACGTCGCCCTGGATGATGATGTGACGATCTATAGCGCCGCGCCCGAGATTGCGCTGCGGGATTTCCTGCTCCAGACAGACGCGACCCTTATCGGCTCGTCGGGGCCGGTCGTGCAGCGGCTCTATTTCCGCTGCCAGGATCCATCCGCGGACAACTGCTACGTGGCCGATTTTGATTCCGGAGGCGATTATTCGTTCGGACGAACGGAGGGTGAGGACTACACGCCCATCCTTGAACCCACCGCCAGCGAAGCCATCCGCACCCGCCCCGGCGAAACCAACACCTTCGCCATCCTGGCTTCAGGCTCGAGCTTCACCCTCTACGCGAACGGGCAGCCGCTCCGCACCGTGACGGATCGCACCTATCCCGGCGCGGGCTTCTTCCTGCTGGGCGCCGGCATCCCCAACGCGGGTGACGATGCCGTCGTGGAGTTCGACAACCTCTTCGTGTTCCAGCCGGCCGGTCAGGCGCCCCTGGAGGAGCTGCCAGAGGGAATTGTGCCCGCGCGGGTGGTGCTCTTCGAGCGCTTCGACGACAACGCGGCCAACTGGGACGTGGGCGCAACCACCGGGGAGCTCGCAGACACCGAGTACCAGGTCGCGGACGGCGCGCTGGCCGCATCCATGACGATCAAGAGCAGCTCGGTTTCCTCCCGTCTCGTCCCGGACCTGCAGGTGGCTGATTTCGGCCTTTGGGTCGACGCAACCTTCGCCGGCTATTCGGACACCAGCGCAGTGAACATCCTCTTCCGCTGCCAGGACGACACCGCGGACTATTGCCACCGCGTGCAGTTCGCCACGGACGGCACGTACGCGACCGGCCGGTGGCGAGGCGACGAGTACGCCACGCTCGTGGACTGGACCGCAAGCCCGGAGATCAGGACCGGAGCGAGGGCCATCAACAACTTCGGCCTCATCGTCCGCGGCTCGCGGGTCCAGGTCTATGCCAATGATGTTCTGCTGCAATCCTCTGTGCTGGAAGGGCCGGCGCAGCCCGGTGGCGTGCGGCTGGGGGTAGGCGCCTGGGACGCCGGAACGAAGGCCAGCGTCCAGTTCGACAATCTGCTCATCGTTCAGGAGGCAGCCGGTCCCTGACCGGGCGGCTGCAAGGAGGATCTGCCGTGGCTGGCAAGTGCAAGTTCTGCGAGGCAGCTCTCCCAGATGAGGGCGCTCGTTTTTGTCCTTCCTGCGGGCACGCGGTCGGGGCGGAGGAACTGACGGTTCCGATCGCCGCGACGGGCCCGCGCCTGGTGATCCAGGAGCCAGGCCAGGCAAAGACCACCGTCCCGATCGAGTGGACGCGCTGCGGCATCGGCCGCGATCCCGCCAACCAGGTCGTCGTGCACCACGATTCCGTCTCTCGGCTGCATGCCCAGGTCGACCAGCGCGACGCAGGCTACTGGCTGACCGACCTCGGCAGCATGAACGGCACCAGCGTCAACGGCCGCCGCCTGGAGCCCAACACGGCCGTGAAGCTCAAGGACGGCGACATCATCCGCATCGGCGACCAGCACGGCAACTCGGTTTCGATCACCTTCAGCGCCGAGCTGCCCGAAGCCGCGGGCCGCGAGGCCATCCGCCTCGATCACCAACGGGAGCTGGCCGGCCTCAAATCCTACACCCTGGGGCGCGACCCCTCCAACCGGATCCACCTCGATCACCCGTCGGTCTCGCGACGCCATGCGTGCATCGATCAGACCCCGGCCGGCCACCAGCTGACCGACCTCGGCAGCACCAACGGCACGTTCCTCAACGGCCGGCGCCTGCAAGGGTCCAGCCCGTTGAAGGACGAGGATGTGATCCAGGTCGGGCCCTTCAAGCTGGTCTACGACCAGGATGGCCTGACGCGCTACGCGCCGGACGGCAATTACCGGCTGGACGGCCTGCATCTCCAGAGAGACGTGCCCATCGGCAGCCTCTTGTCCCCAGGAAACATCGCGCGCGGGGGCAGAGCGACCAAGCTGATCCTCAACGACATCAACCTGTCCATCTACCCGCGCGAATTCGTGGCCCTGGTCGGCGGCAGCGGCTCGGGCAAGAGCACCCTGCTCAAGGCGCTCAGCGGCTTTGTGCCTGCCGAACAGGGGCGGGTGTTGATCAACGGTGACGACCTATATGCCAACTACTCGGCCTACGAGAGCGTTCTCGGCTATGTCCCGCAGGACGACATCATCCACCACAGCCTGATCGTGCGGGATGCCCTGACCTATGCAGCCGAGATGCGCCTGCCCGATGCCACACCGGACGAGATCAAGCAGCGGGTGGACGACGCCCTGGCCGAAGTGGAGATGACGGCTCACCAGTCCAAGCAGGTCGGCCGGCTCAGCGGCGGCCAGCGCAAGCGGGTGAGCATCGCGCAGGAGCTGCTGGCCGGGCCGGGGCTGTTCTTCCTGGACGAACCCACCTCGGGCCTGGATCCCGGGCTGGAAAAGAAGATGATGTACACGCTGCGCCGGCTGGCCGATGCCGGGCGCACGGTGGTGCTGATCACGCATGCCACGGCGAATATTTCCCAGTGCACCAATGTTGCGTTCCTGGCCGACGGCCGGCTGGTCTACTTCGGCCCGCCCCAGGAAGCGCTGGGCTTCTTCGGCGCGGCAGATTTCGCCGACATCTACACTCGCCTTTCGCAGCCGCTGGATCCGAACAGCAATCCGCCGCCCCCCGGCTGGCAGGCGCCCGCGGAGGGCAAGGTCACGGCCGCCCAGGCCTGGGAGGAACACTTCCGTAAGTCACCGGACTACCAGAAGAACGTCGCGTCCCGCCTGGACCCATCCGAGGCCGGGCTGCAGGCGACCCGGCCCGTTGCCCCGCGCACGCGGCCGCACGTCTCGCCGCTGCGCCAGTTCTCGGTGTTGACGCGGCGCTACTTCAACCTGGTGTGGCGTGAGCCGATGAGCCTGTTCGTCCTGCTGGCGATCATGCCGATCCTCGGCCTGTTCCTGCTCCTGATGAGCCATCCGGACGACCTGGTGGGCAAGGGCCAGCCGCTGGCGGTCGACATCGTCACGGCATTCCAGGCGCAGCGCGTCGTGTTCATGCTGGCGCTGGCCGCGAACCTGTTGGGGCTGTTTGCCGCGGCCTACGAGATCATTAAGGAGGAAGCGATCTACCGTCGCGAGCGCATGGTGAACCTCGGCATCATGCCGTACCTGTTCTCGAAGCTCGCGGTGCTGGGCGTCTTCGCGCTGGTACAGTGTGCGCTGATCCTGCTGGTGCTGCGGATCAAGGTGGAGTACCCGACCGGTGGCATCCTCCTGCCGCCGGTGCTGGAGATCTACCTGACGCTCGTCCTGACCACGCTGGCCAGCCTCGCGCTCGGGCTGCTCATCTCGTCGCTCGCGCGCAACACGAACATGGTGGTCTACCTGATCCTGCTCGTGCTCTTCGTGCAGATCATCTTCGCGGGCGCCATCTTCCCGCTCGACGATTCGGTCAGGCTGCTCACTGACCTGAGCACGACCCACTGGTCGCTGCAGGCGCTGGGCAGCATCATCGGGCTGGGCACGCAGGGGTTTTATGTCGAGTACAAACATGACCTGGAGCACATCCTTAAGCCGTGGGCCATCCTGCTCCTCTTCACTGTCGTCTGCACGGCCCTGACCGCGCTGGTCCAGAAGCGCAAGGACACGCTGTAAGCCATTGCCGGGCGAGCCGGATACTCATATGGATTCCCAGATTTTCGGCAGCTACACGGTCACACGCACCTTGAGCCGCGGCGGTCCGGTCGAGGTGTACGAGGCGCGCGACGCGCAGCTCGAGCGCCAGGTCGCGATCAAGGTCCTCCACCCGCCGCCCGGCGCGGACGCCCCTGCATTCGAGGAACGCTTTCGCGAGCTGGCGCGGCGCAGCGCGGGCCTGCGACATCCCCACATCGTCCAGGTGCACGGGTTCGAGGTCGCGAGCGGCCTGCCCTACATGGTCATGGAATATCTCCCCGGGGGCACGCTGGCCGAGCGACTGGCAGAAGTCGCCAGCCAGGGCGAACGCCTCTCCCTGCCCGAGATCTCGCGCATCCTGGAGCCGCTCGCCGATGCGCTGGATGCCGCGCATGCGCAGGGCCTCATCCACGGCGCGCTGACGCCGGCGAACGTCCTCTTCACCGCGCGCGGCCAGCCGGTGCTGACCGATTTCGGCATCGCCCAACTTCTGGGCCCCCTCTCGCTCGCGAATCCAGCCGGGGCCGGCCTGGCCGCCTACGTTTCGCCCGAGCAGGCCGCGGGCAAGCCGCTCAGCGCGGCCAGCGACAACTATGTCCTGGGCATCCTCGCGTACGAGATGGTCTGCGGCCAGCCACCGTTCGCCGGGGGAACGCCTGCCCAAGTGATGCTGCAGCAGATGACCGAGCCGCCGCCCGCGCCCGGCATCGTCAAGCCGGACCTGCCCGAGCCCCTCGGTCCCGTACTGGTGAAGGCGCTGGCCAAGGACCCGGCCGCGCGCTACGGCTCCTGTCGCGACCTGGCGCGCGCGTTCGCGGCGGCCGCGCACGGCCGGTCGGCGGCGATCCCCGCGCCTGCGGATCCGGCGCCAACCGGTGCGGAAAGCGGCGAGGTGAAGGAAAACGGCGAGCCGGCGTGGCTGGCGCCCCTGATGACGACCGCGGAAGTGATCGGCCCGCTGGTAGGACGCACGCCGGCCAGCCGCGGGGCCTCGCAGAACCGGCGCGCGCTCATCGCCAGTGTCCTGAGCGTGGTCGGCATCCTGCTGGCCGTGTTCCAGCTTCTGATCACGGTGTCGAGCCTGGCCAAGGCGAGCCTGGCCCCGCTGCTGGCGCCACTGGCAGCCGTGCTGCCGTACCTGCCCTTCGTGATCGCGGCGCTGCTCGTCTGTGGCGGCCTGCTCGCGCTGTTCACCGCGCTCCGGCCGGGGCCAGGGCTCCACCGGCGGAAGGGGACGCTGATCTTCGGCGCGGCAACGTTGCTCATCGGACTGGCCTGGGGCGGCTGGACCCTCTATGACCGCCTGCGGCCGCCGCCCGGCGTGATCATCACGGTGGCGGATTTCGTGCAGAGCGGGACCCGCAAGGTGGATTTCGGCCACCACATCTACGAGGCGCTGCGCCGGGAGATGGGCGACGCCGGGGAAGAGGTCACCCTGCAGCGCGCCAACCGGTCCTTTGCGGATGAAGCCGCCGCGCGGCAGTACGGGACCGCGGCCAAGGCCACCCTGGTCATCTACGGGCAGTACGATGATGCCAGCATCAGCCCGCGCGTCGCGCTGCTGCGCTTCCCCTCCCTGGCATCCCGTTCGGGCAGCCCGCTGTCCCTGGTGAGGGTCGCCAGCGCGGGGCAGGAGGGGCTCGCCCGGCCGGACTGGAGCCTGAGCAAGGTTGCGCCCTACGTCCGCGAGCCGGTGGGGGTGAACGACTTCGGACTGTCCGTGCAGGACGGCAGCCAGCAGATGACGTACATCTCGATGGTGCTGTTGGGCCTGATCTACTACGCGAACGGCGATGATCCGCACGCGCTGGCCTATTACGATAAGGCGCTCAGCAATGCGCCGGCCGGCAGCGGCATCCGAGGGCTGGAGGTGCCCTATTTCCACCGCGCGGTCCTGCTGAGCCACGAGGGCCGGCACGAAGAGGCGATTGCGGACCTGCGCCAGGCGCTGGCCATCAAGCCGGACCTGGTCGAGGCGCACCGCAACCTGGCCATCCTGTATGCGTCCACCTGCGCGCCGGCATGGCAGCTGGATGCGGCCATCGCCGAGGCGCAGACGGCCGTACGCCTGCAGCCGGACGATGTCGAGGGACGCAGGCTGATGGCCGATCTCTATCGCCAGGCGGGCCGGTACGAAGAGGCCCTGGCCGAGCTGGCGGCCGCGGAGGCGCTGGACGCGAACGACTACCGCACCCACCAGCTCCTGGCGAGCGTGTACGACCAGGCCGGCCAGCCCGATCGCGCGCAGGCGGCCGGGGAGCGCAGCCTGGCGCTTCTCCAGCAGTCAGTGGGCGGCGAGGGCGCAGCTGAAACGGCCGAAACCCACCTCAGCCTGGGCGACGCGTACCTGATGGTGGGCCGCCTGGACGAGGCGGTGGCCGAGTACGAGGCAGCCCGCCAATCGCTGCCATCGGATCCCCGGCCCCTGGCTGGCCTGGGCAACGCCTACTACTGGCAGGGCCGCTATGCGGACGCCGAGCGCGAGTACGGCAGCTGGATCGCGGTCGCGCCCGAGGACGCGGACGCGCACCTGTTGCTCGGCATGCGTTATCTTGCGCAGGGGGACGAAGCGCAGGCCCTGCCCGAGCTCGAGCGTGCCGCAGCGCTGGCAACCTGCAGCACCGCGGAGCACAAGGTGCTGGGGGGCGCGTACTTCGATGCGGGCCGCTACGAAGATGCGGCGGCCCAATATCAGAAGGCCGTCGAGATCGACCCCAATGACGCCGATGCCTTCTACCTGCTGGGCGCGATGTTCGAGAACCAGGCCTGGGAGGGGCAGGTGGAGCAGGTCGACCCGGCTGATGCACGCCTGGCCCAGGCCGCGACCGCGCTCGAAAAGGCGGTGAGCCTGCGCCCCAACTTCAGCCAGGCCCAGTTCGCGTTGGGCAACGTCTACATGCAGCAGGAGGTCTACGAGAAGGCAGCCCTGGCCTGGGAGGCCGTCGTGGCCGCGGGCCCGCCCGAACAAAGTCACCTGGCGGCCCTGGCCCACGCCTACTCCAAGCTGGGCCGTCACGCGGACGAGGCCTCGGCCTACGAGCAGGCGCTGGCCCTGGGCGACGATGCCAACCTGCGCACCTTCCTGGGCCTCAGCTATCTCCAGCAAGGGAAGCCGGATGCGGCGATCGCGGAGTACCAGCACGCGCTGTCGCTCGACCCGTTCAACCCCCTGGCCCACCTGGGGCTGGCCGAGATCTACGACGCGCAGAGCAGGCTGGCCGAGGCGGCCGCGTCCTACGAACAGGTGCTGGCGCTGGGGGGTGGTGATGCGTACGCGCGCAGGCAGCTGGCAGGGGTCTATGAACGCCAGGGCAAGAATGAAGAGGCCGTCGCGGAGCTGACCGGCGCGGCCGGGGACGATCCCGGCGATGCAGCCACGCTGCTCCAGCTCGCGGACCTGTACGGCCGGATGAACCAGCTCGAGGATGCGGCCGCGGCGTACGGCCGCGTGCTAAGTTTGAAGCCGGAGTCCGCGCCCGCGCACTCCGGGCTGGCCTCGATCGAGTACAAGCGTTGCAACCTGGGCGCGGCCACGCAGGCCGCGGGCCGCGCGGCGGCCATTGCGCCGGACGTCTCCCTCTACCGGGGCATCCAGGCCTCGCTGTACGAAGCGCAGGGGCGCACGGCCGAGGCCGCTGCCCTGTACGACGAGCTGGCCGCCGCGCCGCCGGCAGACGCGATCGCGCACCTGCTGGCCGGCTCCTACCTGGCGCGGCAGCAGGCGGAGAATGCGGACTCTGCGGATGCCGCGGCTGCGGATGCCGCGGCTGCGGATGCCGCGGCTGCGGATGCTGCCGTTCGCGAGTTGCAGGTCAGCCAGGAGGCTGCGACGGGGATGCCCGGACTGGCCTCGCTGGCCCACCACGCGTTGGGCCAGGTCTACTACGCGCAGGGGAAGCTGGTTGCGGCGGAGAGCGAATTTGCGGCTGCGCTGGCGGTCCTGCCGGCCAACGCGGACGCGCAGGCTGCGCTGGGCGACCTGGCGCTGCGGGAGGGAGATGCAGCCGCCGCGCTGGCCGCGTACGATGCAGCCGCCGCCCTGCTGCCCGCGTACGCGCTCCAGTCCGCGGACAATGCGGCCACACTGGCCGTCACCCTGCCCGCGCGCCGCGGCCTGGCCCTGGCGCGGCTGGCGGAGGGGGCGGAGGGCGGAGACGCAGGTCCACCCCAACCGGAGGCGACGCAACCGGCGACGTCCCAACAGACGACGTCTCAACAGGCAACGTCCCAACCCGCGACGGCCCAACAGACGACGGCAGCCTTCGACGAAGCCATCGCCCAAGGTCGGGCCCTGCTGGCCCGCGCGCCGCAGTGGCCGGCCGCGCGCTTCGCGCTGGCCAACGCCTACCTGGCCCGCGGCGATGCGGCGCAAGGGGACGCGGAGTCTGCGGATGCGGAGTTCAAGGCTGCCATCCAGTGCGACCGCTCCCTGGCCGTCCAGCGCCGGCTGGCGGAGGCGAACCTGGCGCTGCTGCGCGGGGAGAAGTGAGGGGGGCTTCTGCTGCGGCGCCGGCTTCGGATCAGTCAACCAGTTGGCGCGGCGGATGTCGAAGTCAATGCCTTGCGTGGCGAGTAGTGTTTGCGTCTGATCGCGTCCCGTACCAGATCGAGCAGCTTCTTAGTGCCGGGGTGCGGTGGCTAAGCCAGTGGCGTTTGCAGCAAATTGACCTGCGGCTGGAGTAAACTTAGAATCTGGCATAGTCGGTGGCTTCTGCAATGAAACGTCTCACGGTTTCCGCATAATCAGTAGTTGGGCCGCCGAACACAACGACCGAACGCTCACAGCATTGCTGAATCGACCATGACACGTAACCCAGACAAGAACAAGATGCTATATGTCACCACTCGCCAAGAGTGGCGCACCTGGCTGGAGAAGCACTACCAGTCCGAGACAGAAGTCTGGCTCATCTACTACAAGAAGCACTCCGGGAAACCGCGCATCCCCTACAATGATGCCGTGGAGGAAGCGCTCTGCTTCGGTTGGATCGACAGCACGGTCAAGACTATCGACGAGGACAGCTTCGCTCAAAGATTCTCAGTGCGGAAGCCCAAGAGTCGATACTCCCAGGCGAACAAGGAGAGGCTGAGGGCTCTGGTCAAGCAGGGGAAGGTAGTCAAAGAGGTACTGGCCACCTTGGAGGATGTCTTGGACGAAGAGGCGTTCGAGATTCCGCCGGACATTCTCAAGGCGCTCAAAGCCAGCCAGACGGCCTGGAAGAACTTTCAAGGCTTTTCGCCAGCGTACATCCGCATCCGCATTGCCTTCATCGACGCGGCGCGCAAGAGGCCGCAGGAGTTCGAGAAGCGCTTGCGATACTTCATCCAGATGACGGAGAAGAACAAGCAGTTTGGGTTTGGCGGCATCGAGAAACACTACTGAGGGGCCGGTCAATGACGTGCGCCCACCAGCCAAGTCGTGACGACGGTTGAATCGGCCGGTGCATCGGCCGCCCTCCTCAGCTCCTCTGAGATTTCGAGCCTATTTTGCCAGCGAGCGGATGAAGTCCAAATCCAGTTCGCCCTTTGCACCCCAACCTTTCGTTCCCCTTGGAATCTCCGGGCGGAACTTCTGGTAGAGATCGTACGCTCTGCTTGCCAGTTCTTCTGCGGTGTGCGCCTCTGCCAATGTCTGCATTGCGGCACGCGCTTCGTCGAGATCCGCTCGGAATTTCTTCTGGAGATACGTCTCGACGCTCTCGGCACGGATCACTTCTCCGTCGAGTGCGGCGCGCAGTCCTTGCGGTGTCCTGATGGCTGGAATGCCTCTCCCCAGGATATCGATGTACTCCACCCCGACAGGCGTTTCCTGCCTACGGTCTTCTGCCTTCCCGGCTTCGGTTTTCGCTTCGTAGATTCCTAATCGCCGGCCCTTGGCTTGCGCGTTGAGTACCGCAACGGCCTTGCCCAGAGTCAAGGCAGTCTCCTTCTCGTAGCCCAATCGCTCTGCCACGACAACGGCCCACAGCGTCAACACCGGGGCACGATTGATCTTGATGCTTGTGATCCCCATCGTTCAGCTCCTGACCCGCAACTACGAATACCGGCAGCAACTCTGATGTGAGTATAGCACAGCAGTGCTCTGGCAAAGGGCCAAAACAAAACCGGCAACCCTTACGGATTGCCGGCCACTGTCCAGGCTCCTCGAGTAGGACTCGAACCTACAACCTTGCGGTTAACAGCCGCTTGCTCTGCCAATTGAGCTATCGAGGATCAGACACCCCCCTATTATATGGATTTGAGCCCCTTCCGTCAAAATGACGAGGGTGCGCTCCTTAGCCCAGGTAGTCGCGCAGCTTCCGGCTCCGGATCGGGTGCCGCAGTTTGCGCAATGCCTTGGCTTCGATCTGGCGGATCCGCTCGCGCGTGACGCCAAACTCCT
>Ga0123333_10001043_pt1 | contig 29299 bp, 26 predicted proteins | sample BioC12SIPDNA_3_FD_89957 | JGI IMG/M metagenome (GOLD analysis project Ga0123333, IMG submission 89957) | Anaerobic biogas reactor microbial communites from Washington, USA - Biogas_R2_B C12 SIP DNA | ecosystem: Engineered > Bioreactor > Anaerobic > Unclassified | place: Washington, USA... | reverse complement strand
CGGGGTCAGGTCGGCGGCCCGGTGCAGCACGTGGCCCAGGGCGTCGTAGCCGGCGTTGCTGTAGATCCGGCGCCGCCCGGGCCGGGCCAGCTCCCCGCCGTCGAGGCCGAGGCCCGACGCGTGGGCGAGGAGGTGGCGGACCGTCGCGCCGCGCGGACCCGCCGGGTCGTCGAGCCCGACCACCTCCTCCTCGACCGCCACCAGCAGCGCCGACGCGAACAGCGGCTTGGTGACCGACGCCAGGGCGAACGGCTCGTCGACGTCGCCGTGGGCGGCGACCACCCCGTCGGCCGTCACGATCGCGGCGGCGGCCCGTTCGACCGGCCAGCGGTCGAGGGCGAGCAGCGGGCCCGACGGGATCACCGGCCGATCGTAGGTCGGGTCCGTCCCGCTCCCGTGCGCCACCATGGCGTCCGTGACCGAGCCGCCGCCCCGGACGTCGGCCCGGCGGGCGGCCGCCGCGGTGGCCCGCCACCGGGCCGACGGTCCCGAACCGGACCTCGACCGCGCCGCCCGCGCCGTGATCGCCGCGACCCGTCCCGGCGACGTGCTCGCCTACGGCGAGGTGGCCGCCGAGGCGGGGTGGCCCGGTCGCGCCCGGGCCGTCGGGCGCGTCCTCGCCGGCTCGGACGGCTCCCTGCCGTGGTGGCGGATCGTCAACGCGGCGGGACGCCTGGTCCCGGGCCACGAGGCCGAGCAGGCCGAGCGCCTCCGGGCCGAGGGGGTCGACGTGGACCTCGCGCGTGCCCGGGTCAGGACGCCGAACGGCCGGAGGCGGAGCCGTTAGGCGAGGCCGACCCGGCCGGCACGGCCGCGCAGGTTCCGAGCGAAGCGAGGACTCGCTCCCGCGACGACGGTCGACACCATCCGCGGCCAGGTCCGGCAGACTGGTCACCGATGAGCATCTACGACCACCCCGTGAAGGCCCTCGACGGCGGCGACGCCGACCTCCACGACCTCGAGGGCCGAGCCGTCCTCGTCGTCAACGTCGCCTCCCGCTGCGGCCTCACCCCCCAGTACGAGGGTCTCGAGCGACTGCAACGCCGCTACGCGGACGCCGGGTTCACCGTCGCCGGCTTCCCGTGCAACCAGTTCATGGGCCAGGAACCCGGCACCGCCGAGGAGATCCAGACCTTCTGCTCCACCACCTACGGCGTCACCTTCCCGATGTACGAGAAGATCGACGTCAACGGCGACGACCGCCACCCGCTGTACGCGGAGCTCACCGAGACCGCCGACGCCGAGGGCCACTCCGGTGACATCCGCTGGAACTTCGAGAAGTTCCTGATCGGCCCCGACGGCGCCGTACGCGCCCGCTTCGCCCCCCAGGTCGAGCCGGAGGATCCGCAGGTGACCGCGGCGATCGAGGGCGCCCTGCCCGTGAGCTGACGGCTGCTCGCCTGGGGAATCGGGCCCCTGCGGTCGTAGGCTGTGGGGCGACATGACGAACAGCTTCGAATCGCTCGGAGTCGATGCGGCCCTGGTGAAGGCCCTCTCCGAGCGGGGAATCGATCGGGCGTTCCCGATCCAACAGCTCACCATCGCCGACGCACTCGCCGGACGGGACGTCTGCGGCAAGGCCAAGACCGGCTCGGGCAAGACGCTCGCGTTCGGGCTGCCGACCCTCCAGCGGGTCGAGCCCGCCGAGCCGCGACGGCCCCACGCCCTGGTCCTCGTACCCACCCGCGAGCTGGCGGTGCAGGTCTCCGACGAGCTCGCCCCGCTGGGCGAGGCCGTCGGTGTCCGGGTCGCCGCCGTGTACGGCGGGGCGAACATGGAGGCCCAGGTCCGCCGGCTCGCCCAGGGGGCCGAGGTCGTCGTGGCCACGCCCGGCCGCATGATCGACCTGATCGACCGGGGCGAGGCCAGCCTGGCCGCGGTCGACATCGTGGTCGTCGACGAGGCCGACCGCATGGCCGACATGGGTTTCCTGCCCCAGGTCGAGTGGTTGCTCCGCCACATCGAGGGCACCCACCAGACCCTCCTCTTCTCCGCGACCCTCGACGGCGCGGTGAAGACCCTCGTCGACCGCTACCAGCGGGACCCGGTCCGCCACGAGGTCGAGTCCGCCCAGGTGACGGTCGAGGAGATGACGCACCGCTTCCTGCTCGTGCACCAGATGGACAAGGCGAAGGTCATCGCCGCCATCGGCCGGGCGTCCAACCGCACCATCGTGTTCACCCGCACCAAGCGCTACGCCGACCGTCTCGTCGCCGAGCTGCGCGACGAGGGGGTGAAGGCCGGGGCGATCCACGGCGACCTTCCCCAGCGCCTCCGCGAGCGCAGCCTGGCGGACTTCGCCGACGGCAAGCTCCCGGTGCTCGTCGCGACCGACGTCGCCGCCCGCGGCATCCACGTCGACGACGTCGACGTCGTGATCCACGGCGACCCGCCGGAGGACCACAAGGCGTACCTCCACCGCTCCGGCCGCACCGCCCGGGCCGGCGAGCGCGGCCTGGTCGTCACCCTCGCGCTGTGGAACGAGGAGCTCGACGTGCGGCGGCTCCAGAAGCGCATCGGCATCGACCTGCCGATCGTCGAGATCTTCTCGAACGACCCGCGCCTCGCCGACCTCACCGCCTGGGATCCCACCGCCGACAGCGGCGCCGCCTGATCCTCGGCGCGCCGAGCGCGGTGGACCCCGCCGTCGGGCGCTGGCTGGCGGCGGCCGCCGAGCTGCTGTCGCCCGACCTCGACGAGCAGGCGCGCGTCGACCGTTGGGCGGCCGCGGGTCCCGTCGGGCCGTCCGGCGGCGCCCCGACCCCGCTCGGACGTCTGCTGGCGGACCCCCCGGCGGGCTGGCGTCCCGCCCAGGCGGCCGGTCAGCTGCACGAGGCCCTGCTGGCCCCCGGCGAGCGCCGCGGCCGGGGTGCCCACTACACGTCCGTCGCCCTCGCCGCCGCCCTGATCCGGTGGGCGGCCGGTCCGACGTCCCTCCCGCTCGTCGGCGGGGGCGGGTCGACGATCGGTGGGGGTGGTCCCGCGCCCCGCGGTGGCCCCGAGCCGCGGGCCGTCCCCCGGTCCGATCGGCCCGGCGCGGCCCTCGATCCGCGGCTGGCCACGGTGCACGACCCGGCAGTGGGCGGGGGCGCGTTCCTCGTCGCCGCGATCGACCGGGCCGTCGGCGCCGGGGCCGATCCGCTCGACGCGCTCGACCGGGTGTCGGGCACCGACCTCGACCCGGTCGCGGTCGCCGTCGCCCGCACCGCGCTCGCCCTCGCCGCGGTGGAGCACGGCGCCGACCCGGCGGCGGCCGTGGCGCGGACCGGTCGCCGAATCGGTCGGGCCGACGGTCTGCTCGACGGGGCGGTGGCGCGCGGCGTCGACCTCGTGGTGGGGAACCCGCCGTTCCTGGGCCAGCTCCGCCGGGGCACCGCCCGGGACCGGGCGACCGCCGCCGCCCTCCGAGACCGGTACGGCGACGCCGTCCGCGGCTACGTCGACGCCGCCGCCCTGTTCCTGCTGGCCGGGCTGGAATCGGTGCGGCCCGGAGGGCGGGTGGTGCTGGTGCAGCCCGAATCGGTGCTCGGTACGCGGGACGCCGAGGGTGTGCGCGCCGCGGTGGTCGAGGCGGCCGACCTGATCGGTCTGTGGATCGCCGACGGACCGGCGTTCGCCGACGCCGCGGTCGACGTATGCGCGGTCGTGCTGGAACGTCGCAGCGGCGGCCCGGCCCCCGCCGACCGGCCCCCCGGCGCGCCGGCCCGCGTGCGCCTCGCGGTCGGCGTCGAGCGTTGGCGCGAGGCCGGCGATGCGCCGGTCCCGACCCCGCGCACGTGGTCGCCGCTCCTGGCCGCGGCCCGCGGCGTCCCGGCGGTCGTGCTCGACCCGGAGGCCGGCACGCTCGCCGACCTGGCCACCGCCACCGCCGGGTTCCGTCGCCACCACTACGCCCTCGCCCCGCTCGTCGAGGACCTCGATGCCGCCGACGGGTCGGACGGGCAGGACGTCGCCGACGACCCCGACGTCCTGGCGGTGCTGACGGTCGGGCTGGTCGACCCGTGGCACGTGGCGTGGGGCGAGCGGCCGGCCCGGATCGCCGGGCGGGTCAGGATGCGCCCGGTGGTCCGTCGCCTCGCGCTCGCGGCCCTCGCCGACGGCGGCGGCCCCGACGCCACGGTGGGCGTCTGGTTCGCCGCCCGCCTCGGACCCAAGGTGCTGGTCGCCCCGCAGACCCGCGTGGTCGAGGCGATCGCCGATCCCGACGGCCGCTACCTGCCAGCCGTGCCGCTCGTCGCGGTCGAACCGGGCCCGGACGTCGACGATCCGGTCGCCTGGACGGGTCGGGTCGCCGCCGCCCTGTCGGCCCCGCCGGTCACCGCCTGGGCGCTGGCGGAGTCCGCCGGCACCGCCCGCAGCGCCGACGCGCTGAAGCTAGCCGCCCGCCAGGTCCTCGCCGTGCCCCTGCCGAGCGATCGCGACCGCTGGTACGCCGCCGCCGACGCGCTGTCGGCCGGGACGCCGCTGGTCGAGGTGGCCGGCGACCTCACCGCCGCGTACGGCCTCGCGCCCGACGATCCGGTCGTCGACTGGTGGCGCGCCCGCCTGCCCGGGGCGTCGCGCGGGCGTTGACCCGCCGCACGGGGTCGAGCCGGACGGAGGTCGGTCAGCCTGGCGGGTCGGTGGTCAGCCCGGGGCGAGCGGTTCGCCGGCGTCGTCGAGCACCCGCGCCGGGCCGGCGATCTCGGAGTCGGTCTCGTGCACGAACCAGCGGATGTCGGTGGTCTCGCTGATGCGCACCTCGGCGGTGGCGGTCGTGCCGTCGGTCAGGTCGAGCACCACGGTCGCCGCCTGGCGGGGGAGGGGCGCGAAGGCCACCGTCGTACCGTCGGGGAGCGGAGCCGAGGTGATCAGGTAGCGCCCGACCTCGGCTCCGGCGTCGACCGTCGCGCCGCACTGGCCGGTGGTCTCGTCGCCGTCGACGTAGAGGGTGAGGCAGTGGTCGCGGTCGTCGTCGACGTACCCCTCGAGCTGCCAGCCGCTGTCGCCGGACCCGCCGGAGGCGAGGGTCACCCGGTCGACCCCGCCGGAGTCGGGGCGCAGCGCCACCCCGATCGAGAAGCTGACGACCACCAGCAGCAGGAATCCCAGGGCCCACAACCCGCAGCCCACGTAGTCGCGCCGCGACGCGCCGGCTCGACCGGCGCCGGGTCGGCTCGGGGCGGGCTCCTCGTCGCTCACCCTCCGGACCGTACACACGGGGTCGGAGGAATCCCGTACACGGGTTTCGTTCGCCCGGGTGCGGTCCGAGGTTCTACGCTGCCGGGCGTCATCAAGAGCGGCCCGGTGCACCGGGTCCGGCAACCTGGGACGGACACCCAAGGTGCCTCCCACCTCCGGTGGGGATGTGGTCGGCTCGCCGGCAACGAAGTGTCCGGGATCCACCCGGCGCAGGCACCCGGTCCGCCCCTCGGAACGAGGAGCGAAGCGTGGAGGACGACATCGACGTCACCGACGTGGGCCGCTCCGCGCTCGCCAAGCCCGACTGGACCGGCGCCCACACCAGCACCCTGCCCGCGTCGGGCGCGTGGCGGCCGAGCGACCCGGCCGGCGAGCGGCAGTTCCTGCGCACGTTCGTCGACCGCACCTTCATCCTCGAGGGGGGCGGACAGCTCAGCGACGTGACGGTCGCCTTCGAGACGTGGGGCCGCCTGGCGCCCGCCGCGGACAACGCGATCCTCCTCTGCCACGCCCTCACCGGCGACGCGCACGCCGCCGGCCCCGCCGGACCGGGGCAGCCGACCCCCGGCTGGTGGGAAGGACTGATCGGCCCCGGCCGCGCCCTCGACACCGACCGCTGGTTCGTCGTCTGCGCCAACGTCCTCGGCGGCTGCCAGGGATCGACCGGCCCGGCGTCGCACCTGCCCGACCGCCGCGGGCGGTACGGCTCGTCGTTCCCCGTGGTCACGATCCGCGACATGGTCCGCACCCAGGCCCGCCTGGCCGACGCCCTCGGCATCGAGCGCTTCGCGGCGATCGTCGGCGGCTCGATGGGCGGCATGCAGGTGCTCGAGTGGGGCGTGATGTTCCCCGACCGGGTCCGCCTCCTCGTGCCGATCGCCACGTGCGGCGCCGCCACCGCCCAGCAGATCGCCTACTGGAGCACCGGTCGGCGGGCGATCGCCCTCGATCCCCTCTGGCGCAACGGCGACTACTACGACGCCGAGCCCGGCGACGGCCCCCACCAGGGCCTCGCCCTGGCCCGCATGATCTCCCAGATCACGTTCCGCACCGACCGGGTCTTCACCGACAAGTTCGGCCGTGACGAGGTCGAACCGCTCGCCGGTGGACACTTCGACCTCTGGCAGCGCTTCCAGGTCGAGCGCTACCTCGAGCACCACGGCGACAAGCTGATCCGCCGCTTCGACGCCAACTCGTACCTGCTGCTCACCAAGGCGATGGACCTCCACGACCTCGGTCGCGGCCGGGGCGGCCTGGGCTCGGCGCTCGCCCGCATCTCCGCGCCGGTGGTCGCGATCGGCATATCCAGCGACGCCCTGTATCCCGCATACCAGTCCGCCGACCTCGCCATGGCGCTCGCCGACCGCGGCCACGACGCCCGCTACGTCGAGCTCGACAGCCCCCACGGCCACGACGCCTTCCTGCTCGAGGACGAGCAGATGACCGCCGTGCTCGCCCCACTCCTCAACCAGGTCGCGTCGTGAGCCGCGTCCGTCCGAACGAAGGGAACCCCACCCGATGACCGGGTCGTCCGACCTCCATCCCGACACCGTCGCCGTCCGCGGCGGACGGCAGTCCTGTTCGCCCGCCCTCGCCCCCGTCGTGTGGGCGTCGTCGACGTTCGTCTCCGATTCGGTCGACGAGGCCCGCCAGGCCGCCCTCGCGGTCGGCGGCGACCGCTTCTACTCCCGGTACGGCAACCCGACCGTCAACGACTTCGAGCGGCTCGTCGCCGAGCTGGAGGGCGCCGAGGCGGCCCGGGCGTTCGGCTCGGGCATGGGAGCGGTCGCCGCGGTGGTGCTCGGCCTGTGCTCCCAGGGCGACCACATCGTCGCCGCCCGGCAGATCTACGCCGGCACCCAACTCCTGTTCCAGGCGGTCTGTCCCCGCTTCGGCATCGACGTGACGTTCGTCGACGGCACCGAGCCGGGGGCGATGGCGGCCGCGGTCCGCCCCGGGAAGACGGTGCTGGTGTGGGCCGAGACGCCCGCCAACCCGCGCCTCGACCTGGTCGACCTCGACGAGCTGGGCGCCATCGCCGGGCCGATGACCGTCGTCGACTCGACCTTCGCCACGCCGCTCGGCCAACGCCCGATCGACCACGGCGTCGACATCGTCGTCCACTCGGCCACCAAGGCGCTCGCCGGCCACAACGACGCCACCCTCGGCGTGGTCGCCACGTCCCAGGAGCTGGTGCAGTGGCTCACCGGCTTCGCCGTCCTCCAGGGCGCCACGGCCTCGCCGTACGACGCCGCCAACGGCATCCGCGGCATCCGCACGTTGCCGGTGCGCTTCGCCCGCCAGACCGGGACCGCCCTGGAGCTGGCCACCTGGCTCGACGCCGACGACCGCGCCGCGAACGTCCGCCACCCAGGCCTGCCGTCGCACCCGCAGCACGACCTGGCCCGCCGCCAGATGCGCCTCACCGGCGGACTCCTCTGCTTCGACCTGCCCGGCGGGCTCGACGCGGGGCGCCGGTTCGTCGAGGCGGTCGAGGTCGCCCAGCTCGCCTCGTCGCTCGGCGGCCCCGAGACGCTCGTGACCCACCCGGCGTCGACCACGCACGTCAACCTGCTCCCCGACGAGATGGAGGCGGTCGGCATCGGCCCCGGCACGATCCGCATGTCGATCGGTCTCGAGGACGCCGCCGACCTGCGCGCCGACCTCGACCGGGCGCTGAGCGCCGCGGCGGGAGGCTGACCGGCCCGTGCCCGAGGTCCTGGAGGTCGAGTACTTCCGCCGGGTCGCCGACCGCGCCGTCGGCCGCACGATCGCCCGGGTCCGCGCCCCCGACGAGTGGTTCGTGAAGCGCACCGACCCGGCCGCGCTCGGCGTGCTCGTCGGCTGCCGCGTCACCGGCACCCGACGCCGCGGCAAGCTGCTGATGATCGACACCGACGGCCCGGTCCTAGGTCTCCGCTTCGGCATGACCGGCCGCCTCCTCGTCGACGGCTTCGCCCCGATCGAGCGCCTGGAGTACGCGTCGGCGCGCTACGAGCCGGAGTGGTTCCGGTTCGGGCTCGACTTCGCCGAGGGCGGGCGCCTCGACCTGGTCGACCCCCGACGCCTCGGCGGTGTGGAGCTCGACCCGGACCCCGACCGCCTCGGTCCCGACGTGATGACGATCGGCGCCGCCGGGCTGCGCGACGTGCTCGCCGGCTCGACCGCGCCGCTCAAGGCCCGGCTGCTCGACCAGGATCGCCTGGCCGGGCTCGGCAACCTGCTCGTCGACGAGATCCTGTGGCGCGCCGGGCTCGACCCCGCCCGCCCCGCCGGGGGTCTCGACCCGTCCGAGCTCGCCCGCCTGCACCGGCACCTGCGGGCCACGCTCGCGCGGCTCCTCGAGAAGGGCGGGTCGAACAAGGGGGACCTCCAGGGCCAGCGCCGCCGCGACGGCGAGTGCCCCCGGTGCGGGACGCCCCTCGAACGCCGCACGATCGGCGGGCGCACGACCTTCTCGTGCCCCACGCACCAGCGGTAGCCCCACCGGGCCCGGCACCCGGGCGTCGGATCGGCCCTCGGCGGCCGGATCACCGGGGGTCGAACCCGTAGCATCGGCGGTCGTGGCCGCCCGCTCCTCCCCGTGTCGCCGAGTGGCGGCGACCCTCGCGGTGGGCGTGGCGCTCGGCCTGGGCGGGGCGGGGGCTCCCGCGGGCGCGTCCGCGGCCGGACCTCTCCCCTCCGACGTGGCCGCCGCCGGACCGGGTGGGCCCGCCGCCCTCGTGGCCCTGGCCCCGGTGCCGCGCCAGGACCCGACCCCGGACACCGGGCCGGTCACCTCGACCAGCGATCCGGTCGCCGACACCGAGGTCCCGGCCGCCGACGTCACCGAGGCCGAGGAGCAGGCGAGCGCCGACCTCCGCTCGGTGTGGGTGATCGTCGCCGCCCTGGTCGCGGTGGCCCTCGGCCTGCTCGTGCTGCTCGTGCTGTACGTGAGGGCCACCAATCCTCGCCGGGCCGCCGCCCGCCGCGAGGAACGCCTGGCCCGAGTCCGCGACTCGGCCCGCGAGATGACCGGCGACGACGGGGAGTCGAAGGTCGGCGATGCCGCGGCCGCCAAGGCGGCGTCCGCCGGCACGGCGGACGCCGACGACACGGGTGATGAGACCGCTGACGGGGCGGACGGAGCCGACGCGACCGTCGCGGCGGACGGTGCGGCACCCGCCGGCGGTGCCGCCGGGGCCGGCCCGACCCCCGGAGCGGTGGCGCCCGCGGCGGCGGTGCTGTCGCGCCCGCCGGTCGGCGGCGACGAGGGGGTCCGCGTGCTCGCCGGGGAGGCGGCCGACGATGCGGTCGGTGTGGGTTGCCGCGCGCTGCCGGTCACCGCGTCGGGCGAGGAGGTCGAGGTCCCCGAGGGCGCCGAGGCGCCGGTGCGCATCGTCCCGGCCCCCGATCCCGACCGCCTCCCGCCCCGCGAGCTGCTCGAACGGCCGACGCCGCCCACCCGCCGCCGCCGCCGGGTCGAGGCACCCCCGAAGACGCTGGTGACCCCGGACGCCGAGCGGGTGCTGGTCCGCCCCGGGCGTCGCCCGGTCCGGGTCCCGCCTGCACCGGCCTCGACGCCGGAGCCGTCGACCGCTCCCGATGTCGGCGCGTCGGGATCCCCGGCCAGCCCATCGACCGGTCCCGATGCGGATCCCGCGAGTCCGGGCCCGGGCGAGACCGCCGCCACGGACCCGGGACCGCGGCCGCGTCCCGCGACCGACGCCGAGGCTCCCGGCGGCGAGGGGTCCGGCCGGTAGGTTGTCGGGCATGTCCGACCAGCTCGACGTCGACGCCATGGTGGCCCGCTTCCGCGAGCGGGCCGAGGCGGTGAAGAAGCGCAACCTGCCCCCGGTGGCCGGTCCCGAGCGGACCCGCCTCGTGCAGCAGGCGCAGACCGACTACCAGGACTTCGCCATCATCGGCGACGCCGAGGCGTCGCTCGACGACGGGGTCCTGACCCTGCGGATCGACCTGCGCCCGCCGTCCTGACCCCGGTGGACGACCGCGAGGCGCGCACCGCGGCGGCCATCGACGCCGCGAACGAGGACGACCCGGACCGGGTCGGGTACGACGGCGCCTCGCGGCCGCTCCAGCAGACGCTTGGCCGGGTCGCGGCCGCGTGGGTGGTCCGCCTCGATCCCGACTCGTCGCCCGCCCAGCGCCTCGCGGCCCGGGCGCACCACCTCCGCCGTTGGGAGCGGCCCCGGTCCGACCATCCCGACGGCCGGGCCGGCTACCTCCGCTGGCGCAAGGAGGCGACCGCCCGTCACGCCGCCGACCTGGCCGCCCTCCTGGTGGCCGAGGGGTGGGACCCCGCGACCGTCGATGACGCGACCCGCCTCGTCCGCAAGGAGGGTCGGGGTTCGTGGCCTCCCGCGCAGGTGCACGAGGACGCCGTCTGCCTGGCGTTCCTCACCGTCCAGCTCGACGCGGTGGCCGACCAGCTCGGCGACGAGAAGGTCGTCGACGTGCTCCGGCGCACGCTCCGCAAGATGAGCCCGGCTGCCGTCGAGCACGCGGCCACCCTCCCGTACTCCGCCCGCGGCCGGGCCCTGGTCGAGGCCGCCGTCGCCGGCTGATCCCCACCGCGACGCCGCTGGTCGGCCCACGGGGAGGGCGCCGCCCGCACCCGTTCCGGCTTGGCCGCCCCGGGGGCCCCGGGTAGGGTGTCGGCTCCCCGCGGACGTAGCTCAGCTGGTAGAGCATCACCTTGCCAAGGTGAGGGTCGCCGGTTCGAATCCGGTCGTCCGCTCCAAGCCCCTGGTCCCTGACCAGGGGCTTCTTCGTTGCCGACCAGGCGGGTGGGTGATTGGTAGGTGACGGTCGACCGCGGCCGCCGTCCGACCCCCGTGGCGCGCCGGCGCGATGTCCACGGGTGCCCGTCCCGGGCTTAGGCCATAGACGATCCGCAGAGAGTCAGCCTGATGTCCGAGTGCTGGGACCGTGGTCCGCGAGGTGCGGCGTCGATTGGGTTTGTCGCAGGGCGAGCTGGCGCGGCGCGCGGTGGTCGCGGCCGGTGGTGAGTGCCTACGAGAACTGGCGGCTCGGATCCGAGGTGGAGCTCACCCACCTTCGCATCGAGTCGAAGGGGGCGGTCGACGCCGCCGTCGGCGACAACGACCCCGACGCGCTCGACGCCTTCCCAGGTGGCGGCTCGGGTGGGTCGGGCGCATCGACGCACGCCACCCGAACCCGCTGGTCCCCTGAGGGTCTCGGACCTACGGTCATCGGCATGTCCGGCCGGGCCATGGCGGTGACCTTCCACAAGAGGGGGCGGGGCTGCGGGTGGACGGCGGTGCGCCCGCCCCGCTCGATCGTGCCGGGCCCGACGATGGCCGCCGGTGGTGACCTTCCGCACGACCTCTACACCTTCGTGATCGAGGACGCCCTCGACATCGAGCACGGCTTCTGGGGCTGCGTCGCCGCGGGGGCCACGTTCAAGACCTTGGGCCGGAAGCGCACCCCTCAGGGGAAGGCCGTGATCGCCCGGCACCTCGATGAGCTCGACGAGGCCGAGGCGCGGGTCAACGAGGTCTACTTCGCGTGGCGCGCGGGCACCGCGACCGATCTCGACGACGAGCTGAGCCTGATGCTGGACCGATGGCGCGGCCTGCCCGACGGCGGCGACCTCGTGGTGGAGTGGGCGATCGAACGACCGTTTCGACGCCGGGCGCGGCACCGCCCGCCGTCTCGGTAGCGCGCCCGCGGGCGCGCTCGGGGCGGGGCCGGCTCCTGGTCACGTCGGTCGCGCGTCCCTCGTCGCTTGCGGCCGCGCCGTGAAGCCCGAACCGTGGCGCTGACCTATCGTCGATACACATCGATGTGTACCTTGGTCCACATGAGTAGGACCAACATCGAGCTGGACGACGAGCTGGTCGAGTTGGCCATGCGTCGGTATCGCCTCGACTCGAAGCGGGCCGCCGTCCAGCTTGCGTTGGAGAAGCTCGTGGGCGAGCCCATGACTCGGGCTGAGGTGTTGGCGATGCAAGGGTCCGGGTTCGACCTGACCAATGACGAGGTCGAGTCGCTGAGCGACGCCGATGCGGCCGGGTCCGGGTGAGCAGCGGGTCCGTCCCGGCCGTCGCGGTCGCCGGTGAGGCCATCGTGGTCGACACGTCCGCGTGGATCGAGTTCCTCCAGGCGACCGGGTCGAACGTGCATCTTCAACTGGCGGAAGCCGTCGAATCCGAAACCGACATCGTCGTGCCCGAGGTCGTGCGCATGGAACTGCTGATCGGCGGGACCTCCGAGGACTGGGCGGTCCGCCGCCGGCGGATGCTCGACTCCTTCCACGTCGAGCCGGCGATGCCGCTGGTCGACACCGAGACGGCCGCCGCCATCCACCGAGCGTGCCGTCGCGGCGGGGAGACGGTGCGGAACCTGATCGACTGCCAGGTCGCCGCCACCGCGATCCGGATGGACCTTCCGGTGCTGCACCGTGACCGCGACTTCGACGTGATCTGCCGCCACTCGCGACTCCGCGCCGTGAGCCCCTCGTAGCGTCGGTCCGAGGCGGCGCGCGAGGATCCACCGCGCCGCGGAGCACCCATCGAGGTGCTCGGGGTGGCCGACCTTCCGATGTTGTCGGCGCGGGACAACGGGGCCCTCGACCCGGCTCCCAGGGCGTCGTCTCCCGCAGCGTCGGACGGTCCGGGCGTCACGCGCCCGCGGGCGCGTGACGCCCTGTCGGGTCCGGCGTCGTCGCCGTCCCTCCGCCGGTACCGACGGCGATCCGCGGCCTGGGCGGGCGCGTCCGGGGCGGGCACCGGGTCCGCATGTTCGGGCGTCGTTCGCTGGCTCGCGGCGGTCCCCGGCCGTCTTCGCTGTCACACCCCCTCTGTAGGCTGAGCGAACAAACGTTCCCATCCAGCGCTCGCTCAGCCTACAGAGGTGATCCCATGCGAACGACCGAGACGAAGCCCCTCGACTCCACCCCCACGACCTCGCCGCCCGCGTCGGTCTCGTCGCCCGCGGCACCGTCCGATCCGGGCCCGGCGCGCCCGCGGGCGCGCGACGCCTTGGCGGGGCTGGCGTCGGAGCGGTTGGAGGTCGAGTTGCTCGACCTCTCGGCGCGGATGGCGGCGGGCACCTACGAACTGCTCGTCCTGGTGGGCGAGCTCGACGCCCGGGGGACCTGGGCGGTCCAGGGGGCGTTGTCGTGCGCGGCGTGGTTGGCCGATCACTGCGACATCGAGGTCGGCACCGCCCGCACCCAGGTCCGCGTCGCCCGGGCGATGCGCGAGTTCCCGGCGCTCGACGCGGCGATGGCCAACGGGGACGTGTCCTACGCCAAGGCCCGGGTGCTGGTGCCGCACCTCAGCGAGGGCAACGTCGACGATCTGATCGGCCTCGCCGAACGCAACCCCGCCGGCCGCCTCGGTGTCGCGATCGCGGCGTGGGCGCAGCGGAACGAGGACCCCGATGTGCTCGCGGCCCGGCAGCACGACGCGCGGTCGGTGTCGTGGCGCACCGATCCCGACGGCACCGTGGTCCTCTCCGCCCGGCTCGCCCCCGAGGCGGCCGGGGCGGTGTGCGCGGTGATCGACACGGTCGTCACCCGGGCCCCCGGCGCGCCCGCGGGCGCGTCGCTGGCCCAGCAGCGCGCCGACGCCCTGGTCACCGCGGTCACCGCCGGCGCGTCGGGGGACGGCACCGGGGCCGGGGTGGAGGTCGAGGTGGTCGTCCACGTGACCGAGGACGGCAACCGGCTGCCCGACGGCACCCCGCTGTCGGACCACGCCGTCACCGCCCTGCTACCCGACGCGTTCGTGTCGCTGCTCATGCACGACGCCGCGCGCCAGCCCGTCGACGCCAGCCCCCGCCGACGCAGCCCCACCCGCCGCCAACGACGGGTCATCGACGAACGCCACCCCGAGTGCCAGCACCCCGGCTGCCACGCCCGGGCCCTGCTCCAGTACGACCACATCGACCCCTACGGCACCGGCGGACCGACCGTCGTTGCCAACCTCCAACGCCTCTGCGGCCCCCACAACCGCGCCCGCCCGACCCACTCCGCGCCGTGAACATCGGGCCGGTTCGCTGCTCAGCCGTCGTCGGTCCCGGCCTCGGGGGCCTCGCCCGGGCCGAGGAGCAGGGCGAGGATCTCCTCCATCATCTGCGAGCGGGGCGGCATGCCGGGGACGTGCTCGGGCGCCACGGGGTCGAGCTTGTCGCTGATGCGGGCCCACCGGTCGATCGCGATCTGGAAGAAGTCGTCCTGGGGGATCACCCAGAACCCGCCGGCCTCGACGCCGCGCACGACGTGGTCGGCGGCGGCGGCCGGCGTGAGCCCCTCGGCGACGGCGGCCGCCAGGTACCGGCCGGTGACCTCGTAGGCGGGGCTCTGGTCGGGCAGGGCGCCCGCCTCGGCCGGCCAGTTGCGATCGGCCTCCAGGATCCGGGTGTTGACCCACCCGGGGCACAGCACGCTCACCCCGATGGGGAGGCCCGCCCCCGAGAGCTCGAGGTAGAGCGCCTCGGAGATGGCCACCACCGAGTGCTTGGAGGCGTCGTAGGGCGCGCTGAACCCCGGGAACAGCCCGGCGATCGACGCCGTGTTGACGATGTGGCCGCCCCCGCCCAGCACCAGGTGGGGGAGGAACGCCCGGATGCCGTGGACGACGCCCCAGAAGTTGACGCCCATGACCCAGTGCCACGCCTCGATGGGTCCGGTCCACGGGTCGGTGCGCGCCGCGACGCCGGCGTTGTTGCACACGACCTGGACGCCGCCGAAGTGCTCGACGGTCGCGGCGGCGAGGTCGACGACCTCCTGCTCCTTCGACACGTCGACGCGTCGGACGAGCGTGTCGACGTCGAGCGTCGCCGCCACCTCCCGCGCGGCGGTCTCGTCGACGTCGGCGAGGACGATGCGGAGCCCGGCGGCGGCGAACCGCTCGACGAGGGCCCGCCCGATCCCGCTCCCCGCGCCGGTGACCACCGCGACCTGACCTGCTTCGAGCTGCACGTCGCCATGCTCCCAGGTCCCGCGCCCCGCCGCCCGGGAATGCCGATGGCGTGCGCGAGAGAGGTGTCCGACAGCTCTCGCCAACCGGAGCGGACGGTCAGGGGCAGGCGGTGGAGCCGGCGGGGGCGACGCACAGCTCGTGGTCGCCGCCGGTCGAGCCGGCGTCCGCCGGGATGCGCAGCGTCGAGGTGGCCGGATCGTGGTCCGGGTCGGCGACCTCGTCGCCGTCGAGCACGACGGTGAACCCGTCGGGGAACAGCGCGGCCGGCACCGCGATCTCGGTCGGGGCGGTGACCTCGTCGCGGGGCGTCCAGACGAGGCGGAACGTCGCCGCGTCGGGATCCCACCCGAACGACAGGGGAGTGCCGGCGACGGCGCGGGGTTGGACCCGGCGCAGGACCTCGCCGTTGGGGGACAGCGTGCCGTCCTCGTCGATCGGGCTCCAGCCGCCCGGGTCCCAGCTCCAGTAGGCCCAGCCGCTCATCGTCCGATCCGCGGCGCCGAGCACGTCGGTGAGGTACCCGTCCATCCGGTCCTGGCCCGGGGCGCCGCCCCACTCGCCGAACCACAGCGCGGCCGACATCGTCCGGGCCTCCGCCGGGCGGAGGTCGAACCACTCCTCCACGTAGGTCGACGACTCCGGGTAGCCCTCGCCCTCGTGGACGGTCGGCTCGTAGAGGTGGCCGGCGTAGACGATGCGGGGGTCGCCGTCGCGGGGGTCGACGATGTCGCCCTCGATCAGGTCGCCGGGGTACGGGAAGTAGTTGACGAGCGACGTCGGCTCGACGAACACGTACTGGTCGGGCGACGCCTCCCGCACCGTGGCGATGCCCCGGTTCATGAAGTCGGTGAGGTTGTCGTTGTGGAACTCGCCGACCGCCGCCTGTCCGGCGATGGCGAGGGTGGCGTCGAGGTCACCGTTGGCGAAGGCGGGCTCGTTCATCACGTCGTAGCCGATCACCGCCGGATGGTCGGCGAAGCGCTCGGCGAGGTGGCCGAGCGCGCCGAGGTAGTGGTCCTGGAGGTAGGTGTCGCCGTCAGCCGGGTTCCAGAACGACTGGTACGCGGCCTGCACCGCGGGGTCCGCCCCGCGGAGCCACCAGGCGCCGCCGTCCTGCGGTGGCGCGATCGGGTGCCCCTGGGTGTCGACCGCCCAGTCCGGGGCGCCGTCGAAGCCGACCGACCAGCCGTACAGGTCCTGGTGCAGGTCGAGCACGACGTGGATGCCGGCCGCCTCGTAGCGGTCCATCCACCCCTCGACCTCGTCGAGGTACGCCTCGTCGTAGACGTCCGGCTCCGGTTCGATCGCGCCCCAGAACACGAGGAAGCGGACGTTGTTCCACCCCCACTCGGAGCCGAACAGCTCCTGCAGGGCCGGATCCGACTCGGGGAGGTGGTCGTCGCCCTGGCGGTCGCCCTTCGACGCCGACTCGACGTTGACGCCCCGGAGGATCAGCGCCCGGCCGCAGCGGTCGACCACGAAGTCGGTCGACGGCGCCTCGATGCTCCAGTCGCAATCGGCGTCGCCCGGGGCCGCGCTCGTCCGATCGTCGGGCGCGGCGTCGTCGGCACCGCCGCACGCGGCGAGCACCAGCGCGAGGACGACGAGGATCGGGCCGAGCGGTCGGGTGCGCACGGGGCCAATGTGGCACGTCGGCCCGCCGGGGCCGGGATCAGGGTGTCGCGGGCACGGCGTGGGTGGGCGGGGCCCGGAGGCTCGGGAGCCGCGGCCTCCGTGCCGGGTATCCGGGGTGCGGCGGTGCCGGGGGAGCGGGGACGGTCAGGTCGTCGCGGGGATGACGGCCGTCCGCGTGCGGCGGAGCCACAGGAGCAGGGCCGCCGCCATCGCCAGCGTCGACACGACGGCCGTCGCGGCTCCGACGCGCCCCGTCACCACGGAGGGGTCGCCCGTGCCGAGGAGGATGGCCATCGCCGCGAGCGCGGACGTGAAGCCGAGGAGCGCCAGGGCGATCGTCGCCCGCTCGACCGCGGTCATCTCCTTGTCGTGGCTGACCGCCGTGTGGGCGGCGCCTTCGGAGCGGAGCCGGTTCTCCAGCCACCAGACCGGCGTCGCCACCGCCACGATGGCGACCGGGGCCCAGATCATGAGGATCCCGGCGAGCCAGACCCGCTCGCCGGTGTCGATGACCGGGTGGGACTCGACGACGGCCGACGTGCTGAACGCGCAGAGCGCGGTCGCCAGGAGCGCGAGCAGGGCCTTGGCGTAGCGGAGGACGATCACCTGGATTCCCAGCACGTGGCGAGCCAGGCCGTGCTCGACCTTGCTGACCTCCTCCACCAGGTTGCGCGGTCGGCTGGCCGCCAGCGCGAACAGCGCGTCGGCCCGCTCTCGGTCGTCGGCCGGGGCGGTGTCGGTGAGGCCGTAGGCGACCGTCCGGGCGTCGATCCCGGCCCGCGACGCGTCGTTGTCGGGGACGAGCAGGTGGACCGACTCCGGATCGACCCGTGCCTCGGCGAGGGCGGCGGCCGCCTCCGGACCCAGCTCGTCGTCGGGCAGGCGGATCCCGGTCAGCGTGAAGCGGGGCGTGAACGCGTCGCGCCCGTCGGACCGGCGGAGGTGGTTGGCGTGGAAGTAGAAGGTCGTGAGGTCGCGCAGCAGCAGGGCCAGGGCCACGAACGGCACGGCGACCGACGTGAGCACGGCCACCACCAGCAGGGCGTCGGCGAGCGTCGCCTTGCCGCTCAGCAGGCTCCGCAGCACGACGACGACCGCATCGCGCTCGATCGCCGGGAGGAGGACCATCAGCCCGGCTCCGGACAGCAGGGCGGACGCGACGCGGTGGATCGTCGAGAGTCGCACCTCCGATCGTTGGAGGTACGAGCGGATCGCCGCCCGTTCCGCGGCCGTCACGGGAGCAGTCCCGTCGACTGGGATCGTCATGGCCGCGATCCTCGCCGATCCCCGCCCTCCCACTGAACCTCAGGGGTGGCGGCGGCGACGAACCGGGCCGGGCCGGGCCGTCCGGCCGTCCGGCCGCTCGCTTCTGCGCGCTGAGCGGGACGCGGGTGTCCCGGTGAGCGCGTAGAACCGGGGGTGGCCCAGCAGCGGGGCGGGCGCGGCGACCGGCGGGACCGGGGGCGCGGTCAGCCGAGGTCGAGGAGACCGCGGATGTCGTCGGCGGTGATGGCGCCGGAGAGGGCGCCGCCCTCGGAGTCCATGACCCGGGCGAAGAGCTTCGCCTTGCGGTCCTTGAGCTCCATCACCTTCTCCTCGATCGTGTCGGTGGAGACGTACCGGTAAACCATCACCGGGTTGCGCTGGCCGATGCGGTGGGCCCGGTCGACCGCCTGGACCTCGGTGGCGGGGTTCCACCACGGATCGAGCACGAAGCAGTAGTCGGCCTCGGTGAGGTTCAGGCCGAAGCCCCCGGCCTTGAGGCTGATGACGAACACCGGGGCGTCGCCATCCTTGAACCGGGCGATCGCCTCGTCACGGCGGCGGGTCCGGCCGTCGAGGTAGCTGTAGCCGATGCCGGCGGTGTCGAGGCGGGTGCGGACCCGGGCGAGGTAGCGGGTGAACTGGCTGAACACCAGCGCCCGGTGCCCCTCGGCGACGATCTGGGTGAGGTCCTCGACGAGCCGGTCGAGCTTGGCCGAGCCGACCCCGTCGTCGGCGTCGTCGACCAGGCCCGGATCGAGGGCGAGCTGGCGCAGCAGCGTGAGCGACTTGAGGATCTCGAAACGGTTGCGGTCGACGTCGTCGACGAGGCCGAGGATCTTCTGGCGCTGCCGCTGGAGCTGGGTGCCGTAGATGCGGGCGTGGCGCGACGACATCGGCACCTCGACGACCTGCTCGGTCTTGGGCGGCAGGTCGGTGAGCACGGCGTCCTTGGTGCGGCGGCGCATCAGCGGGGCGATCCGGCGGCGCAGGGTGGCGAGGAGCTGCGGCGCCGAGCCGGCCTCGATCGGCTTGCGGTACGTCTCGCTGAACCGCTTCGGGTCGGGGTAGAGGCCCGGCGCGGTGATCGACAGCAGCGACCACAGGTCCATCAGCGTGTTCTCGAGCGGGGTGCCGGTGATGGCGATCTTGGAGGCGGCGTCGAGGCGACGGACGCAGTGGTGCGTCTTGCCCTGGTGGTTCTTCACGAACTGGGCCTCGTCGAGCAGGAGCAGCTCCCAGTCGTGCTCGGCGTAGGCGTCGAACTCCAGGCGGAACAGGGCGTAGGAGGTCACGACGATGGAGGCGTGGCCGATCGCGTCGGCGAGCGGGACGCCGCGGCGCGCCTCGGTCTCGCGGATGGTGCGGACCGGGACGCCGGGCGCGAACCGCTCGGCCTCCCGCGCCCAGTTCTCGACGACGCTGGTGGGGGCCACGACGAGGAACCGGGCGTCGGGACGCGACTCCAGGATGTGGAGGCAGAGGGCCAGGGTCTGCACCGTCTTCCCTAGGCCCATGTCGTCGGCGAGGATCCCGCCCAGCCCGTTGGCGTGGAGGAACGCCAGCCAGTCGAGGCCCTCCTGCTGGTACGGGCGCAGCGTGGCGGCGAGGCCCGCCGGCGGGGCGACCGGCTCGGGCTCGGCGAGCGTCGACATGCGGGCGACCTGCTCGGCCCAGCGCTGCGACTGCTCGGTGACGACGCCGAGCGAGGCCAGCTCGTCCCACCAGTCGGTCTGGAAGCGGTTGAGCCGGGCGTCGGCGTCGCCGTCGGGTTCGGCCAGACCGCGGGCCTCCTCGATCAGCTCGCGGAGGCGGACGAGCTCGGGCTGGTCGAGGCGCAGCCACGTGCCCGAGGGGAGGATCATCAGCTCGTCGCCACGGTCGAGCGCGGCGAACAGCGATGCGAAGTCGACCACCTGGCCGTCGACCTCGACCAGCACCCGCAGGTCGAACCAGTCGTTGCCGTCGCGGTCGTCGGCGGCGTCGGTGACCGCGAGGGAGACCAGCGGGGCGTCGACCGCCTCGGTGAGGTCGGGGACGTCGCCGCGGACCTCGACGGTGACCTGTCCGCGGCTCTCCAGCCACGGGATCGCATCGGTGAGGACCGCGACGGCGGTGGCGCCCGAGACGACCGTGTCGACCGGTCCACCCCGGTCGAGGACCGCCGGCAGCTCGAGGGCGGCGACGGCGTCGGCCTCGGCGTCGAGGTCGCGCCCGGCGCGGGCCGGCACGCCGAGGGGGTGGTCGGTGACCCGGTCGCCCCGGCGGTAGCGGGCCCGCCAGCGCAGCTCGGCGATGTCGAGTGCGGGCCGGTTCACGTCGAGGACGAGCCCGGCGAACTCGCTCGCGGTCAGTGCCACGGAGCCGTCGGACGAACCGATGCGGCCGTGCCGCGACAGGGCGGGCTCGTAGACGTCGATCACCTCGTCGACGTCGGTGGCCGGGACCGGGACGCCGCCGGAGGTGAGGAGGCGGCTGATCGGCGCCGGCACGGGCTCGGCCAGGCGGATCAGGCGCATCCGCCCGCCGTCGACGAGCCACACGCCGTGGACCGGGTCGCCGATGGTGCCCGCGCCGCGGCCGTCGGGGGCGAAGCCGCCGCGTCGCCAGAGCACCGGCGCCGACCGGCCGGGCCAGGATCCGAGGTGGGGCCGACCGTCGAGCTCGGTGGGGATCGGGGAGAGGTCGAGCCGTTCGTCGCCGAGTACGAGCACCGCGGACAGCACCGCGTCGCCACCGTCGCCCGAGGTGAGGTCGATCTCGACGCGGGCGGGGTCGGCGACGAGCTCGACGTAGGTCTCGGAGTTCGGCCCGACCAGGGTGACGCCGATGTCGAGGGCCCGGTCGAGGCCGTCCCACAGCGACGGATCGAACTCGTCGAGCGAGACGGTGGCCACCCGCCTCGAGTAGGGGGTGAGGCCCGCGCTGGTGGCCAGCGACCGCACGGCGGCCAGGTGGCGTGGATCGGCGTCGTCGACGGCGTGGTAGGGCGCGACGACCTCGTGCCACGCGGCGCCGCTCTTGACCCAGCGGCCCTTCCGGCCCGCCTTCAGTGGTCGGACGACGAGCGACGGATCGCCCGCCGAGAAGCGTGACGGGCGCGGCTGCTCGACCTCGATCAGCACGGCGAGCGCCACCGGTGACGCCCGGTGGGTGGCGTCGTCGGAGGGGAGGGCGTCGAGCAGGCGGCGCCAGTCGTCGGAGGGGCGGCGGGAGGCCGGCGAGGCGGCGGAGGGAGCGGCCGCGACGCGGTCGCGGCGGCGGAGCGCGGTGAGGATCGCCGCCACGCAGTGCTTGCAGGCACCGCCGAGCGGGCAGGTGCACTCGTCGGAGAGGCCGACGACCTCGCCGTTCTTGACGGTCCAGCTGATGTCGACGAGGTAGCTGGCCCGGCCCGAGCCCCGGCACACGGCGGCGATCGTGCCGGGCCGTCCGTCGAGCAGGGCGGCGCGGCCCTCGTCGGCGTAGGCGCGACCGCGCGCGATCGAGCCGGGGTCGTAGAACTCGTACAGGACGTCGTGGTCGATCAGGTCGACCGTGGGGCCGGGAGCCACGGGGCTTCCTCCTCCTCTCGGGGCGGCAGGGGCGGGGGAAGGTGGGGGTCACCCTACGGGCACCCTGCGACAGCCCGGACCGGTAACGTCCCCGCCGACGCATCCGACGACGGCGAGGTCGACATGGTGACGGTGAGCAGGCGGTGCGCCGCGGCGCTGGTGGCCCTGGTCGTCTCGGCGACGCTCGTCGGGTGCGACCCGGCCGTACCGGTGCCGGTGCTGGCGGTCACCGGAACCGGTTCGGGAGCCGACGCCTCGCCCGGCGACGGTGCCTGCGAGGTGACCCCCGGTGCGGGTGACTGCACCCTGAACGCGGCCGTCGACGAGGGGAACGCCCTCGGCCGGGCGACGATCATCCTGTCGGCGGGCACCTACGACACCCCGAACCTCCACGTCACCGGCGACCTGGCGATCGTCGGCGACGTGAACACGGTGCAGCTCGCCAACCAGGAGGTCCGCGTCGCCCCGGGTGGACGCCTGTCGATCAGCGGCGTCCACAGCGCGTACATCACCGGCGTCCACTTCGTCGTCGAGGGCACGCTGATCGTGGACCACGCCAGCCTCGTGGTGATCGAGAGCGTCTGGCCGGCGATCGACGTGCGCCCCGGAGGCCGGGCGGTCGTCAACGACTCGCTCATGGCCCAGGTCTTCATGTTCAGCACCCCGGCCGTGCGCAACGCGGGCACGCTCGTGCTGCGCCACTCGGTGGTGTACGCGTTCGACACCGACCCGAACGCGCTGGTGCTCGTCAACGAGGGCACCACGACCAGCGCGGCGTCGGTGATCACCGGCTGCTCGGGCACGCCGCCGGAATCCCTCGGCTACAACGCCTCGCCCGGCGGGACCTGCGCCTGGACCGGCCCCGGCGACGTCGTCGACGCCGACCTCGGCACGACGATCGAACTGTCGTCGCCCTTCCACTACACCCTGACCGCTACGTCGGACCTCGTCGACGCGATCCCCGTCGGCGTCGCCGGCTGCGGGACGGGCACCGACCTGCTCGGCCGCGAGCGCCCCGTCGACGGCGACGGCGACGGCGTCGCGGCCTGCGACATCGGGGCCATCGAGCGGCCCGCGGGCTGACGTGGCCGGCGGGCTGGTCGGGCTGCTCGACGACGTCGCCGCGCTGGCGAAGCTGGCCGCGGCCTCGATCGACGACGTCGGCGCCGCCAGCGCCAAGGCGAGTGCCAAGGCCGCGGGCGTGGTGGTCGACGACGCCGCGGTGACCCCGGCCTACGTGCGGGGCCTGGCGGCCGACCGCGAGCTGCCGATCATCCGGCGGATCGCGACCGGGTCGATCCGCAACAAGCTGCTCTTCATCACCCCGGCGGCGCTGGTGCTCAGCCAGTTCGTGCCGACGCTCGTCGAGGTCATCTTGATGGCGGGCGGTTCGTTCCTCGCCTACGAGGGCGCGCACAAGGTGATCCACCGGCTCCGGCACGACGATCACCCCGAGGAGGAGGCCCCCGCGGTCGAGCAGGGCGCCGACGCCGAGGCGAACACCATCGCGGGCGCGATCCGCACCGACTTCATCCTGTCCGCCGAGATCATGGTGATCGCGCTGAAGGAGGTGATCGAGGAGCCGCTGCTCGCCCGGGCGATCATCCTCGCCGTCGTCGCGGTGATCATCACCATCGGCGTGTACGGCGTCGTGGCCCTCATCGTGAAGATGGACGACGTCGGCCTCCGGCTGGCCGAGCGCGGGTCGGCGACCCGGCAGCGCCTCGGGCGGGGCCTCGTCGCGGGCATGCCGAAGCTGCTGGCCTGGCTGACGGTCATCGGCACCGCCGCCATGCTCTGGGTCGGTGGCCACATCCTGCTCGCGGGGGCCGACGAGCTGGGCTGGCACGGGCCGTACGGGATCGTGCACGACCTCGAGCATGCGGTGGACGGCGTCGCGGGGATCGGGGGCGTGCTCGCCTGGTTCGTCAACACGCTGTCGTCGGCCGTCGTCGGCCTCGTGTGGGGCACGATCCTCGTGTTCGTGATCGAACGCCTGCCGTTCCCCCGCAAGGAGCCCGCCGGCGCGGCAGACTCTCACGCGTGACGCGGGCGTTCGTGCTCACCGGGGGAGCGAGCCTGGGTTCGATCCAGGTGGGGATGCTCGTCGCGCTCGAGGAGGCCGGGGTCGTGCCGGACCTGTGGGTCGGGACCAGCGTGGGCGCTCTCAACGCGGCGTTCATGGCCGGTCGGCCCGGCCCCGGCGGCGCGGTGGCCCTGGCCGGGCTGTGGCAGGGGCTGCGGCGCCGCGACGTGTTCCCCACCGACACCCGCCGCCACCTGCGCGGGGTGGCGGGACGGGAGTCGGGCCTGGTGTCCTCCGACGCCCTGCGCCGGCTGGTCGCCTCGCAGCTCACCTACCGGAACCTGGAGGACGCGCCGGTGCCGGTGAACGTGGTCGCCGTCGACGTCCTGACGTCGGTCGACCGGTGCCTGTCGCGAGGTCCGGCGGTCGACGCGGTGCTCGCCAGCGCGGCCCTACCCGGCGTGTTCCCGCCGGTGCTGCTCGGCGACCGGCTGTACATGGACGGCGGCGTGGTCGACAACGCCCCGATCTCCCACGCGGTGACGCTGGGGGCCACCGAGGTGTGGGTGCTGCCCGCCGGCTACGCCTGCCATCTCGCCGAGCCGCCCCGCTCCGTGATCGGGATGGCCCTCCAGGCGCTCAACGTGCTGGTGCAGCGGCGCCTGTCGCACGACGTGGCGGTCTACGGCGAGCGGGTCGCGATCCGGGTGGTGCCGCCGCTGTGCCCGGTGCGGATCGGGCCGACCGACTTCAGCCACTCGGCCGAGTTGATCGACCAGGCCCTGACCTCGACGCGCCAGTGGCTCGCCGCCGGTTGCCCCGACACCGCCATGCTCGGCCTCCACGACCACGACCGCTGACCGAGCGGATCGTCGTGCCCGCCGCGGCGGTGCGGTCAGGGCACGACCTGGAGGTCGAGCACCACGTCGACCTCCGCCTGGTCGAGCGAGCAGAAGCTGGTCCACGCCGTGATCGCCACCGTCGTGCGCACCCCCGGCGGGTAGGTGTGGTGCAGCGTGTAGGTCTCGTCGAGGGGACCGGCCACGGGGTCCGGCGTGAGGGGCTCGGGCGGGTCCCACATCAGCTCGTCGCACTCGATCACCTCGTCCGGCGGGAGGTGCTCGGTGACGCCGAACCGCGCCGGCACCCCCGTCGAGGTCCAGGCCACGTCCCCGAAGGGCCGTCCACCGCGCGCGGTGCGCATCCGGACGGTGAGCTCGACCTCGCCGGGCCGGTGCCGGTCCTGCACGGCCACGACGTCGACGGTCAACCCGTTCGACTCTCCCCGCGCGGTCGTCGTGACCCGCGGGTCGACCGGCACCGTCGTCGCCGGTGACGTGGTGGTCGCGTACGGCTCGGTGGTCGCCGTGGGAGGCGCGGTCGTCGTCGTCGACGGTTCGGTGGTGGTCGGTTCGGTGGTGGTCGGTTCGGTCGTCGTGCCCGGCTCGGTCGCCACCCCGTGGCGGTCGGACCGGTCGGCGGCGAGCGCACCGGCGCCCACCGCCATCACGAGGACGGCGGCTCCGCCTACCACCGCCCGGCGCCGGCGGGTGCGGCCGGTCGCCTCGCGACGCACGTGGGCGAGGAGCTCGTCATCGGTCCGCATCGGGACCACCTTCCAGGTCGTGTCCCCAGCGATCGCGGAGCTGGGCGATCCCGCGGGCGCCGTGGGTCTTGACGGTGTTGATCGACACCCCCAGGGCGTCGGCGACCTCGGCCTCGGGCAGCCCGGCGAGGTGGTGCAGCACCAGGACCTCGCGCTGGCGGCGGGGCAGCTCGGCCAGGGCCCGGCACACGTCGAGCCGGGACGAGGGGTCCGTCTCGGGCGCGGTCGCCTCGGTTCGCCCGGGATCGGCGACGGGGCGTCGCTTGCGGCGTCGCAACTCGTCGAGGGCGACGTTCGCCGCGACCCGCATGATCCAGGCGTCGCGGTGGGGGAGGCCCTTGACCCGACGCCACCGGGTCAAGGCACGGATGAAGGCCTCGGCGGTCGCGTCCTCGGCCGACGCGGCGTCACCCAGGATGCGCTCGGTCAGGCGGCGCACATCGGGCACGAGCGAGCGGAACACCTCGTCGAACCCGTCGTCGGCTTCGGTCACGGTCGTCACCACCGTCGGGCGGGCTCGGAGGGGGATGGCGGTCATCACCCCGGTCAACGCCGGTGCGGTCCGTCACGGGTGACACGCCGCGGCAAGATTCTGCGCGCGAGCCTGGAGGTCCGCACGGCCGAGGAGGTCCGCCATGACCGATCGCACGCTCCTGGACGCCGAGGAGGTCGCCGGGGCCGGGCTCGACGGCTGGGCCCTGCGGGACGACGCCCTCCTCACCCGACTGGTCACGCCCGCCTACGCGGTGGGGTTGGAACTGGTCGCCCGGATCGGTGCGGCGGCCGAGGCGGCGAACCACCACCCCGACCTCGACCTCCGGTACGGACACCTCGACGTGCGCCTCTCCAGCCACGACGCGGGCGGCGTCACGCGCCGCGACGTCGACCTGGCCCGCACGATCGATGCGATCGCCGCCGAGCTGGGAGCGGAGGCCCGGCCCGGCTGAGGACGGGGCGCGCCTACCGGCGCCGGGACGTGGTGGCCCGCCGGGCGCCGGTGGCCAGGTCGATGTCGAGGGAGTCGCGGCCGTCGCGGATGTGGATGCGGTCCGAGCCGACGGCGACGGTGGCGAACGGGTTGTCGATGCGGGCGTCGGGGTGCAGGTCGACCTCGGCGCCGTCGACGGTGAGCGGACCGGTCCACGAGAAGGCCATGTCGCCCTGGGTCGGTGACGAGTAGGAGACGTCGAACCCGTCGGCGAGGCCGTCGGCACCGCGACCGAGGTCGGTCACCGTGATCGGTGCGGCGGTCACCGCGTCGGCGAAGGCGTCGAAGCTGCCCCAGCGCGCCGCATCGCCGACCTCGCTGATCCAGACGTTGGTGGCGCCACCGGGGGCCACCAGGTCGAAGGGTTGGGTCAGGCCGTTGGTGAAGGTCTCCGCGGGGTCGTGGGTGCGCCACTCGGTCGGCCGCCAGGACCACAGCGCCACGTAGCCGTCGCCGGAGCGGCCGAGGGTCCAGCCGCCGACCTGGCGCACCTCGTCGAAGCGCTCGGTCGGGAAGTACGCGTGGGTGTAGTCGAGGTAGCCGAAGCTCTCGAGCGGGGCCCCGGGTGAGGTGTACTGCGGTGCGTACATCACGATGTTGGCGCTGCCCTGCTGGGCGGCGCGGGGCAGCGTCGAGCCGCCGCCCCAGTACAGGTCGGCGTCGACCCACCGGTTGCCGGCCCGCGGCTCGTTGCCCGGGTGGCTCGTGAACACGATGGCGTCCTCGTCCAGGGTCGCCTGCCACGGGTGGTACTGGTTGCCGTGGCACCCTGGGCGGTAGTCCTGCGCGGTCGACAGCATCGTGTCGCCGGTGCGGTAGGTGATCGTGTCGACCTCGCTCAGCACGCCGAGGTTGATGATGCAGCGCAGGTTGTAGGCGAGCGCCTGGGCGACGTTCAGGTCGCCGCCGGCGATGTCGACCAGCGGCTTGAACGGCTGGAAGAGCGACGTCTCCCAGAGGCGCCGCTCCTCGATGGTGGTGACCGTCAGGGGCACGATCGGCCACGCGGTCAGCGCGCCCCGCTCCCACCAGAACGGGATGCCGTCGGGGTCGTCGTACGCGGGCGTGCCGGGCGCGGACGCGGGCAACGGCTCGAGCGGCCCGTCGAGCTCCAGCGGAACGCCCATGTGCTGGCGGTCGACGAACTCGGCGTCGTCCTGGGCGACGCGCACGAGCACCGCCGGGAGCCGGTACCGGTCGGCCCGGGCCAGGGCGATCACGGTGGCGTCGCCGCGCGACGTGTACGGCAGGCTCGTCGTGTCGAACGCGAGCTTGGTGATGTTGAAGACGTCCTGGTCGACCGCCCGGCTCTTGTCCTTCATGTAGGAGCGGCCGTGGGTGACGCCCATGTTCCCGGCGCGCTGGTGCACGGCGATGTCGAACAGGAACAGGTCGAGCATGGCGGCGGCCCGGCGGGCGAGGTCGGGCTCGGCGAACTCGGTGAGCAGGAGCAGCGGCTCGAGGTCCTTGGCGTAGTACACGTCGGAGTGCCACTCGGAGAACCCGAAGTCGGCCTTCTCGTCGAGCCACTCCTCGATGCGCTGGCGGCCGCGGTCGGCGTGGTCGCGGCCCTCGAGCCCGGTGAACTCGAACGTCGAGCGCGGCAGCGCCCGGCCCGCGAGGTACTCGAGCACGTGGACGATCAGCCGGTGGTTCTCGGACCAGAACCACTTGTCGTCGACGACGTCGTCGGGCAGCGGGTCGGTGAACCAGTAGCGGAAGCCGGTGAAGCGCTGCTCGACCGCCTGCCGCAGGCCCGGGTCGAGCCGGCCCCGGTAGCCCCACCACAGGGCCATCAGCCGCATCATGTCGAAGTCGCTGGTGTCGACGTGGCCGTCGATCTTGTCGAACACCGCCTGGAAGTCCGACGCCTTCACCGAGCGGGCGTCGAACCGGTAGTGGCGGTCGCGCTCGGAGCGGGCCAGGTGGGCGATGACGTTCGGGATCGAGCTGCGGTTGAGGTCCTCGGTGGCGAAGCGCAGGTACGCGTCCTGGCGGGCGCGCCACGAGCGCTGGTCGACGTAGCCGTTGCCCCGGCCGAGCGTCCCCCCGCCGCTGCCTCCGTGACCCGGCCACCGCACGCACGCCGAGGCGCACACGGTGAGGATCAGTGCCATCGCGATCGCGGAACCTCGGCGCACGAACTTTCCCCCTTCTCCGGCCGACCCGAAGCCGGGATCGTAGGCGGTCGGTAGCCTGCGGCGCCGTGGGGACCCTCCGACGCGCTCTCGACGTGGTGGCGGTGCGCACGCTGCGCACGCACGATGCCCTGGTCGAGCACCTCGCCGAGGTGGGCGCCGACCTGCCCGTCGCCGCCGGGGTCAACCCGGGCGGGCCGCTCGCGCGGCCGCTGCCGGTGCTCGGTCGGGACGTGGCCAACCGCTTCGCCGTGCTGCCGATGGAGGGGTGGGACGGCACGGCCGACGGCCGCCCGACCGACCTGGTCCGCCGACGGTGGCGGCGCTTCGGAGCCTCGGGCGCGGGCCTGGTGTGGGCGGAGGCGACCGCGGTGCGCCCCGACGGGCGGGCCAACCCGCGGCAGCTCGTGATCGACGAGGCGACCGTCGACGACCTCGCCGCCCTGCGCGCCGAGCTGGTCGCCGCCGCCGTCGACGCCGGTCACCCGCCCCCGCTGGTCGGGCTCCAGCTCACCCACTCGGGTCGGTGGAGCCGGCCCGACGGCGAGCCCCGGCCCCGCGTCGCCTACCGGCACCCCCTGCTCGACCGGCGCGGCCCGGTCGACGACCGCACGGTGCTCACCGACGCCGAGCTCGACGACCTGGTCGCCACGTTCGTCGAGGCCGCCGGACTGGCCGCCCGGGCCGGGTTCGCGTACGTCGACGTGAAGCACTGCCACGGCTACCTGCTCCACGAGCTGCTGACCGGCCACGACCGGCCCGGGCCCTACGGCGGGGACCTCGACGGACGCAGCCGCTTCCTGCGCCTCGTGTGCGAGGGCGTCCGCGACCGTCACCCGGAGCTCGGCCTCGCCCTGCGGCTGTCGGCCTTCGACGTCGTGCCCCACGCCCCCGGCGACGACGACCGCGGCCGGCCCGAGGCGGCGCCGGGCGACGGGTACCGCCTGGCCTTCGGGGG